>Ga0256412_1000020_pt1 | contig 18798 bp, 32 predicted proteins | sample WCR_74metaT_FD_190055 | JGI IMG/M metagenome (GOLD analysis project Ga0256412, IMG submission 190055) | Metatranscriptome of seawater microbial communities from Monterey Bay, California, United States - WCR_74 (Metagenome Metatranscriptome) | ecosystem: Environmental > Aquatic > Marine > Coastal...
ATTACGGTAACATTGATCAATCCAATCGCGATGGAAGAGGGTCTACGCTTTGCGATTCGTGAAGGTGGCCGTACTGTCGGCGCAGGTGTCGTAGCTAAAATTATCGATTGAAAATTCTGAAATATCTCTTGATAGTATGCCGTAGCTAGTTCTACGGTTCGTTCTTTAAAGGAAAGTCATGTCTGTTGTTACCAATCAAAAAATTCGTATTCGTCTAAAAGCTTTCGACTATAAACTGATTGATCAATCCGCACAGGAAATTGTTGATACAGCTAAGCGTACTGGCGCAGTTGTTAAAGGCCCAGTACCTTTACCAACGCGTATACAGCGTTTTGATGTTCTTCGTTCTCCGCACGTTAATAAAACATCACGTGATCAGTTTGAAATTCGGACTCATCAACGTCTCATGGATATTGTTGACCCAACTGATAAAACAGTCGATGCGTTGATGAAGTTAGAGTTACCAGCTGGTGTAGATGTGGAAATAAAACTGCAGTAATAACTAGTAATCCTCTGAAGTTTTTGATATTTTGAGAGCTAAAATAGTTGTCAAGTTATACCCTATCCTGCTACAATAGTAAGCTTAGCTAGTGCCGTAAAAATTACTAGCTACTAAAAAATATATTATAGAATTAGACTGACTGACCCAACCGTAGGTCAGAACGGAGAAAATAATGAGCCTAGGCCTTATTGGTCGCAAGATTGGTATGTCGCGAATCTTTACAGAAGACGGGGCATCAGTTCCTGTGACTGTGCTGGACGTATCAAACAATCGTGTAACCCAGATAAAATATCTTGAGAAAGATGGTTATAATGCTGTCCAAGTTGCCTTCGGCAGTCGACGCACCTCACGCCTAAGTAAGGCAGCTATATCCCATTATGCAAAGGCCGGCGTTGAAGCTGGTTCAATACTAAAAGAATTCCGTATCAGCTCAGAAAAAGTCTCTGAATTAAAAGCAGGTGATATAGTATCTGCTGAACTCTTTCAGATTGGCCAAAAAGTTGATGTGCAAGGCATCTCGATTGGTAAAGGCTACGCTGGTACTATAAAACGTCACAATTTTGCTTCAGGGCGTGCTAGCCATGGTAACTCGCGCTCTCACAATGTGCCCGGTTCAATTGGTATGGCCCAAGATCCAGGAAGAGTTTTTCCAGGAAAACGCATGACAGGTCACATGGGTAACGAAGTTGTTACCGTGCAAAATCTTGAAATTGCACGTATAGACTTAGAACGGCAATTGCTGCTTATTAAAGGCGGGGTGCCAGGTGCTAAAAATGGGAATATCATAGTTAGTTCCGCTATTAAAATAAAAGCTAAGAAGGGAGGATGATTTATGGAACTCAATCTCCTGAATGAACAGGGAAAAATTGTCTCAGTAGTTAATTCTCCCGATATCGTTTTTAGTAGAGACTACAATGAAGCTTTAGTTCATCAGGTAATAACTGCTTATAAAGCTAATGCTCGTAGTGGCAGTCGCAAGCAGAAGGATCGTGCAGACGTTCATCATTCAACCAAAAAACCATGGAGACAGAAGGGAACTGGCCGAGCTCGTGCAGGTATGTCATCTTCTCCGTTATGGCGTGGTGGTGGAAAAGCCTTTCCAAATTTACCAGATGAGAATTTCTCACAAAAAATTAATAAGAAGATGTATAAAGCATGCATGTGCTCTATATTGTCTCAATTGACGCGTGAAAATCGTCTTTCAGTAATCGAGAATTTTTTAATTGACGAGCTGAAAACTAAGCTAGTCTCACAGAAAATTAAAGACATGGGGTTAAACTCTACTTTAATCATCACAGACTTTTTAGAAGAGAAGGTCTTGCTAGCATCACGAAACTTATCTGGAGTACTAGTTGTTGAGCCTCGTCATGCTGACCCAGTTTCCCTAGTAAGCTATAAAAATACTCTAATTACCAAACAAGCCTTAATCAAGGTTGGGGAGATGTTTTCATGAACGAAGTTAAGCATAATGAAGAGCTCCTGATGAAAACACTACTAGCGCCAGTAATTTCTGAGAAAACGACAATGATCTCAGAGAAAAATGGGCAGGTTGTCTTCCGTGTATCTCAAGATGCTACTAAGTTAGAGGTTAAAGCCGCAGTCGAATTAATCTTCAAAGTTCAGGTTGAGTCTATACAAATAGCTAACCGTCCTGGCAAAAAGAAGCGTAGTGGTAAATTTGTAGGTCGTCGTAGCCGTACTCGTCGTGCATTTGTTTGTTTGGAGCCAGGTCAGGAAATAAACTTTACTGAGGGGAATAAGTAATGGCCCTTATCAAAGTCAAACCAACTTCCCCAGGCCGCCGTGGCATGGTTAAGGTCGTCAATCCTGATCTATATCAGGGCCGCCCATTTGCTGCTCTAATCGAGAAAAAATCTAAAGTAGCTGGTCGTAACAACAACGGGCACATTACCACACGCCATATAGGCGGTGGATGCAAACAACACTATCGCCTGATTGATTTTAAGCGTACGAAAGACAATATTCCTGCTAAAGTTGAACGAATTGAATATGATCCTAATCGTACCGCCAATATATCTCTGCTATGCTATGCTGATGGAGAGCGTCGATATATAATCTCAACCAAAGGTGTATCTGTAGGAGATTGTGTTATAAGTGGCTCGGAAGCACCAGTAAAATTAGGAAACTGTCTTGTAATTCGTAATATTCCAGTCGGAACAGTCCTACACTGTATTGAAATGTTGCCAGGTAAGGGCGCTCAGATAGCACGCTCAGCTGGTTCTAGCGCGGTTTTAATGTCCCGAGAGGGAAACTACGCTCAGCTTCGCCTCCGCTCTGGAGAAGTTCGACGCGTTCACACTGAGTGCCGTGCTACTATAGGCGAGGTTGGTAATTCTGAACACAGCTTACGTAAACTTGGTAAAGCAGGTGCAGCACGTTGGCGTGGTATCCGTCCTACGGTTCGGGGTGTAGCTATGAATCCGATTGATCATCCTCACGGCGGGGGAGAAGGAAAAACTGCAGCTGGTCGCCACCCAGTTTCACCATGGGGTCAACAGACTAAAGGTAAGAAGACACGTAGTAATAAGCGCACTACTTCTATGATTGTCTCGCGCCGCGGAAAGAAATAAGGGGTAATAGAAATGACACGTTCATTAAAAAAAGGACCGTTTTGCGATTCTCATCTGGTGAAAAAGGTTGAAATTTCACAGGCAACCAAAGACAGAAGGCCAATTAAAACCTGGTCACGTCGCTCTACCATAACACCTGATTTCATCGGCTTGACAATTGCTGTGCATAATGGAAAGCAACATATGCCAGTATATATATCTGAAAACATGGTCGGTCATAAACTTGGCGAATTCGCTCTGACTCGTACATTCAAAGGCCATATTGCTGATAAAAAGGCTAGGAGATGATAGAAACTAAAGCCATCCTCCGTGGTGTAAGATTATCAGCCCAGAAAGGTCGTTTAGTTGCTGATCTAATTCGTGGAAAAAGGATTGAAGAAGCACTTAATATCCTTATTTTTAGTCCTAAGAAGGGAGCAGCTATAATAAAGCGTGTTCTTGAATCAGCTACTGCGAACGCCGAACATAACGACGGTGCTGATATCGATGAATTAAAAATTAAAGAGATCTATGTAGAAAAAGGCTCAGTTCTAAAGCGCTTTTCAGCACGCGCTAAAGGTCGGGCTGACCGCATATCAAAGCAATCTTGTCACATATACGTGACTGTCGGAAATTAAGGATTCACGATGGGACAGAAGATTCATCCAACTGGCTTTCGTCTTGCAGTTACACGCAATTGGCGGTCGCGCTGGTACGCCGGCGGTAGTAACTTTGCCAAAATGCTTTCAGAAGATCTGAAGGTAAGAGATTTTCTTAAGAAAAAGCTCAAGAGTGCATCTGTAGCAAAAGTTGTTATTGAGCGACCTGCGAAAAACGCCCGCATTACAATTTATAGCTCTCGACCTGGCATTATTATTGGTAAAAAAGGTGAGGATATTGAAGCATTAAAAATATCTCTGACCAGGCTTATGGATGTGCCAGTCCATATTAATATAGAAGAGATTCGCAAGCCTGAGATCGACTCTCAATTAGTTGCTGACTTAATAGCTCAGCAACTTGAAAAACGTATCATGTTTCGCCGTGCCATGAAACGTGCGATTCAAAATGCTATGCGTTCGGGAGCTCAAGGAATTAAGATCATGTCATCTGGTCGTTTGAATGGTATAGAAATTGCACGTGTTGAATGGTATCGAGAAGGCCGGGTACCACTTCATACTCTGCGTGCCAATATAGACTATGGTGTCAGCGAAGCCGCAACCACGTATGGAATCATTGGAATTAAAGTCTGGATTTATAAAGGCGATAATTTAATCAATGGTGCCAGTTCAGTGGTAGAATCCACTGGTGAAGAAGAGAAAAAGCGCCGCGGTCCACGCCGTGAGAACGGTAAGATGGCTGCCGCCCGTTCGCGCACTAGAAATGTAACTTCGGGAACTGGAGTTGCATCAACCCTTACGAAGAAGATAGATGGTGCTATCGAAAGTCCCGTCTCGGTAGATGAGAAAGTTGGGGTGTAATTATGCTGCAACCAGCACGTAGAAAATACCGTAAAGAACAGAAGGGCCGTAACAAAGGAATGTCTCATTCGCGCGGTACTAACGTTTCGTTCGGTGAATTTGGTTTAAAGGCGACCGGACGTGGACGCATAAGTGCTCGCCAAATTGAAGCTGCTCGGCGCGCAATGACCCGTCATATAAAGCGAGGAGGACGAATATGGATTCGCATGTTCCCTGATAAGCCAATTTCACAAAAGCCTGCTGAGGTCAGGATGGGTAACGGTAAGGGAAATCCAGAATACTACGTAGCTGAGATTCATCCAGGTAAAATCCTATATGAGATGGATGGAGTCGAAGAATCCTTGGCACGTGAAGCATTCCGACTAGCTGCATCCAAGTTGCCACTTTTGACTAAGTTCGTCGTTCGTCAAGCTAGCTAATAATTGGAGTAGATTATGAGAGCATCTGAGCTCCGTGGTAAAGATCATGTAGAATTAACTAAAGAACTAAATAGCCTGCTAAAAGCACAGTTCAGTCTTCGCATGCAGATTGCCACTCAGCAATTAAGTAATACTTCACAACTAAAGAAAACCCGTCGCGATATATCACGCGTTAAGACTATCATTAATTCGAAGGATGCACCATGATAGATAATAAATCAAAAGAGGTGCCTAAGCGAACATTAGTTGGTAAAGTTATCTCTGATAAAATGAATAAAACTGTGACAGTTTTGATCGAGCGCCATGTTAAACATCCTCTTTATGGCAAGATCATCGTACGCACAAATAAGTACCATGCACATGATGAAGATAATCAAGGAAAGATAGGCGATACAGTCGAAATTCAAGAGGGACGTCCAATATCTAAAACCAAAGCCTGGACTATGACGAACCTTATAAAAGTGGCACAGGTATTATAAATAACTATTGCCAATAATAAATTTTAGCGGTACAATCACACTCTAAAAAATTTAAGACTTTTGTAAAAAAGCTAAAAAATTTAGAAAGTTTAGTAAGTCTCTGTCTAAATAGTTGCGCCTGATAGGAAGCAATCTAGCAAAACCAAGACTGATCGTAATACCAAAAAATTTGGCAACGAGTTAAGTTGGGAAAAAAAATTATGATTCAAACTGAAACTCGGCTCGAAGTAGCCGATAACACCGGAGCTCGCGAAGTTTTATGCATTAAAGTTCTAGGTGGCTCTAAGCGTCGCTATGCTAGCATTGGGGATGTAATTAAAGTTGCTATAAAAGCAGCTGCCCCACGCGGCCGAGTTAAGAAAGGTGAAGTTTACAATGCTGTTGTTGTAAGAACAGCACAAGGTATACGCCGCCAGGACGGTTCATTAATCAAATTCGATACCAATGCAGCAGTATTACTCAATACTAAGCTTGAGCCGATTGGTACACGCATTTTTGGGCCAGTAACTCGTGAATTGCGTACCGAGCGTTTTATGAAGATAGTATCACTTGCACCCGAAGTACTGTAAGGAGGATACATAGTGTATAAGATCAAAAAATCTGACAATATAGTAGTCTTAGCAGGAAAAGACAAAGGAAAACAAGGTATTGTAGAGCATAGGGTAGGCATTAACCATGTCATCGTAGAAGGTGTAAATGTAGCTAAGAAGGCGGTAAAACCGAATCCTACGGCTGGTATAACCGGTGGTATTATCAGTAAATCGATGCCAATCCATATATCAAATATCGCATTATTTAATGCCACAACTGGCAAGGCAGATCGTGTTGGTTTTAAAAACTTAGATGGGAAAAAAGTTCGTATTTTCAAATCTAATGGTGAAATTGTTAAGGTCTAACAAGTTATGGCTCGTCTTCAAAAACTCTATAAAGAAAAAGTTGTTTATGAACTTCAAAAAAAGTTCACTTACAAATCAATAATGGAAGTGCCGCGCATATCAAAAGTAACCCTGAATATGGGTTTATCTGAGGCAATTGTGGACAAAAAAGTTATTGAACACGCGGTTAATGATTTGACAAAGATCTCAGGTCAAAAACCTATCATTACTAAGGCAAGGAAGGCTATTGCAGGTTTTAAAATTCGAGAGGGATATCCAATTGGCTGCATGGTGACCTTGCGTGGGTCTCTAATGTATGAATTCATTGACCGCCTCATCACCGTAGCCCTTCCCCGTGTCCGTGATTTTCGGGGTATCCACGGTCGTGTTTTCGATGGTCGAGGTAATTGTAATATTGGAATAAAAGAACAAATTATTTTTCCTGAAATTGACTACGATAAAATTGACGTATTGCGCGGTATGAATATAAGTATAGTTACCACTGCAAAAACTGACGAGGAAGCAAAGCCGCTTCTCGCCGCATTTAAATTTCCATTCAAAAACTGAGGTTGCCATGACAAGATTGGCATTAATAAATCGCGAAAAAAAGCGCGCTGACCTTATAAAAAAGTATTCTGGTAAGCGCTCTGAGTTAAAAAAAATTATTGACGATCAGGTAAGGTCTCAGGAAGACCGTTACGAGGCTCGCCTAAAATTACAGGACCTACCTCGTAATTCTACTCCAACTCGACGACGTAACCGCTGCTCTTTAACTGGTCGTCCACGTGGCACGTTTCGTAAATTCGGTTTAGGCCGCACTAAACTCCGGGAAATTGCCATGCGTGGCGAAATTCCGGGTATTACTAAAGCAAGCTGGTAATAGGAGAATTATCTAATGAGCATGAGTGATCCTATCGCCGATATGCTAACTCGCATTCGTAATGCACAGATGGCCCGGAAGCTATTCGTCTTAATACCTTCGTCAAAAATCAAGGTTTCTATTGCGATAGTTCTTAAAGAAGAGGGCTACATAGAAGATTTTATCATTCTAGAAGAAGGAAATAAGAAAAATATTAAGATAGACCTAAAGTACTACGCAGGTAGTCCTGTCATCGACTTTATCGACCGTGTTTCACGACCAGGACTACGTGTTTATAAAGGTAAGGATAATATTCCTAATGTAATGAATGGTTTAGGTGTAGCGATTATTTCAACACCATCTGGTGTTATGACAGATCGTAAGGCACGTGCAGTTGGAGTTGGTGGCGAAGTTATTTGCTACGTTGCCTAAGGAGAACCATAATATGTCCCGTATAGCCAAAATGTCGATTGCGATACCAGAGAAGGTAGAAATCGACATTACAAAGACTCACATATCGGTTAAAGGTCATCTAGGCTGTCTCTCCCAGGAGTTAAATAGTCTAGTTAGTATAGAGAAAGACGATCTCTCGCTGAAATTTTTACCTACTGATGATACTAGCAAGTCAGACGCAATGTCCGGCACCCTACGTGCTTTGGTTAATAACATGGTGAATGGGGTTGCAAAAGGCTTCGAAAAAAAGCTTGTCTTGGTTGGTGTTGGATTTCGTGCTCAAATACAAGGAGATAATTTAAGTTTATCGCTTGGTTTTTCCCATCCTATAGTTCTGAAAATACCAGATGGCGTAAGCATAGTTACCCCAACTCAGACTGAAATTGTAGTTAAGGGTATTGACAAGCAGCGTGTTGGTCAGATTGCAGCTGAAATTCGAGCGTATCGCATGCCTGAACCTTATAAAGGAAAAGGCGTACGATACTCAGATGAGACAGTGACTCTCAAAGAAACTAAGAAAAAGTAATGGGGTTTGACGATGAATAAGAAGCAGTCACGTCTGCGCCGTTCGCGCCAGACACGTTCCAAGATCGCAGAATTAAAAGTAAATCGATTGTTAGTACATCGTACTAACTCTCACATTTATGCCAGTGTACTTAGCCCCGAGGCTAAGACTTTGGTTTCTGCTTCTACTATTGAAGTTGAAGTTCGTAAAAAACTGGGCAATAAATCTGGTGCAGGTGGAAACACAGAGGCGGCTTCTACGATTGGCAGCAGAATCGCTGAGAAAGCGTTAAAAATAGGCATTAAAGAGGTTGCATTTGATCGTTCAGGTTTTCGATACCATGGTCGTATTAAGATGTTGGCAGATGCCGCCCGTGAAGCTGGTCTGAAATTCTAAGGAAGAACCGTGATGGCAAAAATGCAATCGAAAATGCAAAACGACAAGCCAGATGATGGCATGCGTGAAAAAATGATTGCGGTTAACCGTGTGACTAAGGTAGTCAAAGGTGGCCGTATAATGGGTTTCGCAGCCTTAGCTGTTGTCGGTGATGGCGATGGCCGGATTGGTATGGGTAAAGGAAAATCTAAGGAAGTTCCAATTGCCGTCCAAAAAGCGATGGCGGAGGCGCGTCGTAAAATGATCAAAGTGACTCTAAAAAATAGTACTTTGCAGCACACTATCTCAGGGAAGCATGGTGCATCATCGGTAATAATGCTTCCAGCTAAGGAAGGAACTGGTGTTATCGCCGGAGGACCAATGAGGGCAATTTTTGAGGTGCTTGGAGTTACGAATCTTGTAGCTAAATCTACTGGTTCTACGAATCCCTACAATATGGTTCGCGCTACGTTAAATGGCTTATCAAAAATGAGTACGCCTTCTCAAATTGCCTCAAAGCGTGGTAAATCTGTCGAAGAAATTTTAACCTAAGGTGAGTGGATTGAAAAATAGCATAAAAGTGCAATTAATCAAAAGCTTGATTGGTAAGCGTAGAATCCACCGTGCTACAGTTCGAGGTCTTGGTTTGCGGGGTATTGGCTCCACATCTGAGCTCCAAGATACTCCGTCCATACGAGGTATGATCAATAAAATATCTTACCTCATAAGGGTAATATCCTAATCTTAAGGCTATGAATAGAGGCAATGATGGAACTAAATACTATTAAACCTTCGGATGGGTCTAAGCACTCTAAACGCCGTGTTGGACGCGGTATGGGGTCTGGCTTTGGAAAAACTGCTGGCCGTGGCCATAAGGGCCAGAAGTCGCGCTCTGGTGGTTTTCATAAAGTCGGCTTTGAGGGTGGTCAGATGCCTTTGCAGCGTCGTCTACCTAAGCGTGGTTTTAGGTCAATGTCAATCTCGGGAAGATGCGAAGTTCGTCTATCTGACCTAGAAAAACTGCCGGCATCTGAGGTGGTAGATCTTGCAGTTTTGAAAAAATTAGACGTTGTTAATCATTTGGCTAAGTCGGTGCGTGTAATAATGTCAGGAACAATTAGCAAACGAATAATACTTAAAGGACTAACCGCGACTAAGGGTGCAAAGTTTGCAATCGAGGCAGCAGGTGGATCAGTTTCTTAATCTTTTATTATAACTCGCGGTAACAAATGACGATCTCTTCCCAAACTTCAAAAAATGCTTCGAACAGGTTTCCTTGGGAGAGACTATATTTTTTAATCGGCGCACTAATCGTGTACCGTATTGGTGCACACATTCCTGTGCCGGGTATAAATCCATCCCATTTAGAGAAGCTATTTAAGCACTACCAAAGTGGGGTATTAGGTATGTTTAATATGTTCTCTGGTGGAGCACTGTCTAGGTTTACCATATTTGCACTAGGAATCATGCCGTATATCTCATCTTCTATTGTGATGCAGTTAATGACTATGGTGCTACCTCGATTAGAAGCTCTAAAAAAAGAAGGAGAGTCAGGTCTTCATAAAATTACACAATACACCCGCTACGGAACACTGCTGCTAGCAGTATTCCAGGCACTAGGCATTGCAGTAGCTTTAAAATCACAGCCCGGATTAATAGTTACCAAGGGTCCGTTGTTTTACCTTACTACAACTATTACCTTAGCTGCGGGGACGATGTTTCTAATGTGGTTAGGAGAACAAATTACTGAGCGCGGTATTGGTAATGGTATCTCGATGATTATTTTTTCAGGGATTGTAGCTGGACTACCCAATGCAGTCGGCGGTTTATTGGGGCAAGTTAACACTGGTTCTATGAGTCCGTTATCAGCAATTCTAATCTGCCTAATAGCATCTATCGTTACATACTTAGTAGTCTTTATCGAACGTGGCCAACGCAAAATCCTAGTGAATTATGCTAAACGCCAGGTAGGTAAAAAGATCTATGGTGGGCAGAGCAGCCATCTTCCCTTAAAATTAAATATGGCAGGTGTAGTTCCTCCTATTTTCGCTTCTTCGATAATTTTATTTCCTGCAGCAATTATTAACTGGTTCACATCAGGACATTCAAACAGTCAAGTATTTGAATTCTTAAAAAAAATCTCAGCTTCTTTAGCACCAGGGGAGCCAATTCACGCTTTATTATATGCTGTTGCAATTATGTTTTTCTGTTTTTTCTACACCACACTTATATTTAATAGTAGAGAGACGTCTGACAATTTGAAGAGAAGTGGTGCTTTTGTTCCTGGGATTCGTCCTGGTAATCAGACTGCTCGTTACATTGATAGAATTTTGGCGCGCTTAACTTTTTCAGGGGCAATTTATATTACATTGGTTTGCCTACTACCAGAACTACTCATTGCCCGATGGAAAGTGCCTTTCTACTTTGGCGGTACGTCACTATTAATTATAGTAGTGGTTACGATGGATTTTATGGCACAGGTACAAAATTACATGCTATCGCAGCAATATGATTCACTGTTGCGCAAGTCAAACTTCAAGGGCGGAGTTTCGACGCGATGAGTTGGAATGAACGACTAGGGGAACTAGACTGAATGGCAAAAGATGATGTTATACAAATGCAAGGGGAGATTCTCGAGAACCTTCCTAACGCAACGTTTAGAGTGAAGTTAGAAAACGGACACGTTGTTCTCGGACATATTTCTGGAAAAATGCGTATACATTATATTCGTATATTGCCAGGAGATAAGGTGACGGTCGAATTGACACCTTATGATCTGAGCAGAGCGCGGATCGTATTCCGTACAAAATAGAGAAAATCTGTAACCTATAACGAAAGAGGGCGAAAATGAAAGTGCTCGCATCAGTAAAACGGATTTGCCGTAACTGTAAGATTATTAAGCGAAAAGGCGTAGTGCGTGTAATGTGTACAGAACCGCGTCACAAGCAGCGTCAAGGTTAATTAACGTTATTGATTGAGGGATAACGAATGGCACGTATTACAGGGGTTAATATCCCAAATCATCAGCACACTGTTATTGGCTTGACAGCTATTTACGGTGTCGGCCGCCCGCGCGCGCAGAAAATTTGTAGTAGCGCTGGCGTTTCAAACAACACCAAAGTCAAAGATCTTGATGATAGGCAATTGGAAAAATTACGAGAAGAAATTGCGAAATTTACTGTTGAAGGTGACTTACGTCGCGAATCATCTATAAGCATTAAGCGTTTGATGGATCTAGGGTGTTACCGTGGAGTGCGTCATCGGAAAGGATTACCTTGCCGCGGTCAGCGCACCCGCACCAATGCGCGTACCCGTAAGGGACCACGTAAGGCAGCTCAATCTCTCAAAAAATAATTCAACTGACTCTTGAGTGGTGGTAGCTTACTCTTTCGTTTAGGCAGTTGGATTTAGGAAAACTATTATGGCAAAATCACCGAATAACTCCGCGGCACGCGTTCGTAAGAAAGTTAGAAAGAGTGTTACTGAGGGAGTTGCTCACATTCATGCATCTTTCAACAATACTATAATTACGATTACCGATCGTCAGGGTGGTACATTATCATGGGCTACATCTGGTGGTGCCGGCTTTAAAGGCTCTCGGAAGTCGACCCCGTTTGCAGCCCAGGTTGCAGCTGAATCTGCTGGTAAAGTAGCAATCGAACATGGTGTTAAAAATCTGGAGATTCGCATCAAGGGCCCAGGACCGGGCCGAGAATCTGCTGTACGCGCCTTGAATAACCTAGGTATTAAGATCACCCAAATTCAAGATGTAACGCCAGTGCCACATAATGGCTGTCGTCCACCAAAGCGTCGTCGTATTTAAAGTGATGGTCATTACCATTAGCTGATGGTCGTTGCCATTGCTAATCGTGTAATGATTTAAACAAATATAACGAGACTATTAGTAAATTTTTCTCTAAGTCTACTGTTTGATTATAAATAAATCAAACTAATCCAGGCTTGCCTAAATCCTTAAAAAATAGGATTTCCTGCTTGAAGGCTATAATTTAAAAGGAAACATTGTGGCACGTTATATTGGGCCAAAGGCGAAACTCTCTCGTCGTGAAGGCACAGATCTTTTTTTAAAGAGCTCCCGTCGTTCATTAGACTCTAAGTGTAAACTTGATTCTAGACCGGGGCAGCATGGTCAAAAGTCTGGTACACGTACATCAGATTATGGTAACCAGCTTCGTGAGAAGCAAAAAGTTAAACGGATGTATGGCATTTTAGAACGACAGTTTCGTCGTTATTTTGCTGAAGCTGATCGCCGTAAAGGAAATACAGGAGAGACATTATTACAGCTACTTGAAACTCGCTTGGATAATGTTGTATATCGTATGGGTTTTGGTTCCACTCGTGCTGAAGCTCGGCAGCTCACTTCACATAGGGCGTTCACTGTCAATAATAAAGTAGTCAATATCCCTTCTTATCAAGTAAAAGTAGGTGATAAAATTACCGTCCGTGAAAAAGCTAGTAAACAAGTACGTATTTCTGAAGCGCTGTCTCTGGCTCAGCAAGGAAGTATTCCATCATGGATTTCAGTAGATTCTAAAAAAATGGAAGGTATTTTTAACAACTTTCCAGAGCGTAACGAATTCGCTAATGATATTAACGAATCTCTGATTGTTGAACTATATTCGCGTTAGTATCTATTCTTGGTCAAATTTACTTTGAAGAATACCTTAATTCTTGAATATTAGCCTTATTAATCACTAGCTTTAATGCCATTAGCCTTATCGGTGTAACAAACCGAGGGTGTTAAGAGGAATACTTACATGCAAAACAGCCTGCTAAAACCACATATTGTTGCAGTGGAAAAACTGGGCATTAACCATGCTAAAGTCGTGATGGAACCGTTTGAACGCGGTTACGGCCACACTCTGGGTAACGCGCTGCGTCGGGTGCTGCTATCATCGATGGTTGGCTATGCTCCTACTGAAGTAACAATTGCCGGCGTTGTTCACGAGTATTCATCTCTCGACGGCGTTCAAGAAGATGTAGTTGATATTTTACTTAACTTAAAAGGTATCGTATTCAAGCTACATGATCGAAATGAAGTGACATTGAACCTGAGAAAAGATAGCGAAGGCCCAGTACTTACCTCTGATATTGATATCCCACATGACGTTGAGCTAATTAATCCTGATCACGTTATAGCCCATCTAACAGATAACAGTGTATTAGATATACAAATTAAAGTTGAAAAGGGTCGGGGTTACGTACCAGGAAATATTCGTTGCTTAACAGAAGATGTTAACAAGACTATTGGCCGCATTGTTTTAGATGCCTCATTCTCTCCAATACGACGTGTTTCTTATACTGTGGAATCAACACGTGTTGAGCAGCGTACTGATTTAGATAAGCTAGTAATAGACATCGAAACCAACGGTGTTATCACTCCGGAAGAAGCTACTCGTCAATCAGCAAGAATTCTAATTGATCAGCTGGATGTATTTGCAGCTTTGGAAGGCACCTCAACTGTTACTGAGGTCCCACTTCGCGCACCTCAGGTAGATCCTATATTGCTAAGGCCTGTTGATGACCTTGAATTGACAGTAAGATCAGCTAATTGCCTAAAAGCAGAGAATATTTACTATATTGGAGACTTGATTCAACGTGGTGAGAATGAGTTACTGAAAACACCTAATTTAGGTCGCAAGTCTCTTAACGAAATTAAGCAAGTCTTAGCATCCCGCGGTTTAACGTTAGGTGTAAAATTAGAAAACTGGCCACCGCTGGGCTTATAAAAATCACCTTTTTCATAAGAAACGCTTTTATTATTTAATCTCTAACTACTTAGATACCTAATCGTAACTAGCCCGCGAATTATGCGATACGCTAAAATCGATCGAAGAGCTAGACATAAAAACAGGAATTGAAAGGAATCAAAATGCGTCACCGTCACGGCCTTCGAAAATTGAATCGCACTTCTTCTAATCGCCTTGCAATGCTAAGAAATATGACAGTTTCCTTATTACGTCATGAGATTATTAGAACTACACTGCCGAAAGCTAAAGAATTGCGTCGAGTTGCTGAACCTATCCTCACGCTGGCAAAAAACGATACGTTAGCTAATAAAAGGCTGGCCTTCAACCGTCTACGAGATCGTGAGATAGTTTTGAAATTATTTGGTGAACTTGGACCACGTTATATAGATCGCAACGGCGGATACTTGCGCATTCTAAAGACAGGTTTTCGCGTCGGTGATAATGCACCGATGGCCTACATTGAATTACTAGATAGACCAGAAAAAGATAACTAACAACTGAAAATCTTCCTATAGTCATATTATATACCTCTAAATAATTTTGCTCTCCTATTTAAAATAATCTATATTGTTCTAGGTTGTAGAATTTAGCTTACTTAGTAATAGCTAGTAAACCTTAAGAGTAAGCAGAGAATTGTAATTATATTAATAGTCGTTCCTCTATAAATAAGATAAGCGACTATTAAAAAACATATTTGCCGCTATTAACTTCCCTAAGATTCACGTAGATATCGGGCAATACTTGGCGCAAAGTAAGTTAGTATACCGTCTGCCCCAGCACGTTTGAATGCAAGCATAGACTCCATCATTATCTCATCATGATTTAGCCAGCCATTTTGGGATGCAGCTTTAATCATTGCATATTCACCACTAACTTGATAGGCAAAGGTCGGTACTTTAAATTCTCTTTTTATATTCTGTATAATATCTAGGTAAGGCATGCCAGGTTTAACCATCACCATATCGGCACCTTCTCTTAGATCTAGTGCAATTTCATGTAGAGCCTCATTACTATTGGCTGGATCTATTTGATAGCTGCTTTTGTCATTTCTTCTAAGAGCAGAGGATGACCCGACTGCATCTCGAAATGGCTCATAAAAAGCAGAAGCATATTTAGCAGAATAAGCCATTATGCGAGTATTAATATGACTGTGAGTTTCTAAGGCATTACGAATGAAGCCTATACGTCCATCCATCATATCAGAGGGAGCAATGATATCCGCCCCAGCATCGGCTTGGACGATAGATTGCTTCATAAGCATTGCACATGTCTCATCATTTAATACATACCCGTCTTTATCTATTATTCCATCTTGTCCATGGCTAGTGTACGGATCTAGAGCTACATCTGTCATTATACCAAGCTCTGGAAATCTTTTTTTTAACTCACGCACAGCACGCGGAATCAAACCTTCAGGGTTAACAGCTTCTGCACCGTTTGAAAGTTTTAATGAAGGATTAATAGCCGGAAATAACGCAATGACTGGGATCCCTAGATTTATACATTCCTCTGCAACTTTTAACAATAAATCAACTGATAATCGTTCTATCCCTGGCATTGAACTAATTTTTTCTCTTTTCTTTTCTCCATCTAATATAAAGACTGGATAGATTAGGTCGTTATGAGTAACAATATTTTCTTGCATCATAGAGCGAGAGAATTTATCCTTACGCATTCGACGCATGCGTACAGCCGGGAATTGGGAAATTTGGCGAGAGTTTATCATTTTAGTCTATAAAAATTAAGGCGATTATCATGAACTTTTCTAAGTAACAGTCAATTTATTGACGTTCAGAAATGATGTTCTTTGTCACTCCATATAGATATATGAATTATCTTTTATCTTGATTAATTCTAGAATACGATTGTTTGCTTCACTTAAACCACTTTTATTCAGTGCTGAAAGCAGTTGTACTGTGAATGGCAATTTTTGGTTACTCTTGCTAGTATAACTCTCTAGGAAAGTACTTGCTCTAAACATTGACTGAACAGCATTGCTCCGACTAAGCTTGTCAGATTTACTTAGGATACAATGTATTACCTTACCAGTAGAGGAGAACCATTCAATCATCTGTATATCAAGCTTAGTAAACAATCTTCGTGAGTCAACTATTAATACTAATGCTGATAATTGATGTCGGTGACAAACGTATTGACTAAGTAGCTGTTCCCAATGGGATTTATATGAACCTGCTAATTTGGCATAGCCATAACCTGGAAGATCAACTAGAAATGCACGAATTTGATCAATTCTAGTTTTATCCTTTTTATGCTGTGCAACGTGAGAGCCACCTACAGAAAAATAATTAATATGTCGAGTGCGTCCAGGTGTTTTAGATACAAAAGCTAGTTTCTTCTGATTACATAAGAGGTTAATAACAGTTGATTTACCAGCATTAGAGCGGCCTGCAAAAGCAACTTCGGGAATCTCAAGACTTGGCAGGCTGCAAAAATCATCAACTGTAGAAAAAAAACGCGCTTGCCAGAGTGGGGACATGAAAAGTAGCTCGGTAAAGTTAATTTAGAGATGTGAAGAAAAATATTATGTATCGGTTTACCTGCAGTTTTACGTTATGTCTAAAGTACTTCCTCTATATTTAATTAGCAACTATGTTCAGATGACCCAGGATTTCTTTAAATATCTGACTACGATTATTTCGTTAGATTGGCGATATTCTCGACCATATAGACTATATATAGAGAGATGGTTAATTAGATTACAAATCATCTAGGCTGCGAATTGCAATAGCTTTGGGGACGCATAATTAATTACTAGAGGAATAAACTAGGCCTCATTTTAACAAAAATTGTTGGAGTTTAATATGACAGAATCTGAATTTCTAGATATTGCAGAGGCTTCCCTGAACAAAATTGAGAATCTACTAGACCATATTTCGGAAATAACTGCACTTGATATAGAGTGTATACGCAGCGATAACTTGTTAGAAATTGATTTTATTAAAAATAACAGTAAAATCATTATTAGTGTCCAGGTATCTATGCAGGAGTTATGGATTGCTGCTAGATCTGGTGGTTTCCATTTTAGGAAAAAAGGTGATCAATGGATTAACACACGTGATAATTCAGAATTTTTTGCTTCATTATCTACTATGGTTAGCACACAGGGAGGCATGACAGTGGTACTGTGAATTTTTCTACTTTTTGAGCAGAAATTTTTCATATTTTTAGAAAAAATTACTATAGTAATAGTAAGATAGATATAATAAATTCCTTCTCAATACACTAATTCCTTCACTTTTTCCAAAATAAATATAGTTCATTGCGAACTTATTTGACGAAAGTCATGACTATGGATTAAATCTATTAATGGAATGCAATATATCTGCAAAAAATATTTTCCTAGTAGGCCAAATGGGATCTGGAAAGAGTACAGTTGGGCGTGCCCTTGCAAAAAAACTTAATAAACCTTTCTTTGACTCAGACAGAGAAATTGAGGCTCGTGCTAATGCTTCGATCCCCCTAATTTTTAAAATGGAAGGCGAAAAAGGCTTCCGACAGCGTGAAACAGAAGTAATACGAGACCTGAGCCGCCGCTGCGGTATTGTGCTGGCCACTGGCGGCGGTGTTGTGGTGCGTTCTGAAAACTGTGAGTATCTTAAAAGTCGCGGTAACACGATTCATCTACAATCCAGCACCCGCAACGTTTTACAACGTATTGGTCAAGATGAAAACCGACCATTGCTCAAAACTATGTATCCCCTAGAGAGATTGGAAGCTCTATTAAAGCAGAGGAACGCTCAATATCTTTACCTAGCCAAAATTAAAATTGATACTGATAGCTATAATATACAGCTCCTAATCCAGAGAATACTTGATCAAATACAGTAACCCCCTCAGTACAAAAATAAGTTAGTTACCTCAAAAAAGGTATCGAAAAGTTTTAACTAGATCAATGTACTATGAAAAAGCAACCATCTTCTATCAAACCAAAAATAAATGCCTTACTTCATGTAGATCTTGGATTATATAGTTATCCAATTTTAATTGGTTCATCAATATTAAATGCCCGTGAGTATATTGATCAATTTTTGAAAGGAAAGCAGTTAGCTATAGTTACTAATGAAATAGTAGCAGAATTTTATTTGAAAGCGTTTAGGAAAATCTTAAATGAAATTAATGCAAATTTTCTGGAAATTATTCTCCCAGATGGTGAAAAAGAAAAAAACTGGGCCAATTTAATGAAAATTTTTGATTGCTTACTAGGTGGACAGTGCGATCGTAAAACTACATTGATTGCTTTAGGAGGTGGAGTGATTGGGGACCTTACCGGATTTGCCGCCTCATCTTACATGCGTGGCATACCATTTGTACAAATACCAACGACTCTGCTAGCACAAGTTGATTCCTCAGTAGGCGGTAAAACTGGTATTAACCACCCCTTAGGTAAAAATATGATTGGTTCTTTTTATCAACCGAAGGCCGTAATTATAGATACTATGGTTCTAAAGAGCCTTCCAAGACGAGAATTACATGCTGGATTAGCTGAGATTATCA
>Ga0256412_1000022_pt1 | contig 18789 bp, 16 predicted proteins | sample WCR_74metaT_FD_190055 | JGI IMG/M metagenome (GOLD analysis project Ga0256412, IMG submission 190055) | Metatranscriptome of seawater microbial communities from Monterey Bay, California, United States - WCR_74 (Metagenome Metatranscriptome) | ecosystem: Environmental > Aquatic > Marine > Coastal...
AGGCCTATTAGAGGGTGCACTACGAAAAGTAGCAACCTCAATAATCTCATTCCCAAATTTCACGTGCACAATTTTAAATCTTCTACCAATAATAAAAGCATGTCGAAATAAGCGCTTAATTTGTTCCGGTGTAGCACTAGTAGAAATGTCAAAATCTTTAGGCTTTAGCTTTAGTAAAAGATCGCGTACTGCCCCCCCAACAATAAAAGCCTTATAGCCATTCTCCTGTAAGATCCTGGTAATTTTTTCTGCATTAGGAGATACTAACTGCGAATTAATATTATGCTGTTTTGGGCCTAGTATTAATGGCTGGGTAGAGTTTTTTCTTTTCCCAAATATAGAACGAATTAGCTTCTTAATCATTGTAAGTTAAAGAGATTCATTTTAAACCAATCATGTATGTCATCAATATTTCTACTCATGAGAGAGCATGGGTTTATAGTAATAAAAGTAGTTCAAGCTATACGTCTTTGAAAAATTTTGAATCCATCATACATTTCTGATTTCAGAAGCTGAACATCACATAGCAAAGTTGACATTCCACACATTCCATGTTTCCTAAGTTCTAATGTATATAATAAAGAAAATTTCATAGTACCTTGTTGGTTTCAGACTCGAGTTGTAGTAGATTCCGCAACATAGGCAAAGTTATAGGACGCTGAATTTCCAAAGAATAACGATCTAGTTCATCGAGCATAGCCGATAAAGACCTCATATCACGCCGAAAGTGCGTAATAAGATAGTGCAAAACGCTACTTGATAGATGTATTCCTCGAACTTGTGCAGCATACATCAAAGCATTAATCTTTTCTTCATCGCTCAAACTATATAGCTGATAAATGAGACCCCAGCCGAGACGAGTCCGTAAATCTGCCCGTACTATCAATTCAGAGGGTGGTAACTCTCCGCTGCTGACCAACCAACCTCTGTGTTCACGAATCTGATTAAAAAGATTAAATGCTTCAATTTGATTGCTGGCCGATAATCTATCGCAACCATCGATTAGATAGCCAGAGATATCCGTAGAAAAATTGAAGGCTTCAATATCATTATCAGGCCCATGAATTAAAGATGCATTACTACTATTCTTCAACGCTTGTAATATATGACTTTTTCCTGCACCAGGTTGCCCCCAAATATAAATAAACCGGTCGTCTGGAGCCACAAGAGACGCACTATCAGAAGTGATCAGACGCTCCAAGAATTGTAGCAATTCTTGGTTTTTTCCAATGACAAAATTTGATAAGGTCCGTGGCTCATCGGTAGTGATATCTAGCGTAAGCTGCCTCATTCTTGTTTTCATTCTTACCTAGGAAAGCTAATAAACGTGCTACACAGTCCTTAGAGATCCATTTTTTGGTTAATAATACTGATAAAACTACTATTGAAATAACAGACACGCAAGTACTTGAATATTACAGAGATAATTGTTGAGAATAGCACTGCTAAGGACATACCAGAAAAATTGAATAATCGGCCGAAATCTGTCAGGGAAAAATTTTCTGCTAGGTATGGCAAACTATGTGTCCCCCTAAAAGACGTAGGGTTATAATAAAAACTATTCAATGCTAACCTCTGCATTAGAACATATATGAGATTAAAGCAATTTCTATTCCAGGAATGGATCCGAAAAATGCTAGAAAAACAGCGATAATACCAACGGACAAGGCAACATCTATACTCATACCAATGAAATAATAAATTAGTGGTCTTACCTCGCTGTCAGTAAGGTAAGACCATATTCGTACCATCGATTATCAAATGCCAATCTTTCATTAAGAAGAAAAATCTAACACTATCAGAAATACAACGATAATCTATCCTAGGACCGTAACTCTAATAACCTTAACTGAAGTTAGTACTGCAGACCAAATTTCATCTCTACCATCTGTTTAGTTAACGTTTTCTTGAGTCTATTACCATCAAGTTTTATATTGACGTCAAGGTCTTGTAAATAAGGACTAATGATAATCTCTAGTTCACCCAGAAAAACTGGAATTCGATCTTGTAGTCAAGAGAGTTCCTTATATACTATTGGAAATATAATTAAAGCTTTGGTTAGGAATGAAAATAATAAAAGCAAGACGAATTTCCTAAATTTTTAAACACAAACTGGATCAACCCTAGGATTAATTATATATGCGGAAGTAATAAACACCTATGAGGAACGTAAGGATATACCTAAGAATTGCTATTAGCTAGCTACATCGCCAATTATCTAGGTTGAATTAGATTTCATAACGACTTAAGCTCAGCGAAATTTTTTTATGCAGATCCTGCGGGCAACTGATAGTTAACCCTAAATCTCGTAACATTCCGTCTTGTACCCCATACACCCAGCTATGAACTGTTAATGATTGTCCCCGTTTCCATGCATCTTGCACAATTGTAGTACAGCAAACATTGGCAGCCTGCTCTATAGCATTGAGCTCGCATAGACGATTATGACGCACATCTTCTGGTAATTCTTTTTTTAGATAAAATTTATGTTTTTGATACACATCTTCAACATGGCGCAACCAGTTATCAACTAGACCAATACGGCGTTTGGTAAGTGCCGCGTGTATACCGGAACAACCGTAGTGCCCAACAACAAAAATATTCTTAACTTTTAGTACATCTACCGCAAACTGTAAAACCGATAAACAGTTTAAATCACTATGTGCTACTACATTAGCGATGTTACGATGAACAAACAGCTCTCCTGGTAATAAACTCAATAATTCATTTGCTGGTACTCTACTATCAGAACAACCAATCCAAAGATACTCTGGTTTCTGTCGAGAAGCTAGCCTCTTGAAAAAATTTGGATCGCGAGCAGTCATAGCCGTTGCCCAGTCACGATTTTTTTGAAAAAGGGATACTTGAATTGTTTTGTCTTCCATAGTTCTCCAATTTTCTTCGATCAACAGGATTTACACTAACCGCAGTTTAAACATTGACTCTAGTAAAACCTGATTATTCAAAAAATTCTTTTGCCTTATCTTTCCAAGATTTAGTATTAGGGCTATGCTTGGCGCTGCTCTCATTAAGCAGTTGATCGAATTCCTGTAATAGTTTTCTTTGTTTATCATTTAATCTAATAGGAGTTTCTACGACGACATGACAGAAAAGATCGCCAGCGTAGCTAGATCTTACGCCCTTGATTCCCTTATTACGCAAACGGAAGGTTTTACCAGACTGAGTTCCGACAGGAATTGTGAAAGAGACTTTCCCTTTTAGAGTTGGCACCTCAATTGTTCCTCCTAAGGCAGCTCTAGCAAAAGAAATAGGCATTTCGCAATGCAGATCATTCTCTTCACGCTTAAATACTGTATGCGGTTTTATATGAATTTCAACATATAGATCTCCCGAAAATCCACCTTTCACACCTGGCTCGCCGTTACCAGAAGATCGAATTCTCATTCCGTCATCAATCCCAGGTGGAATTGTCACTTCTAATGTCTTATTCCTCTTAATTTTCCCTGCACCAGTACAAGAAATACAAATTTCAGAAATTATTTGACCACTACCGTGACATTTTGGGCAAGTTTGCTGAATGCTAAAGAAACCTTGCTGAATTCTAACTTGCCCATGACCACCGCAGGTTTTGCAGTTGATAGGATCAGTGCCAATTTTCGCACCACTGCCGTGACAAACTCCACACTCGTCCCATGATGGTAGACGGATATTAGTATTGAAACCATCTGCTGCTTGTTCAAGAGTAATTTCAAGGTTATATCGTAAATCTGCACCACGATTGGCTTGTGAGCGACCACCGCTGCGGGCACCGCCAAAAATATCACCAAAAATATCACCAAAAGCATCTGCAAAGCCAGCAGTATTACCTCCACCGCCCATGTTAGGGTCAACTCCAGCATGTCCATAGCGATCGTAAGCATCACGTTTTTGAGGGTCAGTTAATGTTTCATACGCTTCTTTAGCTTCTTTGAATTTTTCCTCTGCAGGTTTATTGTCTGGATTTCGGTCTGGATGATACTTCATTGCAAGCTTACGATAAGCCTTTTTTATTTCTTCGTCACCAACACTTTTTGAAATACCGAGTATTTCATAAAAATCGCGTTTCCCCATATTTTACACCTAATTATTTCATAAAAATCGCCGAACAATGCTTCTATAGCATCTGCTCGGCAATTTCTACGCTAAGCTTCTAAGAACTACAGTAGTTTTCTAAATTTATCTAAAAAAACCAAGATTTTTGGCAAACTAATACTGAAGGAAATATTACTTATCTGTTACCTCTTTGAAGTCAGCATCGACTACGTTATCTTCTTTAGGCTTGGACTCTGTATCTTGCTGAGCATGCTGCATATCAGCAAGCATTTTCTCGCTAAGCTTTTGTGCAGCAGTAGTTAGAGCATCGGTTCTACTGGAGATAACAGATTGGTCATTGTCTTGTAAGGATTTTTCCAGTTCCTTAATAGATATCTCAATATCAGCTTTCTCGTTAGCCTCTAGCTTATCACCGTACTCCGCTAGAGACTTCTTAGTCGAATGCACTAATGCTTCACCTCGATTGCGTGTTTCAGCCAATTCTTTTAATTTCTTATCCTCTTCCGCATTTTCCTCAGCATCTCGTACCATCTTCTGTATTTCTTCTTCATTCAGGCCAGAGTTAGCTTTAATTGTGACCTTATTTTCCTTTCCTGTTGCTTTGTCTTTAGCACCAACATGTAAAATACCGTTAGCATCTATATCAAAAGTGACTTCAATCTGAGGTATACCGCGTCCTGCTGGTGGAATACCTTCTAAGTTAAATTCTCCAAGAGCTTTATTACCTAAAGCGATTTCGCGTTCTCCCTGGAATACTTTTATAGTTACGGCAGGCTGATTATCATCAGCAGTCGAGAAAACCTGGCTAAATTTAGTTGGAATAGTAGTGTTTTTCTGGATCATCTTAGTCATTACCCCTCCCATAGTCTCAATACCTAGAGACAATGGCGTAACATCTAGAAGTAGTAGATCCTTCCGATCGCCAGATAAAACAGAACCCTGAATACCAGCACCTACAGCAACAGCTTCATCAGGGTTAATATCTTTACGAGGTTCCCTACCAAAGAATTCCTTCACCTTTTCCTGAACTTTAGGCATGCGAGTCATACCACCCACTAGGATAATATCGTGGATATCAGATGATTTAACACCTGCATCTTTTATTGCAATGCGACAAGGCTCAATTGTCTTAGCAATTAATTCTTCAACCAACGATTCCAGCTTAGCACGAGTTATTTTCATATTAAGTTGGATAGGAACGCCATGATTTATGGCTATATACGGCTCATTTATTTCTGTTTGCTGGGAAGAAGATAACTCAATCTTAGCGCGCTCGGCTGACGCTTTTATGCGTTGTAGAGCAATCGGATCACTACGAAGATCTATACCGTTTATTTTCTTAAATTCATCTAGAATATAATCGATAATACGCTGATCAAAGTCTTCTCCACCAAGGAAGGTGTCACCGTTTGTTGATAGTACTTCAAATTGTTTTTCACCATCCACATCAGCAATTTCAATGATTGAAACATCAAAAGTACCGCCTCCTAAATCGTACACAGCGATTTTACGATCTCCTCTTTCAGATTTGTCCAATCCGAATGCCAATGCGGCGGCAGTAGGTTCATTGATAATGCGTTTAACGTCTAGTCCGGCAATACGACCTGCATCCTTGGTAGCTTGCCGTTGTGCATCGTTAAAATAGGCAGGCACAGTAATAACTGCTTCACTGATTCCCTCACCGAGATAATCTTCAGCAGTTTTTTTCATTTTTCTTAAAATTTCTGCCGAGATTTGTGGGGGTGCTAACTTTTGATCGTTTACATTCACCCAAGCATCTCCGTTATCAGCTTTGATAATTTGATAAGGCATGAGAGAAATATCTTTCTGAACTTCTTTTTCGTCAAACTTTCGGCCAATAAGACGCTTGGTTGCGTATAACGTATTTTCAGGATTAGTAACTGCCTGACGTTTCGCAGGCGCTCCAACTAATATTTCTCCATCTTTTTGATAGGCAATTATGGAAGGAGTGGTGCGCGCACCTTCTAAATTCTCAATTACTTTAGGTTGCCCGTTTTCTATAATAGAAACACAAGAGTTAGTGGTGCCTAAATCGATACCGATAATTTTACTCATGGTGTATATCCTTTGGTAAATAGCTGTTTAATATTTTTTATAACTCCAAATATTGAGGGAGACACTACTCTCAAGCGCTTATTGGATAGTTTTTACTGCTTTCCTTGGGAAACGACAACCAGCGCAGGGCGCAGCAGTCGATCAGCAATGGTGTACCCTTTTTGAATGACAGTTACAATAGTATTAGGTTCTTGATCTATTTGTACTGTTGAAACAGCTTGCTGTTTCATTGGATCAAGTTTATCGCCGATTTTTGGAGAAATTTCTGATAGACGATTCTTTTCAAAAGCAGAGCACAATTGTTTGAGTGTCATCTCTACACCTTCCTTAAGTGAAGCAAGAGATAGTGTTTCAATTTTTAGAGCCATTTCGAGGCTATCCTTGACAGGCATCAAAGATTCTGCAAAGCTTTCTACAGCGAATTTATGAGCACGTGCAATATCTTCCTGCGCACGACGACGCGTATTTTCTGCCTCAGCTTTAGCGCGGAGAAAGGCATCTTGTGCTTCTGCGGCTTTGGTTTTGAACTCTAATAACTGACTCTCCAAAGTCAACTCAGAGACTATGTGTATATCTTCAGTAGGAATACTCTCCTCTTTTTCCGCCTGTTCATTCTGATTTTCTGTATGTTCCATTTATAAATTCCTAACAATCAATGATCTATTAGATACAGGAAATCAAATGAGGTTCTGCCTTTACTTTTTCAAGGGCTAAAATTCAGTCATCTATGCTTACTGAAAATTCTTCCGATTAAATAAGTTTAATAACAATGTAATCTAGGAGTTATAGATCAATCTTTTAAAGAATTTCCAGGTAATATTTTCATATTTGATCGTACAATTCTTCTACTAATTGATCAATTAGTTAACGTAGCTTATCTAATGAGGTGATCCCATTCGCATGGCGTACTGGTATGATTCTTCAGCTTGCTTCTCCAAAATTTCTGCTGTGTGGCCAGTAACACGGGTTGGCCATCCAGTCATATGTTCCATCACTATAGTAGCCATAGCTGATATCCAGGATGGTGTATAGTTCAGACAGGGGATAAAATGAAATTCTTTTCCACCAGCTTCTAGAAAATCCTGCCTAGCTTCAATTGAAATTTCTTCCATTGTCTCGAGACAGTCACTCGTAAAACCTGGGCATATAACATCAACTCGATTTATACCCTGATCTGCAAGAGCTTGTAAAGTTAGAGCAGTATATGGCTTTAACCATTCAGCCTTTCCGAAACGAGACTGAAAGGTTAAATCATACCGTTCTGGATCAAGATTTAGCTCTTGTCCTAGTAATCGCCCAGTTTTTTGACACTCACAATGATAGGTATCTCCTAAAAACAATGTGTGTTCTGGAACCCCGTGGAAACTAATAATTAATTTATCAGGCATGCCATGGATTTCCCAATATTTAAGTACTGATTCCTTCAAAGCCTGAATATAAGCATGATGATCGTGATAATGCTTAATAAAACGCATTTCAGGAATATTACGAACTTGCATGTAATGCTTAAAAATAGCATCGTAAATTGATGCCGTAGTGGCAGATGAGTACTGAGGATACGCTGGAAAAATTAGTATCTGTTCACATCCATCTACTTTTAGCTGATTAAGAACTTCTGATATTGACGGGGAACCATAGCGCATTGCATAAGCTACTTGTACTTTGTTATGGCCAATTTTTTTCAAGTAATTGTTAAGCATACTTGCCTGTTGACTTGTGTTGTGCTTGAGAGGAGATCCTTTTTCAGTCCAAATAGAGGCATATTTGTGAGCAGATTTAGAAGAACGAAAAGGGAGAACAAAGCAGTGCAAAATTACCCACCATATTACCCGTGGAATTTCTACCACACGTGAATCAGACAAGAATTGCTTTAGATAACGACGCACAGACTTTTTGTTAGGTGCATCAGGTGTTCCAAGGTTAATTAATAAAACTGCAGATTTACCTACTTTTCCATGCTTGAAAGGAGGTTCTTTAAAAAGTGTCATAAATATCCTTAGTCGTATAGTGTGGAAGATTCCCCCTGCGAATATAATCTTTTAGGATATAGTTATGCTAATCAAATTCTGACCATAGATTCACTTGCATAGATTCACTTGAACTGATTATTTTCTCTAGAAGGCTGTTCATTCCAATACAATTTTCGTCTCAAAGTATCATAATAGCTCCAGCCATCCGGATGTAAAAAAGTTATAGTATGTTCAGAACGTTGCACCAAAATACGATCACCGTGTCTTAACTTAACCAGCGATTGCATATCAAAATTAACACTCATTTCACGGCCATTGACAATCTCGATCACGATTCTACTACTATCAGGAATAACAATAGGTCTGTTAGATAAAGCATGCGGCGCAATAGGGACTAAGACTATACCTTTCAGCGAAGGATGCAACAAAGGTCCACCGGCAGATAAAGCGTATGCAGTAGAGCCAGTTGGTGTAGACACAATCAATCCGTCAGAACGCTGGCGATACATAAACCGATAATCAACTTCGACAACTAATTCTGCCATACCAGAACCAGCACCGCGCATCACCACAATATCGTTGAAAGCTAAAGCGCTGGAAATGTGTTTTTCATCCCGTATAATAGAGCCTTGTAATAAGCTGCGTTTTTCTGATTCTACTTTACCGTCTAGCATTTCCCCTAATACAGGGAGCATTTTTTCTAGAGAGATATCCGTAATAAACCCGAGACGACCGTGATTAATTCCTATAAGAGGTACACTATAGGGTGCTAGCTGGCGAGCAATACCCAACATAGTTCCATCGCCACCGACAATAATTACAACATCAGCTTTTTTACCAATCTGGAATAATGTAGCTGAGGGTATCAGGAGTTTAATGTTATGAGCAGTCCCAGCTTCTAGAACTACGAAATGCCCACGTCTTTTCAAGAAATCAGAAATCTCAGTCAAGGATTTAGAAATTCCAGGGGCAAAGTGTTTGCCGACAATAGCAATAGTTTTCTGCATAAGTTTAGTGGGAGATTTAATTCTACAGGCTACGTACTCTCTATTAAAGCATAATTTTTTGCTCATAATAAAATATATAAAGAAAGATGAACTATGATTCCAAAAAGTTATCCGCTGCATCTATCAAATTTTCAGGACACGAGGCCCACTACTATCAAAGCACTATTTTTTGATCTTGATGATACCCTTTGGCCAATTGCACCAGTAATTAACTGCGCTGAACAATTATTATTTGATTGGTTACAAAATTCTGTACCTGCTATTACCGATCAATTTACAATTGAAGATATGCGCCAACAACGTCTAGATCTCATAATAAAAAATCCAATCTTCAAAATTGATCTATTAAGATTACACCAAACAGCATTGATAGCTCTGTTTGATAGAGTAGGCGAGAATAAAAAAAAGATAGATGAAGCTATGAGTGTATTCTTTGAAGCACGGAATGTAGTAACATTATTCGAAGATGTGCATCCTGCTTTGTTAAGACTTAGCAAATACATGCCTCTAGGTACAATTTCTAATGGCTGTGCTGATCTGGAAAAGATTGGTTTGACTAAGTATTTTCAGAAGTCAATAGCGGCTTATAGCCTTGGCTATGCCAAACCCGAAAAAGAAATTTTTCACAAGGCATGTGCTGATATAAATGTCAGGCCAGAAGAAACTCTATATATCGGCGATGATCCCTTTTTAGACGTAATTGGTGCTCAAAAAGCAGGTTTACAAGCAGTCTGGATGAATCGCTTCGACCGGGTGTTACCTCCAGAAGTTAATCCACAAACAAGTTGTAGAAACTTATTTGATCTGGAGCTATGGCTATACTAAAATCGCTTAAATCTTCTTACAGAAGCAGACTTAATTCTATACACCTAGGTCATTTTGGTACAGTTTTTTTCGGAATTTCTTAGCTAACATTATTAAATTTCTGTCAAGTTTATTACAGTATTTAATAAGGATTGTTATAGTAGGAGAGTTCATTCATATATTCTTTATTATCAGCAATAGTATAAGCCACTTAATTTTTTGGATATAAACCTACGTTCTCTAGAAAATATGCAATGCCAATAGCCAATTTTGATCTAATAAATTTGCTAATGTATTTCTTAAGCTATTAGTGAGAAATTTTTACTGTGCGTTAAAATTAGAAAAATTTAATTAAGGAAGAAGGCTAATAAAGAATTAAGATGCTATATTAGTTCCAGTCTTTTTTTTCATACAGTCTTGACAACTTCCATACAAAGCTAGTGCATGATCGATAATTTGGAAACCATGCTCCTTGGCAATTATCTTTTGTCGATTTTCAATTTCTTCATCACAAAATTCTTCAACCGAGCCACAATCTAGGCAAACTAAATGATCGTGATGGTAACCTTCATTTAACTCGAAAACAGCCTTACTATTTTCAAAATAGTTACGCTGCAGTAGCCTAGCTTGCTCGAATTGGGTTAGTACACGATATACAGTGGCTAATCCTACATCAAAATTATAACTAATCAGAATTTTATATACATCCTCAGCACTCAGGTGACGCACTTCACTATTCCGAAAAATTTCCAGAATTTTTAGACGCGGTAGTGTAATCTTAAGACCACTAGCTTTTAGTTCAGATAGATTATTAGACATAATTTTAGTCAAAAGTTAAATGTTTATTTAATGATAGGGTAGCTATTTTATGCTGCAATTTTCTAATAAGTACACCTGACCAGAGTATTATCGATCGACTGGCAATCTCTTCTTATTTTAAATCTAAAGAGTACTAGCCATTTTGACAATCATTTTCTCAGCAGATTTTATACAGTAAGATTGCTGTGCTGTTATTGGAAGGAAAAAAATATATGGTATTTGAAAAAGCGTGCTGAACATATTTCTGATTAACAATCGCTCTATAAAAATTGCTGAGGTTATTATTCTTTCTTTGAAAAAGAATAGAAAATCTCCAATAAGCATGTAATTCTTTTAACTACAGTCTATTGGCACGTGTAAAGAGTGGTAATCTGGCGAAAAAGTATAATGATCCAGATCAAATGCTGGTAAATTATATCTCAAGAAAAAAATTGGTGATCTGCGATCATGTAGATTCAAATTCTTGGTATTTAAATATCAAGAGAATTAACTAACTAAATGACTGAACTGAAAATGAATAAGATGAAAATAGCCATTTCTGGAGCATCCGGTCGTATGGGTCATACTTTGGTAGAAGCTATACTAGGTGATGCTGAAACAGCACTAGTTGGCGCTCTGTGCATTGCAGATGACCCAAGCATTGGTACTGATGCAGCAAGCTTTCTGGGGAGACCTAGTGGAGTATTGATTGATAGTGATTTAAATAAAAGCCTAGAGAAGGCAGACTATCTCATTGATTTCACGCGTCCAGAAGGCACGTTAAAACATTTAGATTACTGTGCTGCTCATGGTATAAAAATGATTATTGGTACTACTGGGTTTGATGAAGAAGGCAAAGCTGCAATTGTAGCTGCGGCAAAAAAAACCGCCATAGTATTCGCTTCTAACATGAGTGTGGGTGTAAATGTCACACTAAAACTGTTAGAAATGGCCGCCAGGAACTTATCTGCTGAATATGATATTGAAATTATAGAATCGCACCACAGCCACAAGGTAGATGCACCGTCTGGTACTTCGCTGATGATGGGTGAGACTGTTGCTAATGCACTTGGTCAAAATCTGAGCGACGTTGCAGTCTACGCGCGAGAAGGCATTATAGGCGAAAGAAAAAAGTCGTCTATAGGGTTTTCTGCTATTCGTGGCGGGGATATTGTAGGTGATCATACAGTGCTTTTCGCAGGAATAGGTGAGCGCGTAGAAATCACACATAAATCTTCTAGCAGAAGTACTTATGCACAAGGAAGCTTGCGTGCAGCTCGATTTTTGCATGACAAAAAAAATGGCTTATACGATATGCAAGACGTACTAGGCTTGCGTTAGCAAAAAAGGCAGTAGCCGAAAGACTAGACTCAGTGACAGAGAAGCTCACATCATGAAGTCTGTTTCTCTGTCTATAATCAATCAAACATATATTGAACATTAAGTAGAATTTTCCTGAAGTAATATAAATATCGGTGGTCCAAATTTAGTCCCTAGTTGACACTAATAAACAGGTTCATTAAATTTATCTCTCAAAATAAAATTTATTTGATGATAGGTAGTCAACTACTCATTCTACCCAACAATATAAGAATTCATCTTTTATTTTATATATCATCATGCAAGAAAAATATAATTCAGCTGAAATCGAAAAATCAGTACAGAGCTACTGGAATACGATTGATGCCTACAAAACTGTAGAACATGCCAAAAATAAAACAGGGCAAGAGAAAGAGAAATACTATACATGTTCTATGCTTCCTTACCCATCAGGGAAGCTTCATATGGGTCATGTGCGTAATTACACTATTAATGACGTAATATACCGTTACATGCGAATGAGAGGCTACAACGTATTAATGCCCATGGGATGGGACGCCTTCGGAATGCCAGCAGAGAACGCCGCTATGGCTAATGGTTTGTCTCCAGCACAGTGGACTTACAAAAATATTAGTTATATGAAGAAACAGCTCCAGAGAATGGGTTTAGCAATTGACTGGTCACGCGAGATAACAGCTTGTACACCAGAGTATTATAAGTGGAATCAGTGGATATTTCTGAAGATGCTAGATCGGGGCTTAATCTATAGAAAAACTGGGACAGTTAACTGGGATCCAATAGATAAGACTGTCTTAGCTAATGAACAAGTAGTCGACGGTCGTGGATGGCGCTCAGGAGCTTTGATCGAAAAACGCGAAATCCCTATGTACTATGCCAAAATAACTAATTATGCTGAAGAATTACTAGAATCTTTAGAAACCAAACTTCAAGGTTGGCCTAAGCGGGTACGTCTTATGCAAGCTAAGTGGATAGGTAAGTCGGTTGGTATACGTTTTGCTTTCCTACATAAGATCAAAGAAAACGATAAATTGATACAAGATGGAAAACTATGGGTGTTTACTACACGTGCCGATACTATTAAAGGAGTGACATTCTGTGCAATAGCTCCTGAACATGATTTAGCTACCTTGGCTGCTAAGAGCAACCCAGATTTAGCTAAATTTATCGCTGAGTGCAAAAATTCTAGCATTATTGAAGCAGAAGTAGCCACTATGGAAAAGAAAGGTATATTTACTGGTTTATACGTTTCACATCCATTAACTGGTATAAAGATAGAAGTATGGGTAGGTAACTATGTATCAATTAAATACGGTGAAGGAGCAGTCATGGGTGTACCAGCGCATGATGCACGAGATTTTGCTTTTGCCAAAAAATATATGCTCCCTATTTCTCCAGTAATTAATGTCAAAGGGAAAGTATTCTCTGAAGAAAAATGGAATGATTGGTATGAAAGCGTAGAACATAGCATTTGTATAAACTCCGGTAAATACGATGGTTTATGTTATCAAAAAGCGGTTGATGCAGTTACTAATGATTTAAAAGCATGTGGTTTGGGTGAAAAGAAAACTATCTATCGCCTCAGGGACTGGGGTATTTCACGCCAACGTTACTGGGGTACACCAATTCCGATAATCCATTGCTTTGATTGTGGCGAAGTTTCAGTTCCAGAGAAAGATCTACCAGTCGTTTTACCAGAAAATTGTATTCCAGATGGAAGTGGAAATTCTCTTAATAAACATGAGGAATTTCTGAATGTTACTTGTCCAAAATGTCATAGGTTAGCTCGGCGTGAAACTGATACTCTGGATACTTTCGTTGATTCTTCTTGGTACTACATGAGATATTGTTCTTCCGATAATAATATGTCAATGATAGATGAGCGCAGTAAATACTGGATGCCAATAGACCAATATATCGGCGGCGTAGAACATGCAGTACTACATCTGATGTATGCTCGCTTCTGGACTAAAGTCATGCGTGACCTAGGATTAGTCAGTTTCGATGAGCCCTTCACTAATATGCTAACGCAAGGCATGGTTCTTAGTGAAACATATTTTTGTGAAGATAGTAGTGGAAAGAAAGTCTGGCATAATCCGGAAGATGTAATACTTAAATCTGATAGCACTGGCAGAATAATATCTGCTAGTTTGAAGGGGAGTGGTGAACCTATCAAAATTGGTGGTACCGAAAAAATGTCAAAGTCGAAGAATAATGGTATCGATCCCCAAAAACAGATCGACGAGTACGGAGCTGATACTGCGCGCCTTTTTAGTATATTTGCTTCGCCACCAGAACAAAGCATGGAATGGTCAAATAAAGGGGTGGAAAGTGTTAACCGTTTTTTATGTCGTCTCTGGACCTTCAGTTACATGCAGAAAGAAAACATCGTTCCCAATACTGCTGCTGATAATTCTGGCTGGAATGATACTCATAAAAATCTTCGGGGGAGAATATACAAGATCTTTCAACAGGCAGATTATGATATAAAACGAATTCAGTACAATACTGTAGTCTCTGCCTGTATGAAAATGCTTAATACTTTAGAAGCTGCTCATCTTGATTTATCACCAGCAAGTAGCTCAGTACTTACTGAAGGATTATCGATTCTCCTACGTGTACTAAATCCGATAACTCCGCACATAACTCATGCAATATGGCAGGAACTTGGCTTTGCGTCTGTACATGGGGACATTCTCGATTCTGATTGGCCAAAAGTTGATGATAAAGCGCTAGAACAAAGTAAATTTGAGTTAATAATCCAGGTAAACGGAAAGTTACGTGGAAAAATTATAGTAGATATAAATAGTGATAGACAAACCATAGAAGAGGCAGCATTAGCTAATGAGAATGTGAAGAAGTACATCAAAAATTATCCGAAGAAAATTGTCTTGGTACCCAAAAAGCTAGTTAATATCGTCGTGTAATGCCTAGCTGCTAGTAAACATTCATTATAGGCAGGCATAGTGCTCAGGGTATCCACTGATATCCTATTATCCTATCACTATTAATTACAGTGAATTTTTTCTGAAAAATGAGTACTAAAAATGCAATTAAAGTTTGAGAAACTCAGAGACCACTTAATAGGAAATCTAGCACCTTTGTATGTAATCACTACAGATGAGCATCTGTTGAGTCTAGAAACAAGCGACAAAATACGCAAGAAGGCACGCAGCAGCGGTTATGAGAAACGCAATGTTTTGATGGTTGACCACAGTTTTAGATGGGACATCCTGTCCACTCTCAATAGATCTCAATCACTATTTGAAAAAAAAAACTAATTGAACTGCAAATACCGACTAATAAGCTTTGCAAAGATGGATATGAGACTTTGCAACAATATGGAGAAACTCTTAATGTAGACAATGTCACAATAATTAGTATGCCCAAGCTCGACTTGGTGACAAAAAAGACTACATGGTTTACCAAATTACAAGAAAAGGCGGTACATATTGATATTCCACTGGTAGAACGAATAAATTTGCCAGAATGGATCGCGAAACTTCTAGCAACACAACAACAAAATGCTGATCAGAATACACTAGAATTGATATCTGATAGGGTAGAGGGAAATTTGCTAGCCGCATACCAGGAAATTCAAAAACTAGCTCTGCTATATCCAGCTGGAAAAATTAGTTTTGAGCAATGCAGGGAAAACGTATCAAATGTTGCCTGTTACGACATTTATAAACTAAGTGAAGCGATGATTGGAGGAGATACAATACGTTTCGTACGAATAATGAGTAATTTAAAAAACAAAGGTACCGCGCTGCCACTAGTATTATGGAAAATTTCAGATGAAATACGAACGTTGCTAAAATTAAAATTAGCAGTTACTCGTCAGTGTCCAATATCCGTGCTGTTGAAAAACTACCGCATCTGGGGAACACGAGCACGACTAATAGAGACTAAACTTCCAAGTCTAAGTTTTGCTATATTAGAAGAATCTTTGAAAGATGCAGCGCAAGTAGACAAAATTATTAAAAATTTCCCTGTAAGACATTCCCATGGGGATGCTTGGGATGTATTGTTGCAACTAGGCGTACGAATTAGCCAAGAGAGAAATTGAGGTACCAATATGGATATTCAAAAGTACATGAACTCAGTAGGACAGCGTGCGCGCGTTGCATCACGTGATATGGCACGTGCGGATACCGCTGCCAAAAATCGAGCACTGAAGTTCATTGCTTCTGCCATTAAACGTGATGCTAACTTACTGCGTGAGGCTAACCAACTTGATATAGAAGCAGCAGAAAAAAATGAGATAATACCAGCAATGTTAGATCGTTTAACATTGTCGAACGAGGCCATAGAGACCATGGTAGATGGACTCACACAAATTATTTCTAAACATGATCCGATTGGTGAGATTTCGAACGTAAGGTGTTGTTCTAGTGGTATCCAGGTAGGGCAAATGAGAGTGCCCTTAGGGGTGGTTGGTATCATTTATGAAGCCCGTCCTAATATCACTATAGATGCTGCTAGTTTATGTATTAAGAGCGGCAACGCGTGCATTTTGCGGGGTGGTTCTGAAGCTCATCATTGTAATCAGGTATTAGCAAGTCTGATCAGAGATGGTCTAACTAATGCTGGTCTTCCAGAAGATGCTGTCCAAGTAGTCAATACTGTCGACCGTTCTGCAGTAGGTGTTCTTATAACTATGCCCCAATACGTTGATGTTATCGTACCTCGTGGTGGAAAAAACCTAATTTCACGTTTGGCTAAAGAATCTACAGTACCGATGATAAAGCATTTAGATGGGATTTGTCACGTTTATGTGGACGAACAGGCGGATCTTGATAAAGCTCTAAAAGTTTCTTTTAACTCAAAATGTCATCGTTATGGCACATGTAATACTATGGAAACTTTACTAGTATCTCGAGGAATTGCACCAGAATTACTACCGCATCTTGGCAAATTGTACCAAGATAAAGGAGTAGAATTGCGTACTGATGATGAAGCATCATTAATTTTAGCCGATTATCCCTACCTAAAATCTGCTACGGAGGACGATTGGCACACAGAATATTTAGCTGCAATCTTGTCAATTAAGATTGTTGATGGGGTTAACGAAGCCATCAGCCATATCAATACTTATTCCTCAAAACACACTGACAGTATTATTACTGAGAATTACTCTAAAGCAATGCGCTTCCTCCGTGAAGTTGACTCAGCTTCCGTAATGATTAATGCTTCAACCCGTTTTGCCGATGGTTTTGAGTTTGGTTTGGGTGCAGAAATAGGAATCTCTAACGATAAGCTTCACGCGCGTGGTCCGGTTGGTCTTGAAGGACTTACATCGTCAAAGTATGTAGTTTTCGGGCACGGAGAAATACGTACATAAGAATATAACACCGCAAGGATTGCCAATTAATAGTACCCAGGAAAAAAATATACCATGCTGTGGGTTAAGTCATTTCATATTGTTTTTGTTACATCTTGGTTTGCAGGTTTGTTCTATCTGCCAAGAATTCTTGTCAATTTAGCGCAGGAGACTAATGTAGTATCTACTAGTAGATTATTGCTAATGGCTCGTAAATTGTATCGTTTTATGACAATTCTGGCAGTACCAGCAATTGTCTCTGGTAATATCCTATGGCTTTTTTACGGTATTGGAGAAGGTCCAGGAAATAATTGGATCATAGGAAAAATACTCGTTTTAATTTTGGTAGTCATCTACCATTGTAGTTGCAATTCATTGCTAAGAAAATTCGAAGATGGTACAAATAAGCACGGCCACATTTGGTTCCGATGGTTTAATGAAATACCAATTATTTTACTTTTATCTATAGTCATCTTAGTTGTCGTCAAACCATTTTAGTAGTACTTAATCTATGTACCAGTAAATTTTTTTGAGTACCAATTTTGTATAGTATTTTACGTAGCTATTGTAACAACTAAGAAGTAAAGATTTTTTACTGAACTACAGTTATATAATTTTGCTCACCATATTATTTCTGGAATTAGCTATAACATCAAAATATACCGAGATTTTCGAAGTTGTAAGTAAATCCTTGATTTTTCAAAACGCGCGGCCACTCTAAATAAAGGTACTGCCATGCCACATCTCTCGACAGACTCACACTCATATTTTTGCCCTTGTCCACGGCACCTAGAGTCTGTATTAGCTGAAGAATTAAATGAAATAGCACAACTTAGCTCACCTGCTGTCACGCTCAAGGTTCAATCCCAAGTACCAGGAGGAGTGCATTGCTCTGGCTTATTAAGAGATGCATGGCTTATCAATTTGCACTCACGAATTTCCAGTAGAGTACTGTTATTTTTAGCAAGTGGTACCTATGAAAATGAGGACGATATATATAATATGACACTAAATCAAGAGTGGGAGAGCTGGTTTTCAGTTGATCGTACTATTAGGGTAAATATCACTGCCATAAAATCTCCCTTACGTAGCTTAAAATTCACCACGTTTAGAATTAAGGATGGTATCTGCGATCGTTTCCGTAATATTTATAACAAACGACCTTCGATAGATATACCTAACCCAGATATGCGCATTTCTGCTTTTCTTGATGCCAATAATTTTACTTTGTATATCGACACTTCCGGTGATGCATTATTCAAACGTGGCTGGCGGACTAAAACTGGGGATGCGCCGATGAGGGAAAATCTCGCAGCTGGGCTATTGCGCAAATCTGGTTGGAAACCAGGTATGACATTGTTTGATCCAATGTGTGGATCAGGTACAATTTTAATCGAGGCAGCTCAGGTTATTGCTGGCA
>Ga0256412_1000024_pt1 | contig 18137 bp, 14 predicted proteins | sample WCR_74metaT_FD_190055 | JGI IMG/M metagenome (GOLD analysis project Ga0256412, IMG submission 190055) | Metatranscriptome of seawater microbial communities from Monterey Bay, California, United States - WCR_74 (Metagenome Metatranscriptome) | ecosystem: Environmental > Aquatic > Marine > Coastal...
GTACTTTCAGATATAGCTATCAAAGAAGCAATAGGTATGAGATAAATCTCTTATATTGAACAATTTATTAATATTAAAGAACATCATGAAATATGCAGATTTGCGAGAATTTATTCTAAAATTAGAGGAAATTGGAGAATTGAAGCGCATTTCAATACCAATTTCTCCCTATTTGGAAATGACAGAGATCTGCGATCGCACTTTGCGCGCATCTGGACCAGCTTTGCTTTTTGAGAATCCAACTGGTCATTCTATACCTGTTTTAGGTAATTTATTTGGTAATACGCACCGTGTAGCACTCGGCATGGGAGTTGAGAATCTCGTTGAGTTGAGACGTTTCGGTCATGTGTTAGCAATGCTGAAGGAACCAGAACCACCCAAGGGACTTAAGGATATACTTGGCTTAAGAGTGTTACTTAAATCGCTGTGGGATATGACACCTAAGAAGAAGCGCTCAGCACTATGCCAGGATATTGTATGGGAGGGCAATAATGTTGATCTTAGCCAGTTACCGATTCAGCATTGTTGGCCTGGAGATGTTGCCCCACTAATTACCTGGGGCTTAGTAATCACCAAAGGCCCATATAAGAAACGCCAAAATCTTGGTATTTATCGTCAACAGGTACTCTGTAAAAATAAAGTGATTATGCGTTGGTTAGCGCACCGAGGCGGTGCCTTGGATTTTCGGGAGCATGCAACTGTCACTTGTGGTAAACCTTACCCAATAGTTGTCGCCCTAGGGGCTGATCCTGCTACTGTGCTAGGGGCTGTCACGCCAGTGCCTGATAGTTTATCAGAATACCAATTTGCTGGTTTATTGCGAGGAAGTCGCACCGAATTAGTGAAAGCTTTAGGGAGCGATCTCTGGTTACCGGCCTCTGCCGAAATCGTGTTAGAAGGACACATTAATCCTGATCATTCTCAACCCCATGGATATGAGATGGCGCTTGAAGGACCGTATGGCGATCATACAGGTTACTATAACGAGAAAGATTGGTTTCCAGTATTAACAATCGACCGTATCACAATGCGTAGATCACCAATCTATCATTCAACTTACACAGGTAAACCCCCGGATGAACCCGCAGTACTAGGTGTAGCATTGAACGAAGTATTCGTGCCTTTGCTGCAAAAGCAATTTCCCGAAATTATTGATTTCTATTTACCACCTGAAGGATGCAGTTATCGTATAGCATTGGTACAGATAAGGAAGTCTTATGCTGGACATGCTAAGAGAGTAATGTTTGGTGTCTGGAGTTTTTTGCGTCAATTTATGTATACTAAAATGATAGTAATAGTAGACGAAGATATTAATATTCGTGAGTGGAAAGAAGTAGTATGGGCAATAACTACGCGTGTTGATCCAATGCGCGATACTACAATTATTGGTAATACACCCATTGATTATCTTGATTTTGCCTCACCGGTTAGTGGTCTTGGAAGTAAAATGGGAATTGATGCAACTAACAAGTGGCCAGGTGAAACAAATCGAGAGTGGGGACACACTATGAGTATGTCATCTGATGTTAAGAGGCACATCGATCAGATTTGGCAGAATCTTGGCCTATAAATTAAAATCTATAGGTCTCCAATTTATAATTAGGAAGAAAAAAATTACCAAATATTCCATAACAGGGTAGAATTAGGGGAGGCGGGCCCCTATGCATTGCAGGGTAGTCAAACTGGTCAGGTCGGGAACGAAGCAGCCAAGTCTACTTCTTGCAAGTGCCATAGATAAGGCTCGCCCCAATCGTCCTTATAAGTTTCACCCCCCATTTTTTGAGCCTGTTATGCATACACAAGCTGGTTTTTTAAAACTAGCACTTCGAAATTTAAAGCATGCTATATTGACGCGTTACTTTTGACCTTTGCTAAATTTTTCAAAATATATTTGACACATAGCGAATTCTTGATACTTAGGTTTCTTGTAGTTTTCTACACCATAAAAAATTTGTATTTTTCACATGACCAAGTTTATATTTGTCACCGGAGGTGTTGTTTCATCGCTTGGTAAGGGAATCGCTGCTGCTTCGCTTGCTGCTATTTTAGAGTCACGTGGCCTCACAGTAACTTTAATAAAACTTGATCCTTATATAAATGTTGATCCGGGTACTATGAATCCTTTGCAGCACGGCGAGGTTTTCGTAACGGATGATGGCGCGGAGACCGATCTAGATCTCGGGCATTACGAGCGTTTCATCACAACAAAAATGAAGAGAATAAATAATTTTACTACTGGACAAATTTATGAAGCAGTAATACGTAAGGAACGCCGTGGTGAGTACCTAGGTAAGACAGTGCAAGTTATTCCACATATTACCAATGAGATACAAGATTATATTCATCGTGGCGCTGAGGGATTTGAAATCGCATTGGTAGAAATAGGCGGAACTGCTGGTGATATTGAATCCCTACCTTTTCTTGAAGCTGCACGCCAGCTTAGTCTCACTAGTCCCCGAAATTCATCATCTTTCTTACATTTAACCCTTGTACCTTACCTAGCTTCTGCTGGCGAGCTTAAGACTAAGCCGACTCAGCACAGTGTACAGAAGCTACGTGAGATCGGTATTCTGCCGGATGCTTTGTTGTGTCGCGCTGATCGGCCTATTCCTGACGAAGAACGAGCTAAGATTTCACTGTTCTCTAATGTTCAGGATAAGGCTGTGATTTCAGTTTGGGATGCAGATACTATCTACAGCATTCCTCAGATGTTACATAATCAGGGACTAGATGAAATTATTTGTAATAAATTAGGCCTATCTCCTAAACAGGCAGATCTTTCAGTTTGGAACCAGCTGGTTTACGCACTCGATCATCCAACCGAAGAAATTAATATCAGTATAGTCGGGAAATACGTCGATCTAACAGAATCATATAAATCGCTTACTGAGGCTTTACGACATGCTGGTATTCATACCAGCAGCCGGATCAACATTGAATATCTGGATTCTGAGGAGATAGAGTCGACTGGTACTGAACGATTGACTAGTTGTAATGCTATTTTAGTACCAGGTGGCTTCGGAAAACGTGGAATTGAAGGTAAGATCTTAGCAGCCTGCTTCGCGCGTGAAAATAGAATTCCGTATTTAGGCATTTGTCTTGGTATGCAAGTTGCATTGTTAGAGTACGCTCGAAGTAAAGCTGGATTTTCGCGTGCTAATTCTACTGAATTTGATATGAAAACTGATCAACCAGTAGTAGGCTTGATTACAGAATGGCAAAATTGTGATGGAAAAATAGAATCACGTGATTTAGATTCTAGCCTCGGGGGAAGTATGCGTCTTGGAGCCCAGACTTTCAACGTTAAGCCCGATACTCTTGCTTCTGAGATCTATGGCCACTCAACTGTAATTGAACGTCACCGGCACCGCTATGAAGCTAATGATCACTATCTGAGTTGTATTGAAGAAGCTGGATTAATAGTCTCCGCACGCACTTCTAAGGAAAATCTATGTGAGATCATCGAGCTACCGCGTCATGGTATAAATGCCCACCCCTGGTACGTAGGTGTCCAATATCATCCAGAATTTAAATCAACCCCACGCGATGGTCATCCCATGTTTATCTCATTTATTAGGGCTGCTTTAACACACAAACATGCTAGTGTACTACATCCATAATTTGAGAAGATAATATGAAACTCTGCGGTTTTGACGTTGGCTTAGAAAAGCCTCTCTTTTTAATAGCAGGCCCATGCGTAATTGAATCCCGCCAGATGGCTCTTGACACTGCAGGAATTCTAAAAGAGATTACTAGCAAATTAGGCATTAGTTTCATCTATAAATCATCATTTGACAAAGCAAATCGATCGTCTAATTCTTCTTTTCGTGGACTCGGTATAGAAAAAGGCCTTCAGATTCTCTCTGAAGTAAAAGCACAAATTGGTGTGCCAGTTCTTACTGATGTCCATGAAATTGGTGAGATAAACCCAGTTGCATCAGTGGTTGACGTATTGCAAACCCCAGCTTTTCTATGTCGTCAAACTAATTTTGTAAACGCCTGTGCACAATCTGGGAAACCAATTAATATCAAAAAAGGCCAGTTCTTGGCACCGCAAGATATGCTGAACGTAGTTTTTAGGGCGCGCTCTGCAGCACGCGAAGTCGGCTTACTAGAAGATAATTTTCTAGTCTGTGAACGTGGCACGTCTTTTGGCTACAGTAATTTAGTATCTGATATGCGTTCGCTAGTAATTATGCGTAAGACTGGTTGCCCAGTAGTTTTTGACGCTACTCACTCTGTTCAGTTACCGGGTGCTCAAGGTATAAGCTCTGGCGGTCAGAGCGAGTTTGTCCCTGTGCTCGCACGTGCCGCAGTTGCTGTTGGTATAGCTGGTATGTTCGTAGAAACTCATCCAAACCCAGCTAAAGCTAAGTCAGATGGTCCAAATATGATACCTTTAAATTCTATAAAAACCCTTCTATCAACCATAGTGTGTCTCGATCAGGTTATAAAAAAGAGTAAATATACAGAAAATAACTCTGATTAACTGGCGCACAAATAAATGCCAGGATCACTATGAAAATCAGCGATCACGCATGAATTAAGTCATGTTACCGATTTTGATATGACATAAATTTTTATTTTATAGGGGAATATATGAGTGCAATTGTTGATATAATCGGCCGCGAAATTATAGATTCACGCGGTAATCCGACGGTCGAATGTGATGTCTTATTGGAATCAGGCGTCATGGGACGCGCATCTGTGCCATCTGGTGCTTCTACAGGTTCGCGCGAAGCAATCGAGCTCCGTGACGGTGACAAAGATCGCTACGGGGGGAAAGGTGTACTGAAAGCCTGTGAATATATTAATACTGAGATCTCAGAGGCCATTGTAAGTTTAGATGCCAGCGAGCAAGCATTTTTAGACCATACATTAATTAATCTAGATGGCTCTGAGAACAAATCTCGCCTGGGTGCAAATGCTACTTTAGCAGTATCGATGGCAGTTGCTAAGGCAGCAGCTGAAGAAGTTGGTCTACCACTCTATCGTTACTTTGGTGGAAGCGGTGCCATGGAAATGCCAGTACCAATGATGAACGTCATAAACGGTGGCGAACACGCAGATAATAACCTTAGTATCCAAGAATTTATGATTATCCCAGTCGGAGCACCTAGCTTTCGCGAAGCGCTACGCTATGGCTCTGAAGTTTTTCATGCACTCAAGAAAATATTAGGAAATAAGGGGTTAGCAACTTCAGTTGGCGACGAGGGCGGTTTTGCACCAAATTTGACAAGTCATGAAGATGCTCTAAAGCTGATTATACAGGCTATTGAAGCTGCAGGTTATAAGCCAGGCACCCAGATCGCACTAGGTTTAGATTGTGCTGCTAGCGAATTTTACAAAGATGGTTACTATCTATTACCTGGAGAGAAGCTCAGTAAACTGAGCAGTGCTCAGTTTACTGAGCTTCTTGAAGGATGGTGTAGTACTTATCCCATTATCAGTATTGAAGATGGGATGGCAGAGAATGATTGGAATGGCTGGAAGTTACTTACGGAAAAACTAGGCAAGAAAATACAGTTAGTAGGCGATGATCTTTTTGTTACAAACACTAAGATTCTGAAAGAAGGCATCGAAAAAAGTATTGCCAACTCAATTTTAATAAAAATCAATCAGATTGGTACACTAACTGAAACTTTTGCAGCGATTGAAATGGCAAAGCGTGCAGGTTACACATCAATAATTTCTCACCGTTCTGGTGAGACTGAAGATTCAACTATCGCTGATATAGCGGTAGGAACTAACTCACTACAGATTAAAACTGGTTCAATGTCACGCTCCGATCGCGTGGCCAAATATAATCAGCTTCTGCGGATTGAAGAAGATCTTGGCAGTATTGCCAGCTATCCAGGACATCGCGCATTTTATAGCATTGTATAAGCTTATAACTAAATAAATATCGATAATTTTCTTACTAAGTCACTTATCTACCACAATGATACGCCTAACTACTGTGCTGTTAATAGCTTTGTTAGTATCAACTCAGTACTCTCTGTGGTTAGGTAAGGGCGGACTACTGCACGTATGGAACATGAATTACCAAGTACGTGCAGCCTATAATGAAATACAGAAGATAAAGATTCGAAATACTAGACTTAATCTAGAAATACGTGATCTACGACAAGGTAAAGATATGCTCGAAGAGCTAGCACGTACTGATTTGGGTATGCTTAAGAAAGATGAAATATTTCTGCAGATAGTTAATTGTAACGATAACAAACAAAGAAATATTGGATGTAATAATCTTAGATAAAGAAAAACATTGAATGAGAAAAGTACTGGTAACATGGCCTTGCCATGCCAAGTGCCTATTATTAATTTAGATAATCTGGAGTAAAGTTGAATAACTATCCTCATCCTCTCATTGCAAAAGAAGGCTGGTTTTTCTCGGGCGTTACATTCTTAATAGCGATGCTCATCTCTTTTTTTTCTATTGCGTGGTCAATTCCTTTCTGGATTATTGCGTTTTTTGTGCTACAGTTTTTCCGTGATCCAGCTCGTAATACTCCAAAAAATCCTGCAGCAATACTTTCTCCAGCTGATGGTAAGATCATCGCAGTAGAGAGAGTTACAGATCCCTATGCTAATCGTGAAGCTCTGAGAATTAGTGTTTTCATGAATATATTTAATGTTCACTCAAATCGCTCACCAGTTGACGGTAGGATTGAGAGTATACAATATTTTCCTGGAAAATTTATAAGTGCAAATCTTGATAAAGCGTCGGCCGAGAATGAATGTAACGCTTTAGTGATAAGGTCCGATAATGGACAGATTATAACCTGCGTTCAGATTGCTGGACTGATTGCACGTCGTATCTTATGCTATGTTAAGGTATCTGAAAAAATAACTCGCGGACAACGCTACGGATTTATTCGATTTGGTTCTCGAGTAGATATATATTTATCTAAGACGACCGTTCCTAAAGTTGTTGTTGGTGACAAGGTATTTGCTACTGAGACGGTTTTAGCTGAGTTTTAGAATACACTTGTCCAAAATCTAGTCAAAAATTTTCTTGCTCCCCCTCCTGCATAGGTAAAGTATGGGTATATTTAAGCGCCGTAAAGCAAAAATTCATATATCACGAATCTCAAATATCCTCCCATTAAGTAAAAGTAAGAAATTCTGTGAATATTCGAAACAGAAAGGACTTTCAAAGATAAATTCGAGGACTCGACGCGGTATTTATCTCCTGCCTAATGCTTTTACTACAACAGCTTTGTTCTCGGGTTTTTATGCTATTGTAATGGCGATGAATATGCACTTTGATCAAGCCTCTATAGCGATTTTTGCAGCAATGGTACTAGATAGTTTAGATGGTCGCATAGCTCGTCTAACCAATACCCAAAGTGACTTTGGTGCTCAATATGATAGTCTTTCCGATATGGTATCATTTGGTGTTGCCCCATCTTTAGTAATATACGAATGGTCCTTACGTAGCATTGGTAAACTAGGATGGTTCGCCGCTTTCGTATATTGTGCTGGATGTGCCTTACGACTTGCACGTTTTAATACTAATATCCCTACGGCTGGTAAAAAATACTTTCAGGGCTTACCCAGCCCAGCTGCAGCAGCTTTAGTTACCGGCTTTGTTTGGTTCATGGATGACCTGGGTTTTTGTGGATTTTCATTGAGTTGGTCATCATGGGCAGTTACTTTATATGCTGGCCTTACCATGGTTAGCAACATTCCTTTTTATAGCTTTAAAGATATTAATTTTCGTCGGCCAATGCCATTCGTTGCCACATTCCTAGTAATGTTAGCATTCTTAGCTACTTTTAGCGATCCATCAAAGGTGTTGTTCAGCCTTTTCGTAGTTTATGGACTTTCTGGGTTCGGAATATACTTTTATCGCCAATTTTAATCACTAATTTATGGTAATTGCTCCGCAGTGACTAGGAATATACTGTCATCTCCAGCACTGGTTGTAAGCCAGTTTACTTCTAAGTCTTCGAGGATTTTTTCAGCAGAAGCTCGTTCGTTGCCTATTTCCACCACTAATATGCCTTTCTTAGTGAGATATTTCTTAGCCCCCAGAATAATTTGGTGCACAAATTTCATGCCATCAAAACCACCTTTTAAAGCAATCTGGGGTTCGTACATATACTCTAATGGTAATGCCTCCATCGAGGTGGAATTAACATATGGAGGATTGGTGACAATTAGATCATACTTCTTAGTTGGCAACTTACTATATAAATCTGACTCAATTAGTGTGATATTTCCTCGAAAATTGTAGTCACTAATATTGCGACGAGCTACGCTCAATGCGTCGCATGAGATATCCGTCGCATCAACATATGAACTACGGAAAGTATCTGCTAGCATAATAGCGAGACACCCAGAACCAGTACAAAGTTCTAAGATATTACCAACAGTTTCTGGTGTTTTTATCCATGGTGAAAAGTGACTGGGTATTAGTTCAGCAATGAGAGAACGTGGCACAATGGCACGTTCATCTATATAGAAGCAGTATTCTCCCAACCATGCTTCATTGGTAATATAGGCTGCAGGAATACGATCAACAATGCGTCTATCTATCACTCGTAGGACAGACTCAATCTCGTCTTTCAATAAACGTGCGTCAAGAAATGGTTCTAACTTATCTAGTGGTAGTTTGAGTGTATGTAAAATTAAGTACACAGCCTCATCAAATGCATTGCCGTTTCCATGGCCAAAAGATAATCCAGCAACATTGAAACTGGTTGTTGCATGTCGCAATAAATCTCGAATAGTAGTGTAGCATTTGTCTGTCATATAATCGAAAACAACGTTTTTAATATCCAAAAATTAGTTAAACAATGATAAGTTAGATTTTATATACTCACACGACATTACGCCTGAGATTACACCTAGGCTAAAAGATTTTCTAAAGTTCGACGATAAATATTTTTTAGCGGAGCTACAAATTTTATATCGATGTGCTCATTGATTTTGTGAATGCTCCCGTTAGGAGGCCCAAATTCAATGACTTGCGGGCAGATCTGTGAAATAAATCTTCCATCTGAAGTGCCACCAGTAGTAGATAACTCGGCACTGATACCAGTCTCGTCCTTAATGGCTGAACTTATAGCATTGCTTAGTACGCCGCGTGGTGTTAGAAAGGGATAGCCCCCTATAGTCCAGGTTAGTTTATACTCCAAGTTGTATTTGTCAAGAATGTTATGCACACGCTGCTTTAAACTTTCAACAGTGCTATCATTAGAGAATCGAAAATTGAAATCAATTATCACCTCTCCAGGAATTACATTGGAAGCACCAGTTCCACTATGAATATTTGATACTTGCCATGAAGTAGGTAAATAGTATTCGTTTTTATGATCCCATTTCTCTTTTGATAGTTCTGCTAATACAGGAGCAACTAAGTGTATAGGATTTTTTGCTAAATGAGGATAGGCAATATGTCCTTGTATACCGTGAACTATGAGCTTACCCGACATAGTGCCTCGACGGCCGTTTTTTATCATATCGCCTAGTGTGAGATTAGAAGTAGGCTCGCCTACAATACAATAATCTAATTGTTCGTTTCGTGCTTTTAGTTTTTCACATACTGCTGTAGTGCCATCCGTAGCTGGACCTTCCTCATCGCTGGTAATTAGAAAAGCAATAGAGCCCGAGTGTCCAGGATTACTCTGAATAAACTCTTTAGTCGCAACTACCATTGCTGCAATTGATGTTTTCATATCCGCTGCCCCGCGTCCATAAAGTTTACCATTGCAACGAGTCGGTGTAAAAGGGTCAAATTTCCACTGTTCATGTGGACCAGCTGGAACCACATCTGTATGACCAGCTAATACTACCAGTGGTTTGGTAATACCTTTACGTGCCCACAAATTGGTAACATTGCCAGATTGTATAGTTTCACAAGAAAACCCAAGAGGAGTGAGGATTTTTGAAATAAGTACTTGGCAACCCGCATCGTTTGGAGTGACTGATGATATACCTATAAGTTGTTCAGCTAAATTTAGAGTTTCGTCATCGTTCATCATATTTAAAATTCTTATTATATTATTTCTAGTGGGCATAAATTTACATAGAATATCTGTATAAGGTAGTACTGATATTCTATGTATTATCTCCCTAATCTTACTGGAGAGATATGAGGTTACGCACAGTACTGGGTGAATTTTATTCACCCTGAATTCATGAAACTCATGAAAAATTGAGATTTTACTGTTCTTTTATTAGAAATTTAAGAGTAGCCAATTTTAGGAGTCACGTAGCAGTTCATTGATGCTAGTTTTAGCGCGGGTTTTTTCATCAACATTCTTAACGATAACTGCACAATATAAGCTATATATTCCATCACTTGATGGCAGGCTTCCTGAGACTACTACAGAACCTTTAGGAATACGCCCGTAAGTCACTTCCCCAGTAGAACGATTGTAGATCTTGGTAGACTGCCCAATGTATACGCCCATCGAAATCACAGAATTTTCTTCCACAAGTACGCCTTCAACAATTTCTGAGCGCGCTCCGATAAAGCAATTATCTTCAATAATAGTGGGATTTGCCTGCATCGGTTCTAGTACTCCCCCGATACCAACACCACCAGAAAGGTGAACGTTCTTACCAATTTGGGCACATGAGCCAACCGTTGCCCAAGTATCTACCATAGTACCTTCGCCAACATATGCACCAATATTGACATAAGACGGCATGAGAATGACATTTTTTCCAATAAAACTACCACGACGGGCTACCGCTGGGGGCACCACTCGGAAACCACCTTGGATAAACTCCTCCTCCGTATAATTTGAAAACTTAGTTGGCACTTTATCGTAAAACTTCATGCTGTCACCAGATGAAGTAACTGTATTATCTTGCAACCTAAATGATAGTAATACAGCTTTTTTAACCCATTGGTTAACTAACCAATGACCATTAATTTTTTCTGCAACCCGAATTGCCCCTTGGTTGAGAGCATCAACAACTGCATCGACAGCCTCTCGAACGTCGGGCGGGGTTGTCTTAGGCGAGAATTCAGCACGTTGTTCCCAAAATTTATCAATAGTTACTTTTAAAGATTGCACCATGACTATCCTTTTACTTTAAGGTATTAAAAATAGGAGTTTGACTTTAGAAAAGAAAAGCTTAGCCAAATTAGGAAATAGAACTTCACTTTAAGACTACTTAGAACTTTTCAACTAGAGAGTCTGACAAAAATTCACAATACGCTGGGCAGCCTCTAAACATTCTTCAACTTCTGCTACCAACGCCATACGAATACGCTGTTGACCTGGATTTTCCCCGTGAGCATAACGTGCTAAATAGCTACCAGGTAATACCGTCACGTTGTAATCAGAGTATAAGCGTTGTGTAAACTCGGTATCAGAAATAGATGCCAATTTATCTACTCTAGCCCATAGATAAAAGCCAGCGTCAGGTAAACTAACATCTAGTACACTTTGTAGCAAGGGGGTGATTTGCTGGAATTTTCTTATATACTTAGCGCGATTCTCAACAACATGATCTTCATCACTCCATGCTGCAATTGAGGCCTTCTGTATCGATGGACTCATAGCTCCACCTTGGTAAGTGCGATATAAAAGAAACTTCTTTAGAATAGTCGCGTCACCAGCAACAAATCCTGAGCGCATACCTGGCACATTCGAGCGTTTTGACAAACTCGAAAAAGTAATCAAGCGTGCGTAATCCCTACGGCCTAGTATCTGGGCAGCTTGCAGGGCACCTATCGGAGCTTCTTTTTTAAAGTAAATTTCAGAATAGCATTCGTCAGATGCAATAATGAAATTATTTCGATCTGAAAGCGAGAATAATTGTCTCCAATCTTCTAGTGATAGCACTGATCCAGTTGGGTTACCAGGAGAGCAAACATATAGCAACTTGACACGCTGCCAAATTTCCTCAGGTACTTTACTATAATCTGGAGAAAAATTGCGCCTAGCATCAGAATTAACAAAGTATGGTTGTGCACCTGCCAAGTAAGCTGCACCCTCATAGATCTGGTAAAATGGGTTCGGGCACATTACTAAGGCATCTGACTGTGTAGGGTCAACTGCAGCTTGTGCTAATGCGAACAGCGCTTCTCGTGATCCATTCACCGGCAAAACCTGGTTTTCTGGATTAATCGAAGACAATGCATAACGCTTTTTTAACCACTCAGCGATTGCAGTGCGCAAAGAACTTTCACCTTTAGTAATAGGATAACTAGCTAACCCACCTAAGTTATCGCTCATGGCTTGTTGGATAAACCTTGGAGTTGAATGTTTAGGCTCGCCCATTCCTAAACTAATGTGACGATATTTAGGATTAGGTTTAGTATTGGAAAGAAGCGTTCTCAGCTTTTCAAACGGATAAGGTTGTAATTGATTTAGTAATGGGTTCACGTAAGTAATAATTAATTAGTAACGATACTAGTGTTTAATATATCTTCAATCGATCCTATTGTACCGACCTAGGATTTGCCTGAGTTGTTAGAATTCTATAAACTTGTTCCCTAGAAACTCATTCATAGAAAGCATGTACTGAATAATCATGAGAACGTGCCTCATATAAAACTGCTAAATAACTTTCTTTTACAGCAGTTTTAATAAATGTTTCTCTGAGAAATTATAGTATAAGTTACTTTCGTAGGAAAATATTTTTAGATTTTATACATACTTATGATGTGCAGATTTAGTAATAGTCTCATTAATATATTTTGAGCAAAAAAATATGTTTCCAAATTGGAAGTTATATTCTCATATTCAGCAGATTTCAATTATCTAATTTACTACGATATCAAAATACTACATTGGGATAATGCCTAAGTCATTTTAGGAGAATGTTGTTGTATCCAACATATTTTTTATGTTTGTGTTGACTTCTGTATAGTACTAGCAGCTATTAGGGCATTTCTATAATGATAAATTTACAAGTGGTCCTTGTCATTAGAGGTATATTTTTTCCAGTATTGTCTTTCGAAGAAAATGGAGCGTGTATAAGAGCAAGGAAATTTTCGAAAAATATTTTCTTAGCCCATATCAGTATGTCTTAACAGACTCGACTTGCCACTACGAGAAAATCGAAAAGGAATTGATAACAAAAAAGTTTAATTTATCTAAAGACTTCATTCAGATAATGAAGAAAAACTCCCATATTAAAAAAGATCTAGATCCATTCAAAAATATAACCTTCGATCTATTTTTTGACTATCCAGTATTATTGGAGTTAAATGCTCCTTAACATGGAAGCAAATTTTTATCAGCATTGCAAGATCTTCAAAAATTTGGAAATAAACGATTATCTCTCTTTGGAGAGGATATTAATAAAAAATGGAGTGGTGTTGTAAGCGATAGTATTTATAACACCCTGGTAGGTACAATAACATTAAATGAAGTCGAGTATTCTCAAATGGCCAATCGGCTCTACCAGATTGGTGACAACCTAGGTGCTAAGTTAAAATTTCTAAATATGAATGAAGTAGCAGGTAAAGCTCAAAATTTATACCGATTTTTGGTTCAACGCAATGCTCAATTAAGCGTAAATATTTGTTCCCATGGCACGCCATGGATCATTGACACCTTATTTTTGGGATTAGCTCGTCAAGTTTTTGACCCATGCTCTCCAAGTTGGATGACCATGCCAGATGGAAAAGAAGGAATCTTATTCACCAACGTTGCTGCTAAAGCAGTAGGGACTGCCAATCGTCTAACATTATTGCTCGATATCCCATTAATTTCTCAAGATTACGATGGTTATAGCGCTATGGTAGCGTGCACACGTTTGCTAGCGTTATACCTCAGTGGTTCTCTAGTTGATGATGATAATCAACCGTTATCTGAATTACACTTTATAGATATTTCTACGCAAGTTAATTCCTTTTACTGCGAAATAAACAATGATAAAATTCCAGCTGGTTCAACTCGAGTTTTGCGTCTGTTTAATTAATTATGTCTTCAATACTATCACAAGAAATTAAATCAAAAAAAATTCTTGATCCTGCTGAATATCGTTTGCAAGCTAATCGGTTATCAGCTGAGTTAAACTCCCATAATTACTCCTATTATGTACTCGACAATCCGTCAATTTCTGATTTTGAGTATGATAATTTACTACGCGAACTACAAAACCTAGAAAAAAATTGTGCCGATTTAAAAAATCCTGATTCGCCAACTCAACGTGTAGGCGCTGCACCTATGTCGTTATTTGAAGAAGTAGTTCATTCAATACCAATGTTGTCTATAAGTAATGGTTTCAAAAAGAGCGACGTTATAGATTTTGATAATCGTATCAAAAATAGGCTGGATTTAGATATGGATGCTAAGGTCGAATATGCCGCTGAATTAAAATTTGATGGACTTGCTGTTAACCTACGTTATCGAAAAGGGATACTAGTCCAAGCATCTACGCGCGGCGATGGTACTGTCGGCGAGGATATCACTAATAATATCCGGACTATGAATGCAGTTCCCTTACGTCTTAAAACCAATAATCCGCCTAGAATTTTAGATGTACGTGGTGAAGTACTGATGTTCAAGGAAGATTTTTTCAAACTGAATGCACATCAGCGTGGAATTAAGATGAGAGAATTTGCTAATCCACGAAATGCAGCCGCTGGTAGCCTGCGTCAGATAGATCCACATGTCACTGCCCAGCGTACTCTGAACTTCTTTGCATATGGTGTTGGATCCCTTGAAAACGCAGATCTACCTCAATCTCACTCGGCATTGCTGGATTGGTATAGTCAACTTGGATTACCAATATGTGGCGTGCGCAATACTGTCAAAGGTACTGATAGTTTGTTAGAATTCTTTAACGATATTGCTAATAAACGTAGGCAATTTCCCTACGAAATTGATGGTGTTGTATATAAAGTTAATCAGCTTGTTCAACAACAGATGTTAGGATTTTTGCCGCGTTCACCGCGCTTTATATTGGCACATAAATTTCCGGCTGAAGAAGCTATTACCGAGATTCTCGATATAGAGATACAGATTAGTCGGACTGGTGCTGCAACTCCTGTAGCACGCCTAGCCCCTGTATCTATAAATAGTGTTACAGTAACCAATGCTACTCTGCATAATGAAGATGAAATAAAACGTAAGGATATTCGTATTGGTGATACCGTGATTGTACGCCGCGCTGGTGATGTAATTCCAGAAGTAATCGCTTGTGTAACGAGTCTAAGACCAATGTATACAGAGCCGTTCGTCATGCCTGAAAAATGTCCAATCTGTGACTCTAGTATTTTTAGGACCGAAGAAGTTGTTGCACGTTGTTCAGGAAGTTGGATGCAATGCACAGCGCAGCTTAAGGGTTTATTGCGGCATTTTTCATCTCGCCGTGCGATGAACATTGAAGGACTAGGGGATCATTTGATAAGTCAGCTGGTTGATCGCCGGTTAGTTTATACTACCGCTGATATTTATCAACTTAAGCTACTGGACTTAAAATCACTAGACCGTATGGCAGATAAATCTGCAGGAAATCTTATCCAGTCTCTGGAGAAATCAAAATCAACTACCCTAGCCCGTTTTATCTATGCGCTTGGTATACGCCACGTGGGTGAATCAACAGCAAAAAGGTTGGGACTACACTTTGGTAGCATGAATAATATCTTGAATGCTTCGAAGAAACAATTCCTTGAAGTCCCTGACATTGGCTCTATAGTTTCTCAATCTCTTGTCACTTTTTTTGATGATTTTCTAAATCAGAGCCTCATACAAAAATTACAAGCAGCTGGAGTGGAATGGCCAGAAAATTTACCCACAGAAAAGAAAACAAAATTTTTATCAGGTAAAAATTTTGTTTTCACCGGCACCTTGCAAAAGTTAACGCGGGATGATGCTACCATTTTAATAGAAAATTTTGGGGGGAAAGTAATGAATTCAGTTTCCAAAAAAACTAGCTATGTAATCTCGGGAATGAATGCTGGAAGCAAACTCATTAGGGCACAAACATTAAATATTCCGATATTAAAAGAGCATGATCTCCGGGATCTTTTAGAAAAATAAGAACGAAAAAATTCCCTATTTCCCTAAAAAACACCACATGAAATGATCTTTAACAACCTAAAGCGATAAAAGAATGAATCAAGAACGACTCAAGAAAGCAGTTGCGCAAGCGGCAATTAAATATGTAGTAGAAAATCAGATCATTGGTGTTGGTACTGGCTCTACTACTAACTTTTTTATTGATGAGCTTGCTAAAATTAGAGGCTGTATTAAAGGAGCAGTTGCTTCTTCAGAGGAGACTACAGCACGCCTGCTGAAACATAACATTGTAGTGTACGATTTAAATCAAGTGAAAGCAGTACCCGTTTATGTCGATGGCGCCGATGAGATAACGTTACGAGGATCTATGATCAAAGGTGGCGGGGCGGCTTTAACACGCGAGAAAATCATAGCCTCAGTTGCTGAAAAATTCATTTGTATTGCTGAAAATTCTAAGCTAGTTGAGAATCTCGGTAAATTTCCACTCCCCGTTGAAGTTATACCAATTGCTCAGGCAGCAGTAGCACGAAATCTAACAAAACTCGGCGGTGAACCACGTCTACGTTTCAAGAACGGAAAGCCACTGATTACCGACAATGGTTGTGTAATTATTGATATGTTCAATCTAGAAATTACTAATCCATTAGAATTAGAACAGCAAATTAATCAGATTGCTGGTGTTGTAACGGTTGGCTTATTTGCGCAGAGAGGAGCAGATATATGTCTTTTAAGTACAATTAATGGCGTGAAAAAATTGACTTTCTGAAGAAATTTTAATTTTTAATCTACATGCTATATTCTTGAATTTTCTCTTCTTTTAGTAGGCAATTTTTGATTGCTAAATTATTGCTGATAATTTTTTCTATGTCTTGATGTAGTAGCGCCATGCGTTGCTGTAAACTAAACCAGGCTGACCAATTAGTGCCTGATAGAGTAATAAAATCATCCTTTTTTAGAGTTTCCAAAGCTTTATTAGAAGATCCTAAGCACTGTGTTTTAGGATCAATGGTTTTTTCTGATTTTTCCAAAGTGTTACGGATACGCTCAATAGCAGCATCTAATATAATACTACTATTGAGCGATTTTCCTTCGGTATCGTTATAACGTACTAACATTCTTAGTCCTGCAATATGGGCTATAATCGAGTAATTATAAATAATAAATTGGTTCAAGTTATCTACTGCCCGATGCTTGCTGGCCGGCTCGTCAAGCATTCGAACTAAGGTTGAGATGAGTGTAGAGATACTATCGAGAAAACGCTTGCGATTTATACGATATATAAAATCATCTAGTAACTTATTTTTTAGTAAGTCGTTACTTACCTCCAGAAAAGCCCAGTTATTCTTTAATACATTGCTAACTAGTTGTGGTATTGTGCGATGTTCCCAACTTGGCAAAACGAAGCTAAAAGCAGTAGCTATTGCAGCCCCGACTAGAGTATCAACTAAGCGTTCTCCTATAACTTGACTGCTGCTTGGTATCACTAAGTTAATTTGCAACAATATTTGCATGCTGGCAGCAATCGCTGTATAAATATACTTGACATGTAGAAAAGCTGGTACAGCCACGGTTGCCATGAAAAGAAAGGCAAGTAGTGCTACTGGCTCATGGATGAAATTTAGGATTACAGCAGTCGCTATACAACCAACTAAAGTGCCAAAAATACGGTCGATGCGCCGATTTTTTGTCTGACTGAAGCTTGGCTTCATGATAATAGCGATAGTTAGAACTATCCAGTAACCGTGACCCGCATGCGGTAAAATACCTGCCGTAAGTATCCCGCAACACATGGCTAATGTAGACCGCACTGCAAAACGAAAAATTGGTGAATCCCACCGTAGGTTTACAATCAGCGTATGTATCTGGTATTTCTGCTGAGTGATAAAAGGCGTCATGTCTTTCTTTATTGGGATAGATAATAGTTCATTTATACTCTGGGTAGCCTGGTGCAGCTGACCAACCATCCCAATAGTATTGTAGATCCTATTGTAAGTAGTATGCAGGGTATCCAGTGTTTCTCTTGATAGTACCCTAGTTAGGCTATATCGCTGCAGCTCATCTTCGATTGAACGTAACTCTGCTTTATAATTGTTAATACTAGCAAACGATGCACGCTTTCTTGTAATAGCGTAAGCAACATCTTCTATATCTTTAGCAACCTTATTGATTAGGTTACGTAAGTATGTTAATACTTCA
>Ga0256412_1000025_pt1 | contig 17267 bp, 15 predicted proteins | sample WCR_74metaT_FD_190055 | JGI IMG/M metagenome (GOLD analysis project Ga0256412, IMG submission 190055) | Metatranscriptome of seawater microbial communities from Monterey Bay, California, United States - WCR_74 (Metagenome Metatranscriptome) | ecosystem: Environmental > Aquatic > Marine > Coastal...
CCAGTAGCCGTATTTTCTGCCCTACGAAAATGGAAAGATACTTTTAAATAACTTATGTACTAGAAACCTGGTAGCGTAGAATATTCGAAGCCAAGTAAAAAATTATATTCTGACATTAAATATTTATGTGGTATTGTATGGGGCTTTTATTTTAGGCGTTACAGATTATATCAAGTTATTTTTACCTTCAAATATTATATATTTTCTTCTGCTTTTCTCAGTCTGAAAAAATTTTAAGAAAATAGAAATTCTTGGAGAGAATATAGAGTTTGAATCACTAATTTTAGAATAACTAAGGCTTTCTCGCAGTTTTCCATCAGTATTTCTTATAGTGCCATTCTATATGTACGGAGTGAATATGACATTTCTACACGGGAAAAAGATTTTAATTACAGGAGTAATATCAAATCGGTCAATCGGCTATGGTATTGCCCAAGCTTGTAAGCGCGCTGGAGCTGACCTAGCCTTTACATACGTTGGCGAACGTTTTAAGGAGCGTATTGTTAATTTAGCCAAAGAGTTTAACAGTAAGTTGATCTTCAATTGTGATGTGAGCAGTGATGAAGAAATTTGTGCATTATTTGATGAATTGGGAAAATCTTGGAAGGCTCTAGATGGTTTAGTGCACTCTATAGGTTTTGCTCCCAAAGAGTCTATTACCGGAGACTTCTTAGACGGTTTATCACGAGATAACTTTAGAACCACACATGATATTTCCGCATACAGTTTCGCAGCAATGGCCAAAGCTGCACTGCCTATGTTACATCAAAAATCATCATTGTTAACTTTAACTTACCTAGGATCGAGTCGAATTATTCCCAGCTATAATACTATGGGTTTAGCTAAAGCTTCGCTCGAGGCTAGTATCCGCTATTTAGCTGGTTCCCTAGGACCTAAAGGCATAAGAGTAAATGGAATTTCTGCCGGCCCGATAAAAACTTTGGCTGCTAGTGGCATTAAAGACTTTAGTAAAATTTTAAAATTTGTTGAAAAAGAAGCGCCACTACGGCGCAATGTTACATCAGAAGATGTGGGAAATGCAGCAGCCTTCCTTCTTTCAAATTTAGCAAATGGCATTACTGGAGAAATTACTTATGTTGATAATGGATTTTCACGCACAGTGGGTGGCATGACATAGTAAAAAAATATTCTTGTTTTTATAAGCTTCGTATAAATTTTAGTTTCAAATCTAGTTTCTAAAAATCTAAAAATAATACTAATTAGTGCATCATGAGTAAAAATGCCGTATCATTACATGCAAATTATAATAATATATAACATAGCATAGAACAGTTCATCTTTAGCTTGCCGATATTATAAATTTTTAATAGTGCTGTAAAAAATAAGTAAATGCATTGTGGTACAAGCTCATGCATGTTTGGTGCTATAAAAGCAGAGCATTGCAATTAAAAATATTTAACGCCTTATATCTCATCCTGAGACTATCCCGGCGCAAAGCTCTTGCGCCGGGATTTCTTGTACTTCTTCTTAGTCATTTCACTGCTGATTGGTGCTGTTTTTCTTATATTCTCTGCATGAATCGCGTGACCAATTTTTTGCAGCTGATTTACGTATGAGTCTGTAATTTACGAAAGAAAAGAAAGAAAATAATGACTTTTGAATCACTAGGTCTTCATATTTCTGTAATAAAATCGCTGACCGAAGCTGGTTATACAAAACCAACAAGCGTTCAAGAACAAGCTATCCCTGCTGCTATCGCAGGTCGGGATTTGTTAGTTTCCTCTCAAACAGGTTCAGGAAAAACGGCAGCATTTATGCTACCTGCTCTTCATGCTTTTACCCTAGAACAAAAAACTGATATAACCAGCATAAATAAGATTCGTACTCAAGACCGTTCACGAAGCGAGAGACCACGTTTTAAGCCAGCACAGCCAAAGATGTTAGTATTAACACCAACCCGTGAGCTTGCCCTTCAGGTAACTGGTGCAACTGAGAAGTATAGTTTACATACTAGAAGAGTTAAGGCAATGTCAATCTTGGGTGGTATGCCTTACCCAAAGCAGATGCAACTTTTATCTAAAAATCCCGATATTCTAGTCGCTACTCCTGGACGTCTTATCGATCATATGAATTCAGGGAAGATTGACTTCTCACAGCTGAAAATTCTAGTGCTAGATGAAGCTGATCGTATGCTAGATATGGGTTTTATCGATGATATTGAGAAAATTATTAGCAACACACCTGAGTCCCGTCAAACAATGCTATTTTCAGCTACACTTGATGGCGTTGTTGGTAACATGGCAAGAAGAATCACTAAGAGTCCAGTAGTAATACAGATTTCTGATTCGGCCACGAAGCATGAAAATATTCAACAGAAAGTTCACTTCGTCGATGATTTGTCCCATAAAAATCGGCTTCTCGATCATCTTTTGCGTGATGCTGCCGTAGACCAAGCTGTCGTTTTTACTGCAACTAAGCGTGATGCTGATACCATTGCTGATCGTCTAAGTGATGCTGGTTTAGCCGCTGCTGCTTTACATGGAGACATGCATCAAGGTGCACGCAATCGTACCCTTAATAGCCTACGTAAAGGTCAAGTACGTATACTTGTGGCAACTGATGTTGCAGCTCGTGGAATCGATGTACCGGCTATTACTCACGTATTTAATTATGATTTACCAAAGTTTCCAGAGGACTATGTTCATCGTATCGGCCGTACTGGCCGTGCTGGCCGAAATGGCGTTGCAGTTTCTCTGGTAAATCACTCTGAAGGAGTTAATATTAGGCGCATTGAACGTTTTACAAAACAACCAATACCTATTGATGTAGTTTTAGGTTTCGAGCCAAAACGTTCAGTCTCAGTTAATCGTCCAAGTCACAAACCAAGCGGTTGGAAACCAGGTGGTAATCGTAACGATCGTACTCAACAGAGACACCCATATAGTAAAAAAACAAGTAATGAAGCACTTGGTAACAACAATGCTCGTCGAACATTTAACAATCGCTGAATTAGACCTAAGGAAAGCTGTTAGTACAGAAGCAGGGTCTATATAAAATAGTTGCTGCTTCAAATAGTCCCTACTTTCTTAAATTCGAGTACGGCCAGAACTAAGATAATCGGCAATTGAGTCTTGGGTTACCTCACCTAAATATCCATCATCGTGATTAACCACTGGCATCCAGCTAGTGCTGTGCTTGTACATTTTGGAAAGGACTACGCGTAGATCTTCGTCAGGAGTAGCGATAACAGGGAATGGCCTAATACTATTGGCACAAAGACCATGTCCATTACGCGCATCTCGTCTTGTGACGTAACCCAAAGCGTGGTTATTGCTATTAGTAACTATGATATAGCGGTAGTCATTGTCATCCATAATATCATAAGCAGCTTCCATACTAGTGTCCTCTAGAACTGTTGCAGAATTGGTTGCAGCATCTCCAGCAAACACTAATAGTAACCGTTTCAGAGTGGAGTCCTGACCTACAAAAGAACTAACGAACTCATCTTTTGGACGCGCTAACAAGGTATCTGGATGATCTACTTGTACAAGCTTACCAGACTGAAAGATTGCTATCTTATCACCTAACTTTATAGCTTCATCTATATCGTGACTGACCATGATAACAGTCTTATTCAAATGCCGCTGCATTTGAAAGAATTCATTCTGAATTGATTCACGGTTAATTGGATCAACGGCGCCAAATGGCTCGTCCATTAATAAGACTGGAGGATCAGCTGCCAACGCCCTAATCACACCAATACGCTGTTGTTGCCCACCCGAAATTTCGCGAGGATAACGGCTAAGGAAAATCTTAGGATCAAGCGCTACCATAGCCATCAATTCATTAGCCCGCTCATGACAACGCTTTTTGTCCCAATGGAGAAGACGGGGTACCACTGTAATATTTTCCTCAATTGTCATATTAGGAAATAAACCTACTTGTTGTATTACATACCCAATCTTCCGACGTAAACTGACTTCATCAAGACTAGTATTACATTCCCCGTTTATGAAGACCCGACCAGAAGTTGGAATTATTAGGCGATTAATCATTTTTAGGGTAGTTGTTTTTCCACATCCTGAAGGGCCTAGAAATACACAAATTTCTCCCTCAGCTACTGTCATACTTACATCATCCACTGCTTTTACCTTGGTACCATCTTTTTGGATGAATATTTTACTAAGTTGGTCAAGTTGAATCATTATTTTTGTATTCCTCTGGGTGTAAGCAGATGCTGCAGGCTTTGCAAAAGCATATCTGCAATAATGGCTAGCACGCTTATGGCTACTGCACCAACTATAAGTTTTTGCATATTACTCTGTTTAATCGCATCCGAAATTAGCTGTCCTAAGCCGCCAGAACCGATGAATGCTGACACTGTCATAATACTGATGCTCATCACTACAGAAGTCCTGACCCCACCCAAGATTACTGGTACAGATAAAGGTAAGTCTACCAAACGGAGACGCTGCCAAAAAGTCATACCAATACCAATACCAGCTTCTTTAATGCCATGATCTATATTGTTAAGAGCTAAATATGTGTTACGCATGATAGGCAATAAAGAATATAAAAGGACCGCGGTAACTGCAGACTTCATTCCAAATCCAAATAGCGGCATCATCAGGCCGAATAAAGCCATAGAAGGTATTGTTAAAATTACAGTCGCTACAAGCATCATTATATCTGCTAACCAGCGGTAACGAATCATCATAATTCCAAGCGGTATACCAATTAACGTAGCTAGAGTAGCTGCTATACTTGCCAATTCTATGTGTTGAATTGTAAGATTTAGGATCTCAGGCCAAGCAGTTAGTAAGTAATTAAGAAAACTCATAGATTATCCTCATATTATGCTCTCAGCACGTAAGAAATCAGCTGCTACCCGATCCACTGGCAGCTGATTAATATCCACCTTCTTATTCATTTCCCTCATTTTTTCTGTATTAATACTAGCTGACAAAACATTAAGCTGTTTTGCAAGTTTTGGATTAGAATCAAGAACATCCTTGCGAACTATAGGAACTGCGCTATAAAAAGGGAAAAATCTTTCATTATCCGTAAGTAATATCAAATCAAAAGCACTAATTCGACCATCTGATGAATAAATGAGTCCAACACTTAGCTGGTTGTTACGCAATGCAGTAAACACTAATCCCGGATCCATTTGCTTCAGCTCACGATGTTCTAAATTAAAGCCGTATTGTAATTGCATCGGTGCTAAGCCATCATCAGGACGAGCAACAAACTCAAAATCTGCACCGAATAAATATCTTTTACTGGCATTTTTCTGATGTAGCTGATTAATTTTTTTTGCTAAATCTCCAATACTCTTCAGTTCTTCACGTTTAGCAAATTCTCTTGGCATTGCTAAGGCAAACGTATTATTGAGCTTGGATGGATTAAGCCAGATTAATTCTTTTTTTTCATCCATCTTTTTGACTCGTTGGTATGACTCCTTCTGGTCAAACTTCCCCTTTACCTTGTTATAAACAGTTAGAGCAGTGCCAGTATAGTCCCAAACAATATCGAGTTGTTTATTCTCCAGTGCCTGTCGCATAATGGTACCACCTAGACCGTTTTTCAAGCTGACTTTGTAACCCTTAGCCTGTAAGTATTGTTGCGTCATAGATGAAAGAATGAGTTGCTCGGTAAAATTCTTTCCTCCAATCACTAAATTATTTGCACATAGTTGCACCATGCCAATAAGACTAACTACAATTGCAATCAATGGTTTCTTGTAGAGTTTATGCATATTTGTTCCTCATCGAAACTTGATAATTAACGCAGCAAACCATGTTTATTCAAGTAAAAATTACTACAAAGCAAGACAGTTGCATCTAAGCATAGTGCCAACAGCGCAGTGGCGACAGTGCCTAGCAGTAAAAGCGCGTGGTCATTTATAAGAATGCCAGTAAATATTAATCCGCCTAGGCTTTCACTACCTACTAATACTGACAACGGAGCAGTACCGATATTAAGAACCAGTGCAGTACGGATTCCGCCAACTATAATCGGCAGAGCACTAGGCAACTCTACTCGAAATAGTACTTGCATTGGTGTCATGCCAATCCCTTTAGCTGCTTCTTTCACAGATAAAGGAACTTCTTTTAGACCATCATAAGTATTACGGACAAGAGGAAGTAAAGAAGCAAGCCATAGTGCTAAGATAGATGGTTTATCGCCGATTCCAAATATTGACAGTGCTAATGCCAACACCGCCATAGAAGGAATCGTATTGCTAACGTTAAAGATTTGTAGCCAGTTCTCAGCACTGTTGGAGAAATAAGGGCGACTTAAGAATATGCCAGCTGTGAGACCACATAATAATGCTAGTAGCATTGACCAAAAAACTAAGATTAGGTGACACCATGTGTAGTAAATTAAATCACTTTTATGTTGAAAAACAACATCAGCACCGATTGAATAGTACACACCCCAAAGTAACAAAAATGCGACAATAACCTTAATTAAGGTACCAAGATAGCGATTCATTATGCTTATTCCTTTACATAGACAGACCTTGAGAACTGGAAAAGTAGAAAAAAACACCAACTCGAAGTTAGATTTTATTGCCAAGATTACTAGCATCTCTAGCAAGTTTAGAAACCAGTTCCCAGTCTCCAGAATCAAGCGCATCCTTGGGAGTTAACCAGGAACCACCAACGCATATCACATTGTCGCATGCAAGAAAACTCGGCGCACTGTCCGGGGAAATACCGCCTGTTGGGCAGAATATTATATCTCCTAAAGGACCATAGATTGCCTTTAGCATATTAACACCACCAGCAGGTACAGCTGGAAACAGTTTCAATTGACGAAAGCCTTCCTGTCGAGCTACCATTATCTCAGAAGGTGTTGCCACACCAGGCAATAAAGGCAAACCACTGGATTTAGCCGCATTAATTAAGGCACTTGTTAGGCCAGGAGAAACGCCGAATGCTGCACCGGCATCACGTGCAGCAAAAAATTCGTCAGAATTTGTTAAAGTTCCTACTCCGACAATTGCATCTGGTACATGTTCAGTAATTGCGCGAATCGCTGATAAACCATATGCGGTACGTAGAGTTATTTCTAGTACTTTTATGCCGCCCGACACTAAAGCTTTAGCCAAAGGTACTGCATACTCAATATTTTCTATTGCGATCACTGGAATTACAGGTGATGCATGCATAATATCTAGCAATTGATTATTGTAAAGGGAAGAAGCAGATATCATATTGTTACTTTCTTTTGAACGTTCAAAAAATTTCCGAGTTAAACAATTTTGGAAGACTGAAACTAGTAGCTCCTTCTTCAGCAGCGCTTACGTTATCTCGAAATATTGTAAATAGTTCACGACCCATACCAGTATGATTCTTTGTTAAATCAACTATCTGTTGCTTACGCCGTGCGAATTCTTCGGAACTTACCAAAGCTTCCAGTATTCCTTTTTCAATGTTCATACAAATTATGTCACCATTTTTTACTAAACCCAATGTTCCACCCGAAAGAGCTTCTGGCGTTACGTGGATAGCTGCTGGTACTTTACCTGATGCTCCTGACATTCTACCATCGGTCACTAATCCAACACAGCGCCCAGAATCTTGCAAGCTTCCTAAAGCAGGAGTTAGCGTATGTAGTTCTGGCATGCCATTAGCGCGTGGTCCCTGATGCGTTAAAATTACTACGCAGTCGCAGTCTAATTTGCCAGCATGAAAGGCTTCCATACATTCTTCCTGAGAATGAAAAACTAGCGCTGGGGCTTGTATCATCCAATGCTTTTTCTTAACCGCAGAAATTTTAATGACTGAACGCCCAAGATTACCAGTTAGTAGACGTAATCCTCCATCAATTGAAAATGGTTTAGCTACTTTCCGCAATACTGAATCGTCTCCGCTCAGCTGCGAGACTGGTCTGAAGACTATCGATTCTTTCTCAAGAAAAGGCTCATTACAATGTGCACGCAGTGTATTTCCGAGAATAGTCTTTACATCTTCATGCATTAGACCAGCATCCAATAATTCCCTAATCACAAAGCCAGGTCCACCAGCAGCATTGAAATGATTAATATCTGCATCCCCATTCGGGTATACACGGGTTATTAGTGGTACTGCTGTTGACAACACGTCGAAATCATCCCAGTTAATCAAGATTCCTGCTGCTTTCGCAATTGCTACTAGGTGTAATGTGTGATTGGTGGAACCACCAGTTGCTAACAATGTAACAATAGCATTTACTATGCTTTTCTCACTTATTACATGGCCAACTGGTATATATTGGTTACCACGATCAGTTATTTTCAAAGCTTGACAAGCGGCTTTTTTAGTTAAAGCATCCCGCAAAGGTGTACCTGGGGTAACAAATGCTGATCCTGGTATATGCAAACCCAGAGCTTCCATAAGCATTTGATTACTATTCGCTGTTCCATAGAAAGTGCATGTACCCGCACTATGATAAGATTTGGCTTCTGTCTCTAACAGTTCAGATCGATTAACTTTCCCTTCAGCATAGAGTTGTCGAATGCGTACCTTTTCCTTATTAGTGATTCCGCTGGTCATTGGTCCCCCAGGGATAAAAACTGCAGGAAGATGACCAAAATGAAGCGCACCAATTAATAATCCAGGGACAATTTTATCGCAAATCCCAAGATATACGGCTGCATCGAACATATTGTGCGAAAGTGCAACTGCAGTCGCCATAGCGATAGTATCCCGGGAAAAAAGAGATAACTCCATGCCTGGTTGCCCTTGTGTCACACCATCACACATCGCCGGTGTACCACCAGCGAACTGGGCAACTCCACCAGCCATATGCACTGCACTCTTTATAATCTGTGGATATTTTTCAAAAGGCTGATGTGCTGAAAGCATGTCATTATATGAAGATACAATGGCAACTGATAAACTCTTATCTTGCCTTAACTTTAATTTATCACTAGAAGGAAATGCTGCAAAACCGTGAGCCAGATTTGTACAAGATAATGCACCACGCTGCACACCCTGACGGCGAGCCTGCTGCAGACGTGATAGGTATACATTGCGGTAGGGCCGGCTACGTTCGATAATACTTTCAGTCACTTTAGCAACTTTGGCTTGAAGAGTCATTTTCTAAATCCTTGAAGTGTTAATCGGATAAGACTCTACTACAGAATCAATATTGTTAAAATTAATAAAATTTTCTCGTTCATCGTAATTACACCGCCGAGTTTAGCTTAGTGATACTATTTTTAATAGCATATTAGCGAGAAAATAAGCACTTTAAGTTCTGATTCTACAGCAAAGGAAACGGTGTAAAAATTAGGTAAAAAAAGAATTTTTACGCTCTATCATTTAAGTAATAAATAATTTTTGGCAAGATTGCAAATAACTATTGTATAGTATTTATAACTTCTAACCTAAAATGTGATCCTAGGTATGCAAAAATCTGAATTCAATAACACCGTTACTTTCCAAGACTTGTGTGCCCATCACGCAGAGACAAAAAACGTACTGCTGTGTGATTTATTTGCTAACGATTCTTCCCGTTTTGAGAAATTCTCTCTCAAGGCTGCTGGCTTATTTCTAGACTATTCAAAAAATAACGTAACCAGAGAAACCATGAAGAAGCTATTCTCCATGGCACGCGAACGCCAGGTTGAAACGTATCGCCAAGAAATGTTTTCTGGAAAGAAAATTAATACCACGGAGGAAAGAGCTGTATTACATACTCTTCTTAGGGAGCCGATGTATCTAGAAAATAAGTCCGGAATAGCTCAAGCTAAATCTGATATACATGCAACCCTTCAGCGAATTCGCATTTTTACTGAAGAGATTCGTTCTGGAAAATGGTTAGGCTATAGCGGTAAATCGATCAAAAATGTTGTCAACATCGGTATTGGTGGATCTGACCTTGGTCCTAAAATGGTATGTCAAGCTTTGCGTTCGTATCAAACAAAAGACATTGAGTTTCATTTTGCTTCCAACATAGACGGTGCTGATATTGATGCTATATTGAAAAAAATTAGACCACACAACACGCTTTTCATTGTTTCATCAAAAACTTTTACTACAACAGAGACAATCAAGAATGCACATTCTGCAAGGAATTGGTTTCTAGAAAATGCATCCGACGCTCAAGAGTCTGACCTTTGTAAACATTTTGTTGCGGTATCAACTAACATTGAAAGTGCAACCGAATTTGGTATAGATTCCGATAATATCTTTCCATTCTGGGATTGGGTAGGTGGCCGTTACTCAGTTTGGTCATCTATAGGATTGCCGATTGCTCTTTCTATTGGATTCGATCAATTCAGTGAATTTTTATCCGGTGCCCATGCCATGGATCAGCACTTCCAAAATTCCCCATTAGAAGAGAATATGCCGGTGATTTTGGCTTTATTAGGAATTTGGTATCGTAATTTCTTCGATTACCGTTCGGTATCAATTGCACCGTATCATAATGACCTAGTAAGTTTCCCATCTTACTTGCAGCAACTAGAAATGGAAAGTAATGGTAAGAGAATTAATAGCAATGGAAATATTATTGGTTATGCTTCTTGTCCAATTTTATGGGGTAACGTTGGTACAAATGGGCAGCATGCTTATTTTCAGCTTCTTCACCAGGGCACTGATATCACGCCCGTTGATTTTATCGCTACTTTAAAGCCTAATCACCGTCTACAGGAACATCAAGCTATACTTCTAGCTAACTGTTTCGCTCAATCTGAAGCACTAATGCTTGGAAAAAATAGAGATGAGGTACAGACTGAAATGGAGTCCTCTGGTATATCACTCAAGAAAATTTCTCATCTTCTACCACATCGAGTTTTCCCGGGTAATAGACCTAGTAATACCGTCTTAATGGATGAACTAAACCCAGCTAACTTAGGTGCACTGATAGCTTTGTATGAACATAAAGTATTTGTCCAAGGAGTAATTTGGGATCTTAATAGCTTTGACCAGTGGGGCGTAGAACTCGGTAAATTATTGGCAAAAAATATCTTAGATGAGATGAAAAACGGTAACAGTCTGCAAGGCCATGACAGCTCAACTAGTGGATTAATTAAAATGGCTCGCAGAGCGTCATAATAAAAATACTCTTTACGGATAACGTTATTAAGAACCATATTAGTGTCACCTAATCTATCTCTATAACGGAAGCAACTTATAGGACTCTATGTTATGACTCTTAAAAAATTTGATCTGGTAATATTTGGTGGTACTGGAGACTTAGCGATGCGCAAGCTTCTACCAGCAATGTATGCGCGTGATCAAGTCAACGATTTGCCCTCAGAAGCACGAATCCTATGTATAGGAAGACATGAAGGTAGTACCGAAGATTTCCTAAAAAATATAGTACGAGATTCTAAGCCTAATTTTAAGCAAGAAAGGTTAGATCCAGTAGTATGGCAACGTTTTTGTAAACGAATACTATATGTTAGCATGGACGCTACTAATCCAACCTCTTACAAAAATTTAGTTAAAAAAATGGGGTGTTCGCAGTCGGTGACCAGCGTATTTTATTTAGCCACACCACCTAATTTATTTTCAGAAATTTGCAAAAATTTAGCAGCTTGTGGCCTTGTAGCAGCTAACTCACGTGTAGTTTTAGAAAAACCACTAGGTCGAGATTTAGCTAGTGCCAAAAAAATAAATTCTGAAGTTGGCGAAGTATTTTCTGAGTCGCAAATTTTTCGAATTGACCATTATCTTGGTAAAGAGACAGTTCAAAACTTACTCGCACTACGATTCGGTAATGTGTTGTTTGAACCACTTTGGCGTCGAGAATGGATCTCTGATATACAAATAACAATTGCTGAGAAGCTTGGCGTCGGTAATCGCATGGGATATTACGAGACAGCAGGAGCATTGCGCGACATGTTACAAAATCATTTGCTACAGTTACTATGTATCGTAGCTATGGAACCTCCTGCATCAATCACAGCGGATGCAGTTCGTGATGAAAAACTTAAGGTACTTCGTTCACTAAAAAGGTTCACTCAAAATACGTTAGCAAAAAATGTGGTGCGTGGACAATATCGTTCAGGACATATAGAAGGCGCTCCAGTACCAGGATACCGGAAAGAATCCCATAGTAATCCCCATTCTTGCGTCGAAACTTTCGTTGCGATTAAAGCAGAAATCGACACCTGGAGGTGGGCAGGAGTGCCTTTCTACTTGCGAACTGGAAAACGTATGGCTGATCAGATGGCAGAAATCGTCATCCGTTTCAAAGATATTCCACATTCAATTTTTTCTCAACCTAATAGTAACTTCGAGCCAAATTGTCTGGTCATTCGTCTTCAACCAGATGAAGGTTTAACAATGAACCTAATGGCTAAAATACCAGGTGACGGCATGCGTTTGAAGCCAGTTGAATTAGGATTAAACTTTCAAGATAGCTTTAAGTCACCTCGTGTAGAGGCCTATGAGCGACTATTGATGGATGTTTTACGTGGAGAATTAACCTTATTTATGCGTAGCGATGAATTAGAGGCTGCGTGGGAATGGGTAGAACCAATCCTAGAATTCTGGGACCAAGGAGAAGATGATCCAGCACCTTATACATCTGGTACTTGGGGACCAGCCTCGTCTAGTGCTTTAATTGCAAGAGATGGGCTAAAGTGGCGTGAGGAAGCGCTCCCAGTACTATAAAACAAGATTATTAAGTTGCTACTTTAATTTATTCTCTGGAATAAGTTGATTAGTAAGACCGGCCTTGTGAGGTTATAACGACATACCAGCGAGTACTTAAAGCTTGAGTTATAACCTCCTGAAAGAGCAATTCTGTATATTCCTATTAAGAAAAAATAGTTGTAGTCTATATAAAATGAAGTAGTAGTCTCCCTACTAAAATATTCCTTTGTATTATTTCCAATTAACTACCTAATTTTTTACAACAATATGAACCAACTTGAACAGCTTAAAAATTTTACTACTATTGTTGCCGATACTGGTGACTTTCAGTCTATCAAAGAATTCTCTCCACGCGATGCTACTACTAACCCATCACTAATATTAAAAGCTGTACAAAAACCTGAGTATCAACCATTACTTAATAAAATAGTAGAAGAAAAATCTTATTTACCGACCAGTGAAATTATTGATCATCTGTTAGTAAGGTTTGGCGAGGAAATACTAAAAATTATTCCAGGTAGGGTTTCAACCGAGACCGATGCGCGTCTATCCTTTGATACTCAAGGTAGTATTGAAAAAGGTTATACCTTAATAAAACTATACGAGAAAGCAGGTATAGATCGGGAACGTATACTAATCAAAATTGCGTCTACTTGGGAAGGAATAAAGGCAGCCGAAGTACTAGAAAAGTCTGGGATACGCTGCAATCTTACGCTGCTTTTTTCGTTACCACAAGCGATCGCCTGCGCCGAAGCCAAGGTACAGCTTATTTCACCTTTTGTTGGCAGAATTTATGATTGGTACAAGAAATCAAATGGTAAAGAATATAAAAACGCCGATGATCCTGGTGTGCAATCAGTTATAAGTATTTACAATTATTTTCGTAAATTTGGCTATAGCACTGAGGTTATGGGTGCAAGTTTTCGTAACACCTCACAAATTATTGAATTAGCTGGTTGTAATTTGCTCACTATCAGTCCCGATTTACTACAGAAATTAGCAGATAGTGAAGATTTAATCACCTGTAAACTCAGTAATGAGAACGCTCAGAAGCACAACATAGAAAAAATTAATATGAACGAGAATTCTTTTCGTACTATGCTGAATGATGATGCAATGGCTACTGAAAAATTGTCTGAGGGAATACGCCAGTTTAGTGCTGATGCAGTCAAATTAGAAGAACTAGTGGATGCTCTACGCTGATAGTCTCGGTTACACGTCATCTTCCAGTAGTCGCAGCAGCCGAATCAATTTTTCACTTTTTAGTAGGTAGCAGGATTGCACCTAATATTAATTTTAGGTGATCCTGCTACCAGTTTCTTAGGGAGTAATTGATTCAGAAAGTGGTTTCTTATTGGTTGTCAGCTTGGTAGAATTATGTGGGGGAAACAAGTTAGTTTGTACTTCTCCAGTTAATTGGCCTCCTTCCTCAATAACCACTTTCCCATAAGAAATTTTTCCAGAAACTTTGCCAGTTGAGTAAATTACTAGTTTTTCTCGAACAGTAAGACTACCTTCAAATTCACCACGAATTTCAGCCAATTCAATCTCAGCAGAGCCTTTAAATGTACCGTTTTCAGAGATTTGTATAACGCGTGAGTTCATTGTCGCTTCAACTCGTCCCTCAACCACTAGGGTATCACAGTCAGTAATTTCAACACCCTTAAGCTTAATATTAGGACCGACAATTAATTTACTACCAACTTCATTAGTACTAGATACTGTTTGGTTAGTCTGTAAATCTGCTGGTACATTCGCTTTTATAACGGTAGAGTTATTATTAGATATATTCGCAGAAGTGAAAGGAGAGTTTGATTTTGATATTGGTGTTTCCTTTTTACTACCGAAAAAAGATTCTGATTTAAGCATTAATTTAGTCCCCTAAAAGGAATTATTTCGTCGAGTCAATAAACAAAGAAATTTCAAACGGATTTTTTGAAAGAAAATATCGTAGTAAGTCCGTAATTAATACTAGTTTACAAGTGTGGTTTAAATCATAGGTGTCTTCTACTATCTTTGCTGATTTCCTATTATTTTTTATTGTACTCTGTATAATCTGTCTAAAACTACGGCTAAGACAGTGGCACCCTAAAATTATCAAGAGTTATGATACCAGCACGGCGGTGAAAATGCGTCAATACTTAGATCTTATGGAGTACGTCAAACAACATGGTAATGTTAAGAAAGACCGTACGGGGGTTGGAACTCGCTCATTTTTCGGGTACCAAATGCGTTTTGATCTTCAGAGCGGATTCCCTCTATTAACCACTAAAAAAATTCATCTTCAATCGATCATACATGAATTAATTTGGTTTTTAGATGGCTCTACTAATATCAAGTATCTAAAAGATAATAATGTAAGGATATGGGATGAATGGGCTGATATTAACGGCAACCTCGGACCAGTATACGGTTATCAATGGCGTTCTTGGCCCACGCCGGGCGGAGAAAGCATAGATCAGATCCAAAAACTGTGTGAAGAAATCAAGAATAGCCCAGATTCACGGCGACTTGTTGTTTCAGCATGGAATGTCGCTGATATACCGCAGATGAGACTTCCTCCATGCCATTCTCTTTTCCAATTTTATGTAGCTGACGGTAGATTATCTTGTCAACTATATCAAAGAAGTGCGGATATATTTCTTGGTTTACCTTTCAATATTGCATCCTATGCTCTTTTGACTCACATGATTGCTCAGCAATGTGATCTTGGAGTAGGAGATTTTATATGGACAGGAGGCGACTGCCACTTGTATTGCAATCACATCAAGCAAGTTGAACAACAACTAGCGCGTAAACCAGGACCGTTGCCGACCTTAAAAATTAAGCGCCGCCCAGCTTCAATTTTCGACTACCATTTTGAGGATTTCGAGGTCCTTAGTTACTATCCACAGGCCCATATTAAAGCATCTGTAGCAGTGTAAAAAAACGATGTATTGAATAAACAAATTTTTATCTTACTATTAGTGACTCCTTATCTTACTATTATTGCTGCAATTGACTTTCGCAATGGCATTGGCATTAACAATGCCTTACCTTGGTATCTACCAGAAGATTTGGCGTATTTCAAATGTATTACTTTTGGTAAAACAGTCATAATGGGTAGAAAAACTTTTGAATCTATAGGGCGTCCTTTACTACATCGACGCAATATTGTAGTTACGCGGGACCCTAATTGGTATCACGGCGAGGTTGAAATCACTTCTTCGTTATCAAAAGCAACAGCTATATCTGGAAGTACTGAAGGTTTTATCATAGGCGGTGCAGAGATTTATGCTGCTGCAATTCATCTAGCACAGCGTCTTATTATTACTGAAATCCAACACAGCTTCAAATGTGACTCTTTCTTTCCGATATATGACTCAAGTCAATGGCAAGAAATTTCACGCGAGAATCATTATTCGGAAGTCAACAATTTTAAATATTCATTCGTTGTTTACCACCGCCGCTCTTTAATTTCATAGTGAGAATAGGAAATATTAAAAAACATATTTTCTATTCTAGGATGACATTAATTAGTATGTATCTTAGCTATCTTTATCTAACTAAAAATTCTGTTATTTCTATAAAAATATAGAAATAAACTTCAAAAAACCCGTCCTTAGACAAAATTTATTTTTTCTGAAAAACTGTTTTACTGTTCTCAGGAGCTCTTTAATAGCACTGGTTTCAGTTTTTTAGAAATTCCTGTTTTTTGGAAATATTTATGAAATTTCGTTTCCCTATATTTATTATTGACGAAGATTTTCGTTCTGAAAATACTTCTGGCCTTGGCATTAGAGCACTTGCTAACGCTATAGAATTAGAAGGTATGGAAGTGATGGGTGTCACTAGTTACGGAGATATCTCTCAGTTTGCCCAACAACAATCACGAGCATCGGCTTGTATATTATCAATTGATGATGAAGAATTTGGGTCTGGTTCATTTGATGAAATTAATTGTGCTTTAAAATTTCTGCGGGCTTTTACCCGTTAGATACGCCACAAAAATTCCGAGATTCCAATTTATCTCTATGGTGAAACTCGAACCTCGCGTCATATACCAAACGATATACTTCGTGAGTTACATGGCTTTATACATATGTTTGAAGATACGCCAGAGTTTGTAGCACGCCATATTATTCGGGAAGCTAAATCCTACCTAGATAATTTATTTACACCTTTCTTTCGAGCTTTAGTACAATATGCGCAAGATGGTTCTTATTCTTGGCACTGTCCTGGACACTCAGGGGGAGTTGCCTTCCTAAAATCGCCTATTGGTCAAATGTTTCATCAATTCTTTGGCGAAAATATGTTGCGTGCCGATGTTTGTAATGCAGTAGAGGAACTTGGCCAACTATTAGACCATACAGGGCCAGTTGCAGATTCAGAGCGTAACGCAGCCCGAATTTTCAATGCCGATCACTGTTTTTTTGTTACTAATGGAACTAGTGCAAGCAACAAGATGGTTTGGCACTCAACTGTTGCTCCCGATGACATTGTGGTCGTGGATCGAAATTGCCATAAATCAGTTCTACACTCAATCATAATGACAGGAGCTATTCCTGTCTTTTTAACGCCAACTCGGAATCACCTAGGAATTATAGGACCGATACCACTAGAAGAATTTAGACCAGAAAATATTCTTAAAAAAATAGAGAATAATCCATTTGCAAGAAAACTTTCTAATAAAAAACCACAAATTCTGACCATTACACAGTCAACATA
>Ga0256412_1000026_pt1 | contig 17264 bp, 13 predicted proteins | sample WCR_74metaT_FD_190055 | JGI IMG/M metagenome (GOLD analysis project Ga0256412, IMG submission 190055) | Metatranscriptome of seawater microbial communities from Monterey Bay, California, United States - WCR_74 (Metagenome Metatranscriptome) | ecosystem: Environmental > Aquatic > Marine > Coastal...
ATTATTTTGATTTGCTTCAGCGGTAATAATATCTGCATCCACATTCTCAGAATCAACTGATGCATCATCTGCGCCGATGAAACTGCCAGGTATTGGTAATTCTAGGTCAGACTGTTTTTTCACTGCATCTTTGATGGTAATCCAGCTACCCTTATGCCCTGGTACTGCACCTTGCACGAATATAAGACCTTTATCATTATCAACCGAATGTATCACTAAATTTTGGATGGTTACACGAGCAGCACCCATATGTCCTGCCATTTTCTTTCCTTTAAAAACCTTACCTGGATCCTGACACTGGCCTGTTGATCCATGACTTCTATGACTTACTGAAACACCATGCGAAGCTCTTAAACCTGCAAAATTATGTCTTTTCATAGCTCCGGCAAACCCCTTACCTATACTTGTACCTGTTACATCCACTTTTTGCCCTGGTAAAAAATGATCTGCTTTCATAAACAGACCAATCTGTATGAATTTATCCTCATCAACCCTGAATTCAACTAACTTTGATTTTGGCTCAACCTTCGCTTTTGAAAAATGTCCTCTCATTGGTTTTGTAACATTTTTTACTTTTGGGTTTCCAGCTCCAATTTGTATTGCAGAGTAACCGTCAATTTCTCTCGTTTTGTGCGAAACAACTTGACAATTAGATATAGCTAAAACGGTAACAGGTATATGCTGCCCCTTCTCTGAGAATATTCTCATCATCCCAAGTTTTTCTGCTATTAAACCAACTCTCATAACAATCCCTATATTCTATAATTTTATCTCAACATTAACACCAGCGGAGAGATCTAGCTTCATTAGTGCATCTACTGTTTGTGGTGTTGGATCGACAATATCTAATAGCCTTTTATATGTTCTTATTTCAAATTGCTCGCGACTTTTTTTATCGATATGCGGTCCACGAAGAACAGTAAACTTTTCAATCCTTCTAGGCAGAGGAATTGGTCCCCTAATATTTGCCCCAGTTCTCTTTGCAGTACTAACAATCTCATTAGTTGCACTATCTAACAAGCGATGATCATAAGCCTTTAATCGTATTCTAATATTTTGTCCCTGCATTTTTTATCCTGTAATGTTTATGCGTATTTTGCTATTACTTGATCAGAAACCGCTTGCGGTACTTGTTCATAGTGATCAAATTGCATAGTAAATTGAGCCCGACCTTGGCTCATTGATCTTAGATGGCTAACATAGCCAAACATATTTGCTAATGGAACTTGAGATTTAATAACAGTAGAATTTGATCTAGATTCTGTACCTGATATTTGACCTCTACGCGAATTAAGATCACCAATTACATCACCCATATACTCCTCCGGTGTAACAACCTCGACATCCATGATTGGCTCTAATAACTTTGGTGAGGCAGATTGTGCACCTTCACGAAAAGCAGCCCTTCCAGCAATCTCAAATGCCATAACAGAAGAGTCAACATCATGATATGCACCATCGTGAAGTATTACATGTATATCTAACAGAGGAAACCCAGCAAGAATACCATTGTCCAAAACTGATGCTATACCTTTTTCGACACCTGGAATATATTCTCTTGGTATGTTACCACCGACAACTTTATTCTCGAAGACAAATCCTGTACCTGGCTCTCCTGGGCTTATTGTCATCTTAACTCTAGCAAATTGCCCAGCACCACCAGATTGTTTTTTATGGGTATAATCTACATCTGATGGCTTGGTTATTGTTTCCCGATACGCGACTTGTGGCGCACCAATATTAGCCTCTACCTTAAACTCTCTCTTCATTCGATCGACAAGTATGTCAAGGTGTAATTCGCCCATACCTTTGATTATTGTTTGCCCAGATTCATCATCTGATGCCACTCTAAACGAGGGATCTTCTTGGGCTAGCCTTGCAAGTGCTGCTCCCATTTTTTCTTGATCACCTTTTGTCTTTGGCTCAACAGCAATTTCAATAACTGGTTCAGGAAATTCCATTCTTTCTAGAACAACAGGATATGAAGGATCACATAACGTATCACCAGTGGTTGTCAGTTTTAAACCAGCCAATGCAACAATGTCGCCTGCATATGCTTCTTTGATGTCTTCTCGGGAATTTGAATGCATTAATAACATTCTACCAACCCTCTCTTTCTTATCTTTAACAGAATTCAAAAGTTGTGACCCACTTTCTAATTTACCAGAGTAAATTCTACAAAAAGTAAGTGAGCCCACAAATGGGTCATTTGCAACTTTAAATGCAAGGATTGAAACTTTTTCATTATCAGCTGGTGTGACAAGAATATCTGTCTCAGTTTTTAATTCTATACCTTTAATTCTCTCTACGTCAACAGGTGATGGTAAATAATCAATTACACCATCTAAAAGTGGTTGCACTCCTTTATTTTTAAAAGCTGAGCCACAAAAAACGGGGTAAAATGTGTTATCACAGGTCCCTTTTCGTATAAGCCGTTTAATCGTTGGTATATCTATGTCATCACCTTCGAGATATTTTTCCATCACAACTTCATCTAATTCTACAACTGACTCTATAAGCATTTCTCTATATTTTTTTGCCTCATCAAGCATATCCGCGGGAACTTCCTCATAATTAAATTTCGCCCCCAAACTCTCATCTTCCCATATGATCCCTCTCATCTCAATGAGATCTACGACACCTTTTAAATTCGACTCTGAACCAATTGGTAACTGTAATACAAGAGGATTTGCTCCCAATCTCTCGGAGACCATTTCTACAGATCTTGCAAAGTCCGCCCCAATTTTATCCATTTTATTTACAAAAATCATTCTTGGAACATTATATTTATTTGCTTGTCTCCAAACGGTTTCTGTTTGTGGTTCAACACCAGCATTTGCATCTAGTAAAGCAATTGCTCCGTCTAGGACTCTTAAAGATCGTTCAACTTCGATTGTGAAATCGACATGACCTGGAGTATCTATAATATTAATTCTTTTATCATTCCAATAAGTCGTAGTTGCAGCGGAGGTTATAGTTATACCCCTTTCCTGCTCTTGCTCCATCCAGTCCATGGTCGCAGCACCATCATGAACCTCACCAATTTTATGACTTTTACCAGTATAATATAATATGCGTTCAGTTGTCGTAGTTTTACCCGCATCAATGTGGGCCATGATACCTATATTTCTATAATCTTCTATCGCGTTATTTCTTGCCATTTTATTCCTATATTCCCTTTTACCACCGATAATGTGAGAATGCTCTATTTGCCTCAGCCATTTTGTGTGTATCTTCTCTTTTTTTAACTGCGTTGCCTTTCTTTGAAAATGCATCCATCAGTTCACCAGATAATCTCTCGATCATCGTATTTTCATTTCTAGATCTCGCTGCACTAATTAGCCACCTTATTGCCAAAGCTTGTTTCCTATCATTTCTAACTTCAACGGGAACCTGGTATGTGGCACCACCGACTCTTCTTGACCTAACCTCAACATCTGGCATCACGTTTTTTAGGGCTTCATGAAAAACATTTAGGGGGTCTTGCTTTCCATCTTTTTCTATACGATCAAATGCACCATAAATAATTTTCTCTGAAGTAGATTTTTTTCCAGCAATCATAAGACTACTCATAAACTTTGATATAACTTTATCACCGAATTTTGGGTCTGGTAAAACTTCTCTCTTCTCTGCTCGTCTACGTCTTGACATAAAGTACTCCTATTTAGGCTTTTTAGCGCCATATTTTGAACGCCTTTGCTTACGATCTTGAACACCTTGCGTATCTAATACACCCCTCACGACATGGTATCGAACACCCGGCAAATCTTTGACCCTACCGCCCCTAATTAACACGACTGAGTGTTCTTGAAGATTGTGCCCCTCACCTGGTATGTAACTTGTAACTTCAAAACCGTTTGAAAGTCTTACCCTTGCTACTTTTCTGAGAGCTGAATTTGGTTTTTTTGGAGTTGTTGTATAAACTCTTGTACAAACTCCCCTTTTTTGTGGGCAGGCTTCCATTGCTGGAACTTTATTTCTCTTTACCTGCGGCTTTCTAGGTTTTCGCAATAACTGATTAATAGTAGGCATTTAAACCAAGATCCTTTCGCTTAATCATTCTTCTTTTTTATTTTATCAATAGCGTTTAAGGCTAACCATACAGCCTATTGAACTAGATGTTCGGACAATACTTCTTCAGAAACAACTCGTCAAGTATTATTATCAAAGTAAAAGTAACAATTTTTCTAAAAAAATCTTTCAAAAATATCACTTTTCAAGAGTTGCATCTTCAACAATTACGGCTCCTGGATCATCTTCTACGACTTCAGGAGCTATTTCGTCAGGAGTATTATCTTTAAGCAATTGCTCGGCTTTCTCTTTCTCTTGCAAAATTAGGTGATCCCTATGAACAGATACCTGTCTTAATTTACTTATCGCGCTGCCTGTCCCCGCAGGAATCAATCTTCCAACAATGACATTCTCTTTGAGTCCTTGTAATAAATCTGACTTTCCATTCATAGATGCCTCTGTCAAAACTCTAGTTGTTTCTTGAAATGAAGCTGCTGAAATGAAGCTTCTTGTTTGAAGAGCAGCTTTTGTAATACCAAGCAGAATTGGACGCGCTACTATTAATTTTTTGCCAGCAGCTTGAAGCTGCTCATTAAGTTCTAATACATCAATTTTATCTAATTGTTCACCCGGAAGTAGACTAGAATTACCAGGATCTATAACTTCAACTTTCTTTAGCATTTGGCTAACAATAACTTCAATATGCTTATCATTAATTGTGACACCCTGTAATCTATATACATCCTGAATCTCAGTTGTTAGATAGGAAGCAAGTTCCTCTACGCCCTTGATTGCCAAAATATCATGAGGAGCTGGATTACCGTCTAAAATGAATTCCCCTTTTTCAATAGTATCTCCATCTTGAACTTCCAGATGGACATTCTTTGGAACCATATATTCAGCTAATTGCTCATTTTCATCAGCAGGTATAATTCTGATTTTTCTCTTATTTTTAAAATCTGTTCCAAATTCAACAACTCCAGTAACTTCCGCTATTATCGCATGATCTTTCGGTCTTCGAGCTTCAAATAACTCAGCGACTCTTGGAAGACCACCTGTAATATCTTTTGTTTTTGCACTATCAGTTGGCACTCTTGCCAAAACGTCACCAGCCGAAACTTCAATATCTTTTTCTACAGATAAAATAGCATTAACAGGAAGAGAGTATCTTCGATTATCTGATTGCTCTTCATTCTTTGTTTTTGGTTTTAAACCAGCTGAGCTGAGAATAACCGATGGCTGAAGATCATTACCTCTTGAGGAACCCCTCCAATCTATAACTACTCTTTGTGAAATTCCAGTTGACTCGTCTAGTCTTTCATCAATTGATATCCCATCTACAAGATCTCCAAAATCTACCTTTCCAGCCACGTCAGCCAGAATTGGTCTTGTATAAGGATCCCATGAAGCAAGTCGTTGACCGCGTTTGATGACATCACCTTCCTTACAGAATAATTGAGCTCCATAGGGAACTTTATTTTGTGATTTTTCAATTCCATTCTCATCAGATATCAATATTACAAGAGATCTTCCTGTAACAACAATTTTTTGATTTGAGTCAGTTGCCATTGATGGGTTTTGGATAGAGACCTTTCCATCATGTGAACTTTCTATAAATGACTGATCAACAACCTGAGCAGTACCTCCGATATGGAATGTTCTCATAGTTAATTGTGTACCTGGCTCACCAATTGATTGAGCTGCTAGGACCCCCACTGCCTCTCCAACATTCACCGGAGTTCCTCTTGCTAAGTCACGTCCATAGCATTTCCCGCACGTACCAATTTTTGAGTCACAAGTCAAAACTGATCTGACTTTTACCGCATCTAGATTTTTTTCTTCAATTTCTCTAGCTAAAGACTCGTCAATCATATTTGATTTATCAAATAAAGTTTTTCCAGATACTGGATCAATTATATTTTCGGCAAGAAAACGCCCGAGTAACCTTTGCCCGATTGGAACGATCACTTCACCGCCATCCATTACAGTTCTAATTGTTATCCCATTAGAAGTACCACAGTCTCTCTCAAGGATAATACAGTCTTGAGCTACATCCACTAATCTTCTTGTAAGATAACCAGAATTTGCAGTTTTGAGTGCAGTATCTGCAAGCCCTTTTCTTGCTCCGTGGGTTGAGTTAAAATATTCTAGAACAGATAGGCCTTCTTTGAAATTAGATGTAATAGGAGTTTCAATAATTTCACCTGAAGGTTTAGCCATCAGACCACGCATACCTGCGAGTTGTTTCATCTGTGCAGGCGATCCTCGAGCACCAGAATGTGCCATCATATAAATTGAGTTTTGATCTTTTTGTTTTTTACTAGTTTCATCAACCTCTATTATTTGTATTTTTGACATCATTTCATCGGCAACTTTATCTGTGCACTTGGCCCACGCATCAACAACTTTATTATATTTTTCACCTTGGGTTATTAAACCATCATTGTATTGATTTTCATATTCCTTAACTAGAAGATTTGTCTCATCTATAAAATTAATTTTGGTTTCAGGTATAACCATGTCGTCTTTACCAAATGATATTCCTGCTCTGCACCCGTGATGGAATCCGAGAGCCATAATTTTATCACAAAAAATAACTGTATCTTTCTGTCCTGAGTGACGATAGACTTCATCAATCATTTTCGATATATCTTTCTTTGTCATCACTTTATTACAAAGGGAATATTTTATATTATGATATTTTGGTAACAATTCACCGATAAGTAATCTTCCGGGTGTTGTTTCATGTATTTCTTTTATAATATTACCATCTTCATCTTTTGTTACGAATCGACCTTTAATTTTTGAATGAAGAGTTATTGTCCTTGCCTCTAAAGCATAATGTATTTCATTCATATTTCCAAAGATCATACCCTCGCCTGGCTCATTTTCTTTTACTAAGGATAAGTAATAGAGACCGAGAACCATGTCTTGACTTGGCACAATAATTGGAGAGCCGTCTGCTGGATGGAGAATATTATTGGTTGACATCATTAGTACCCGAGCTTCAAGTTGAGCCTCCAAAGATAAAGGTACGTGCACTGCCATCTGATCGCCATCAAAATCTGCATTAAATGCTGAACAAACTAGTGGGTGTAAATGAATCGCTTTTCCTTCAACTAATGTAGGTTCAAATGCTTGAATTCCAAGCCTGTGAAGAGTGGGAGCTCTATTTAATAGGACTGGATGCTCTCTTATTACTTCATCAAGTATATCCCATACTTCAGGTCTTTCTTTTTCAACTAGTCTTTTAGCTTGCTTAACTGTAGTTGAAAGTCCTTTAGCTTCCAATTTTGAGTAAATAAAGGGCTTAAATAATTCAAGCGCCATTCTTTTTGGAAGACCGCATTGATGTAATTTGAGTGTTGGACCAGTAACAATAACTGATCTTCCAGAATAATCAACTCTTTTACCGAGCAGATTTTGCCTAAATCTTCCTTGTTTACCCTTTAACATATCCGCTAGAGATTTTAACGGCCTTTTGTTTGCTCCTGTAATTATTCTTCCACGCCTACCATTGTCAAATAATGCATCAACTGACTCCTGAAGCATTCTTTTCTCATTTCTTATAATAATCTCGGGAGCTTTTAACTCTATTAAACGCTTCAAGCGATTATTTCTATTTATAACCCTTCTGTAGAGGTCATTCAAATCTGATGTTGCAAACCTACCTCCATCAAGAGGTACAAGCGGTCTTAGTTCAGGTGGGATAACAGGGACGATTGTCATGATCATCCATTCTGGTTTATTTCCTGAGTTTAAAAAAGCTTCTACAACTTTTAATCTTTTTGCAAGTTTGATCGGCTTCAATTCTGACGTAGATTCGTCTATTTCAACTCTCAGGCTTTCTGCAAGCTTTTCTAAATCGATGTTAGTTAATAAATCACGAATCGCTTCAGCTCCAATCCCAACTGTGAAAGCATCATCACCATACTCATCTTTGTATTGTAATACTTCATCTTCTGTAAGTAATTGAAGTTCTTTCAAAGGTGAGAGGCCGGGTTCAATGACAATAAAATTTTCAAAATATAAAACCCTTTCCAAATCTTTTAGTTTCATATCTAAAAGAAGCCCAATTCTTGAAGGAAGAGATTTAAGAAACCAGATATGAGCAACTGGAGCTGCCAGTTCAATATGTCCCATTCTGTCTCGTCTAACTTTTGAAAGCGTTACTTCAACTCCACATTTTTCACATATGACACCTCTATATTTCATGCGCTTATACTTACCGCAGAGGCATTCATAATCCTTTATTGGACCAAAAATTCTTGAGCAGAAAAGACCGTCTCTCTCAGGTTTGAATGTTCTGTAATTTATTGTTTCTGGTTTTTTTATTTCTCCAAATGACCAAGAGGAGATTTTTTCTGGTGAGGCAATGGTTATCTTGATCGAGTCAAAAATTTGTGACTGAGAAAAATTTGGGTTAAATACATTTGTTAAATCTTGATTCATATTAATTCCTATTCATTACTCATATCTGTTAGGCTGGTAGCAGTTGTATCCGCAGGGAGGTCTGATGATTTCAGCTCTATATTAAGTCCAAGCGATCTGATTTCTTTTACCAAAACGTTGAAAGACTCAGGAATACCTGCTTCAAAAGCATCGTCGCCTCTAACAATTGCTTCATATACTTTTGTTCTTCCGGCTACATCATCAGATTTGACTGTTAACATCTCTTGTAATGTGTATGCAGCACCGTATGCTTCTAATGCCCAAACTTCCATCTCACCAAACCTCTGCCCACCAAATTGTGCCTTTCCACCGAGAGGCTGCTGGGTAACTAAACTATATGGACCTATAGATCTTGCATGAATTTTATCATCAACAAGATGGTGCAATTTAAGTATATACTTATACCCCACTGTTACTTTTCTATCGAACGGCTCACCAGTCCTTCCATCGAAGAGTTGGACTTGCCCAGATTTATCAAGACCTGCCTTCTCAAGTAAATCATTAATATCAGGCTCTCTGGCTCCATCAAAAACAGGGGTTGCTATTGCAACACCTTTTCTTAAATTTGAAGCAAGTTCGATAAGGTTTTCCTTGTTTAGAGAGTCTAGGGTATCATTTTTTCCATAAATATCCTGAAGTGTTTTTCTTAATTCTTTTTCATCATTATCATTTTCTTTGATTAGATCGATTGAGTCACCGATGAGTTTGCCTAATCCCCTGCAAGCCCAACCTAAATGCGTTTCCAAAATTTGTCCAACATTCATTCTACTCGGAACACCTAATGGGTTTAATACCACATCGACCGGCGTACCATCTTCAAGATATGGCATATCTTCTTGAGGCATAATCCTAGATACAACCCCCTTATTACCATGTCTTCCTGCCATTTTATCGCCAGGTTGAAGCTTCCTTTTGACAGCAACAAAAACTTTGATCATCTTCATTACACCCGGAAGCATGTCATCGCCACGCTGGAGTTTATCAACTTTATCAACGAAGCGATTCTCAATTAGTTCCTTTGAAGCATCATATTGCAATTTCATTGCCTCTATCTCTGCCATTTTTTTATCATCAGAAAGTACAAAATTCCACCAGTCTCTTTTATCAACTTTATCAATATTTTCAGATGTAATTTTTGTACCTTTCTTTAAACCAGAAGATAATTTTGCAATATCACATCCTAACATTGTACCGCGAAGCTTAGCCATAACATTTCTATCAAGGATATTAAACTCATCATCTCTATCCTTTGATAACCTTACAATTTCATCTCTTTCAATTGCTAAAGCTCTTTCATCTTTCTCGATACCATGCCTGTTAAAAACTCTAACTTCGACAACTGTTCCTGTAACACCGGGAGGAAGACGGAGTGAAGTATCCCTTACATCAGTTGCTTTTTCACCAAATATTGCTCTTAGTAGCTTTTCTTCTGGTGTCATTGGACTTTCACCTTTTGGAGTTATTTTACCAACAAGGATGTCACCAGATTTAACTTCAGCACCGATATAAACTATACCTGCTTCATCTAAATTCTTAAGAGCTTCTTCACCAACATTTGGTATATCTCTTGTAATATCTTCAGGGCCAAGTTTTGTATCTCTCGCCATTACTTCAAATTCCTCAAGATGAATAGAAGTAAATGTGTCTTCCCTAACTACTCTTTCTGATATTAAAATAGAGTCCTCATAATTGTAACCATTCCATGGCATGTATGCTACTAAAACATTTTTTCCGAGCGCCAAATCACCTAAATCTGTAGATGGACCGTCAGCAATGATATCACCAGCAATTACTGATTCACCCATTTTCACAAGAGGTCTCTGGTTAATACACGTATTTTGATTAGATCTTTGAAACTTTGCAAGATTATAAATATCAACGGCAGACTTTGAAGCATCCTTCTCATCAGTTGCTCTTATAACTATACGGTTTGAGTCAACCTGATCAATAATTCCTGACCTTCGTGCTGTAACAGCGGCCCCCGAATCTCTTGCAACAACTGCTTCCATTCCAGTTCCCACAAAAGGTGCCTCAGTTTTCATGAGGGGAACAGCTTGTCTTTGCATGTTTGACCCCATTAGGGCTCGGTTAGCATCATCATTTTCCAAGAAGGGTATTAAAGCAGCAGCGGCTGATACCAATTGCTTTGGTGATACATCCATGAAATCAACCTTATCTGAAGGAACTAATTGGACATCACCAGCAACTCTGCAGTTAATCAAATCTTCTGTAAATTTTGACTTTTGATCTAATACTGCATTTGCTTGAGCAATATTATATTTAGTTTCCTCAATCGCTGATAAGTATATAACCTCATCTGTAACTTTGTTATTTACAACTTTTCTATAAGGACTTTCAATAAATCCATATTTATTTACCCTTGCAAATGTTGCTAGTGAGTTTATTAGACCAATATTTGGGCCCTCTGGTGTTTCTATTGGACATATTCGTCCATAATGAGTTGGATGAACATCTCTCACCTCAAATCCAGCTCTCTCTCTTGTTAATCCCCCAGGACCAAGTGCTGAAACACGCCTTATGTGAGTGATTAGTGACAATGGATTTGTCTGGTCCATAAATTGTGATAGCTGGGAAGAGCCAAAAAACTCCCTTAAAGCAGCTGTGATCGGCTTAGCGTTGATTAAATCATTAGGCATCACTGTGTCAATATCTACTGAACTAAGTCTCTCCCGAATAGCTCTTTCCATTCTCAGTAGACCTATTCGATATTGATTTTCAACCAATTCACCAACGGATCTTACTCGCCTATTACCTAAGTGATCAATATCATCAACTTCACCTTTTCCATCTCTTAACTCAACAAGGTGTTTGACAACTGCAAGAATATCCTCTTTCCTCAAGACGCAGTGATCATCAGCTGCCTCAAGTTCAAGTCTCATATTTAATTTTACTCTACCAACAGCCGATAAATCATATCGGTCAGGATCAAAGAACAAACTATCAAAGAGGCCACCTGCTGTTTCGTCGGTTGGTGGTTCTCCTGGCCTCATTAACCTATAAATATCTAGCAATGCCTGCTGCTTATTTTCATTTTTATCTACTTTTAGTGTATCCCTTATGAAGGCTCCCGTATTTACGTGATCAATATCAAGGATATTTATTTTTATAATCTTATTTTGATCCAATAATGCGAGTAATGTAGTTGTTACCTCGTCACCAGCTTCTGCATATATGATCCCGGTTTTCATATTGACTATATCTTCAGCTACGTATAAACCAATTACGCTTTCTTCGGTATACAGTACTTTTTTGAGCCCTGCTTCTTTTACTTTTTTTATCAAACGCGGAGTCACTTTTGTACCCGAGTCTATAGCAACCTCTCCTGTTTCTGCGTTTATCAAATCAGTATTCAGTTTAATGCCTTTAAATTGCTCTTCTTTGAATTCACAAACCCACCCAGATTTATTTTTTTCAATTAAATATGAGTCATAAAAATGAGCTAGTATTTCTTCTGCATCATATCCTAGTGCATATAAGATTGTGGATACGGGAATTTTCCTTTTTCTATCTATACGTGCATAAACTAAATCCTTTGCATCAAATTCAAAATCAAGCCACGAACCCCTATATGGAATAATTCTTGCAGCATATAATATTTTTCCACTAGAATGTGATTTTCCTTTATCGTGATCAAAAAATACGCCTGGACTTCGATGCATTTGACTGACAACGACTCTTTCAGTTCCATTGAAAATAAATGTACCATTGTCAGTCATCAACGGTATATCGCCCATATAAACTTCTTGTTCTTTTATATCTTTAATTGATTTTGCTTCTGTTTCTTCATCGACATCAAATACAATAAGCCTCAATGTCCCGCGAAGAGGGGCTGCGTAGGTTAAACCTCTCTGCTGACATTCATCTACATCATATTTAGGTGGGTCAAAGTCATATTTTACAAATTCAAGTATAGAAGTTTCATTAAAATCTTTTATTGGAAATACAGATGAAAACACAGATTGTAAACCCGTGTTATCTCTTCCTGCATCTGGCTCATGAGCCTGCAAAAAGTAATCATAGGATGATTTTTGTACTTCAATTAGATTTGGCATCTCCGCTACTTCACGAATTTTACCAAATGATTTTCTTATTCTTTTTCGTCCAATAAGTGTTTCAGACATGCCATGTTCCCGTTTAAAAGTTAAAAGTAGTTTCGTTTGATATACAGACAAATGCTGTATGGTTTATCTACTATTTAACTTCTGCGGTAGCACCGGCTCCTTCCAATTGAGCTTTGATCTTATCTGCTTCATCTTTTGATACACCTTCTTTTACAGGTTTTGGAGCTGCTTCGACAAGATCTTTAGCTTCTTTTAAGCCTAATCCAGTAATTGCTCTTACCTCTTTAATAACATTAATCTTCTGGTCTCCCATGCTTGCTAGGACGACATCAAATTCAGTTTTTTCTTCCGCAGCGGCTGAACCTCCAGCGTCGCCACCAGCTGGTGCGGCTGCAACAGCAACTTGAGCTGCTGCTGAAACACCCCATTTTTCTTCAAGAATCTTTGTTAATTCAGATGCTTCAAGTATTGTTAAATTTGATAAATTCTCTGCAATTTTATCTAAGTCTGCCATTTTATTTTGTCCTTAAATCTATTTCGTTAGTTAATAAAAAATTAAGCTGCTTCACTTTTATCTGAATAAGCTTTTACAACTTGGGCTATGTTACTACTTGGTTTATTTAGTAAACTAGCTACGTTCCCAGCAGGAGACATTATTAATCCAAGAATTTTGGATCTTAATTCATCGAGTGATGGTAAGCTAGCTAACTGTTTTACATCTCCAAGGTCGATCTTCTTTTCGGGCAGAGCTCCACCTAGCACAACAAAGTTTTCATTTTCTTTAGCAAACTTTATGGCTATTTTAGGTGCAGTTATAGGATCATCCGAATATACAATCATTGATGGTCCACTCAAGAATTCATCAATACTTGCTAATGGTGTTCCTTCAAGAGCTATTTTGGTTAATTTATTTTTTACAACCTTTACATGCCCCCCCGCTTCACGCATTTCACTGCGAAGATCGTTCATTGCTGATACGGTAAGACCAGTATTTTGTGCAACAACTACAACAGATGAGTTGATAAACACACCTTTTAAGTTTGCTACAAAATTTTGCTTTCCTTGTCTATCCACAGCTCTCTCCTTCTACAGTTTCCATTTGAGCTAAACTCCAATGTTACCTGCCCTTTAGTAATTTTACTAACTGCGTCGGAATTCAAAATAAAATTTTGAATTAACCCGAATGTCTCATATAGGAAATTAAGCTTTCGCACCTATAATCTTGGACAGGTCAAGCATAAGTATCATATATTTATGCTTTTTAGACCTAAATGTAAAGTCTAATTATTTTATTTTTTTTGTTACTCAATTAATAACGGAATCTGGATCAACTTTCACTCCAGCTCCCATTGTAGATGTTAGTGTTACCCCTTTGATGTAAGACCCCTTTGCCCCTGATGGTTTAGCTGATAAAATTGCATCCCATATTGCTTTTATATTATTTTTGATAGCCCCATTTGTGAAATCAGCTTTGCCTATACCAGCATGAATTATTCCAGCCTTCTCAACTCTATATTCGACCGAGCCACCTTTTATATTTTTAACAGCTGTTTCAACATCATCAGTTACGGTTCCGAGTTTTGGATTTGGCATTAAACCTCTTGGCCCTAATATTTTTCCAAGTTGCCCGACTACTGCCATCATATCTGGCGTTGATATAACTCTATCGAATTCAAATTTACCAGTTTTTACAGTCTCCGCTAGATCATCATCTCCTACTATATCCGCTCCAGCATCTTTTGCCTCTTTTGCTTTAACATCCCGCGCAAACACTGCAACTCTTACTTCTTTTCCTGTACCCTCAGGTAACTTAACGACGCCCCTCACCATTTGATCAGCTTGTTTAGGGTCAACTCCTAAATTGAAAACAATTTCAATGGTCTCATTAAATTTCGCCTTCGCATTATTTTTAACTAATTTAATCGCCTCATCAATCTCATATATTTTTAGAGAATCTACACTTTTGGATATTTCTCTAAATCTTTTTCCTAATTTTACCATTTTATTTTCCTCAATCCTTTACTTCCAAGCCCATTGAACGGGCTGAACCTTCTATAATTTTTGAAGCTTGTTCAATAGTATTTGCATTCAAGTCTTTCATTTTTTGTTCAGCGATTTCAATAATTTGATTCTTTGTAACCTGTCCTGCAATTTCTCTCCCTGGAGTTGAGCCTCCTTTTGGCAAATTGGCCGCTTTTCGCAAAAGAAATGACGCTGGTGGTGTTTTTGTTGTAAAAGAAAATGACTTGTCTGCGTATATGGTAATTAGAGTAGGTATTGGCATTTCGGGTTCAAAATCTTGCGTTGCCGCATTAAATGCTTTACAGAATTCCATAATATTCAGGCCTCTTTGACCTAGGGCAGGCCCGATTGGTGGAGCTGGAGCTGCTTTCCCTGCTGGTACTTGAAGTTTTAAATAACCACTAATTTTCTTTGCCATTTTCTATTCCTATATTTCAATAAAATTACACATTACATAGATTAAGCGTAAAATCAATTTATTATAATTTTTCAACCTGATTATACTCTAACTCAACTGGTGTTGGTCGACCAAAAATTGATACTGCTACTTTTAGTCTAGATCTTTCAACATCAACCTCTTCTACCATTCCACTAAAAGATGCGAAAGGTCCATCTGCGACCCTTACTTGTTCACCAATTTCAAAAGTCATGGATGAAATTGGACCATCAACACCCTCTTCAACTTGTGTCATTATTCTTGAAACTTCGTCTTTGGTGATTGGGATTGGCCTACTTTGAGAGCCTAGAAACCCTGTGACCTTGTTTGTTTTTTTAACCAAATGATATGACTCGTCATTCATTTCCATTTTAACGAGCACATATCCTGGAAAAAATTTTCTCTCGGATTGAACTTTGCGTCCTTTCCGAACTTGAACAACGTCTTCAGTAGGGACTAATATTTCGCTAAAATGATCATCTATACCATGCAATATGGCTTGCTCTTTGATAGATGCTGCGACTTGTTTTTCAAAGTTAGAGTATGCATGAACAATATACCAATTATGCGACATAAATTTTAGCCCCCAATACCTAAAATTAAAGCAACAATCCAGCTTAAAATTCTATCTGATATTAAGAAGAAGATTGCGGCCACAAAAACAAAGATAAGTACCATAAGAGATGTAACTGTTGTTTCACGTCTCGTTGGCCATGTCACCTTTGTGATCTCAGACTTTATTTCTTGTAGATATCTAATAGGTTTCATTTTATAATAGATCTCTTTTTAAAATTACTTATTCATGCATCTTTCTGGCAGGAGTGGAGGGAGTCGAACCCCCAACCTTCGGTTTTGGAGACCGACGCTCTGCCAGTTGAGCTACACTCCTGTATAATTTAGATGGCTGGAGTGCCAGTCTTTATTCCCTATTTAGTTATTTTCGATACAACACCTGCGCCGACGGTTCTTCCACCTTCTCGAATAGCAAATCTTAAATTTTCTTCCATTCCGATTGGGTTAATCAGTTCGACATCCATTTCTATGTTATCTCCAGGCATTACCATTTCAGTACCTTCTGGAAGATTTACAATTCCTGTCACATCTGTTGTACGGAAATAGAACTGAGGTCTGTAATTTTTAAAGAATGGTGTATGCCTTCCACCCTCATCTTTTGTAAGAATATATGCATTTGCTTTAAATTTTGCGTGTGGAGTAATCGATCCTGGCTTAGCAAGGACTTGACCTCTTTCAACTTCTTCTCTTTTTGTACCTCTCAGCAAAACACCAACATTATCGCCTGCCTCACCTTGGTCTAGAAGCTTTCTAAACATCTCAACTCCTGTACAGGTTGTTTTTGTAGTATCTTTGATACCAACAATTTCTATTTCTTCACCTACATTTATAATCCCACGCTCAACTCTTCCTGTAACAACTGTACCTCTTCCGGAGATTGAAAATACATCTTCAATTGGCATTAGGAATGGCTGATCTTTTGGTCTGTCAGGCTGAGGTATGTATGAGTCTACCGCTGCCATCAGCTCCATTATAGAATTCTTTCCAATTTCATCATTTTTAGATTCTAAGGCTGCAAGTGCTGAGCCCTTTATGATAGGAATATCATCACCAGGGAAATCATAAGAACTCAGAAGTTCTCTTACTTCCATTTCAACCAAATCTAGTAATTCGTCGTCATCCACTTGATCAACTTTGTTTAGATAGACTACAAGCGCTGGAACACCAACTTGTCTTGCCAGCAGAATGTGCTCTCGAGTTTGTGGCATTGGACCATCTGCAGCATTAACAACTAATATGGCTCCATCCATTTGCGCAGCACCAGTTATCATATTTTTGACATAGTCGGCATGACCGGGGCAGTCTACGTGTGCATAGTGACGAGCATCTGTGGTGTATTCTACATGGGCAGTTGATATTGTAATGCCCCTTGCTTTTTCCTCTGGAGCTTTATCAATTGCATCATATGCAGAGAATTCTGCACCACCGGATTCTGATAATACTTTTGTAATTGCAGCCGTTAATGTTGTTTTCCCATGATCAACGTGACCAATTGTTCCAATATTACAATGAGGTTTACTGCGATCAAACTTTTCTTTAGCCATGTTAGTTCCTAACCTAATAGTTTTTTAATCATTATGTATATGATTTTTTGTTACAAATAATTGAATATTTACATATATAATTGAATATTTTAAAAAATCTACAAAAAAATCACATAAAGTAATTATTTTTATTATTGGAGAGGG
>Ga0256412_1000033_pt1 | contig 16284 bp, 12 predicted proteins | sample WCR_74metaT_FD_190055 | JGI IMG/M metagenome (GOLD analysis project Ga0256412, IMG submission 190055) | Metatranscriptome of seawater microbial communities from Monterey Bay, California, United States - WCR_74 (Metagenome Metatranscriptome) | ecosystem: Environmental > Aquatic > Marine > Coastal...
AAATTTCTTCGATAGCACTGTCGCAATCGCTGCTGTTAGCGTAGTCTTGCCGTGATCAACGTGGCCAATTGTGCCTACATTCACGTGTGGCTTGGTCCGTTCAAATTTACTTTTTGCCATTTTATCTTTTACTTCAAAAAAATAATTTTTTGGTGACGAGTTGGAAATCTCGATATAAGCCGATAGAAAATTTCCCTGATTATTTAACTCTAGAAGTGACAATCGCCTCAGTAATGTTCTTTGGTGCTTCAGAATAATGTTTAAATTCCATTGAATAGGTAGCTCGCCCCTGAGTTGCTGAACGAAGTGACGTAGAGTAACCAAACATTTCTGATAAAGGAACTTCAGCTTTAATAATTTTAGCGCCTCCACCGTCAACCTCGTCCATTCCTTGAACCATTCCACGACGCGATGATAGATCACCCATTACAGTACCTGCGTAGTCCTCGGGAGTTTCAACTTCGACTGCCATCATTGGCTCTAAGATAACTGGACTAGCTTTCCGACAACCATCTTTGAATCCCATTGAAGCAGCCATCCGAAATGCGTTTTCATTTGAATCAACATCGTGGTATGAACCAAAGAAAAGAGTTACTTTAACATCTACTACTGGATAACCAGCTAGTACGCCACCATTCAGTGTCTCGCGTATACCTTTTTCTACCGCTGGGATATACTCACGTGGCACAGTTCCACCTTTAATCGCATCGATAAACTCAAAACCTTTACCTGGCAATTGTGGTTCAATTTTTAAAACTACGTGTCCATATTGACCTCGTCCACCAGACTGTTTAATGAACTTACCTTCCACTTCTTCGCAAACTTTACGAATAGTTTCACGATATGCAACTTGCGGTTTACCAACAGTTGCTTCGACGCTAAACTCACGCTTCATGCGGTCAACTATGATATCTAAATGCAATTCACCCATACCAGCTATTATAGTTTGTCCTGATTCCTCATCAGTACGTACTCGGAATGAAGGATCCTCTTGCGCTAGACGGTTTAACGCCAAACCCATTCTCTCTTGATCAGCTTTGGTTTTTGGCTCGACTGCTTGAGAAATTACAGGTTCGGGGAAAACCATACGTTCGAGTATGATGAGGGAGCTTGAGTCACACAGGGTATCACCAGTTGTTGTATCCTTCATTCCAATTAGTGCAGCAATATCTCCTGCTAAAACTTCCTTAATCTCTTCACGCTGGTTTGCATGCATTTGCACGATACGGCCAATGCGCTCTTTCTTATTTTTTATCGGATTAAAGACGGTATCACCCGACTTCAGAGTGCCGGAATAACAGCGTACAAAGCATATTTGGCCAACAAATGGATCTGTTGCAATCTTAAAGGCTAACCCAGAAAAATTTTCACTATCTGCAACCCTACGTGAAACTGGTTCTTCAGTTTCATTAATACCTGATACAGGAGGAACATCAACAGGAGAAGGGAGATACTCGATGACTCCATCGAGCATAGCTTGTACGCCCTTATTTTTAAAAGCGGTTCCACACATTACTGGAACTATTTCGCTATCTAAGGTACGTTGACGGATCCCAATTTTTATTTCGACCTCTGTAAGATCACCATCTTCTAGATACTTATTCATCAGTTCTTCCGACGCCTCGGCAGCTGATTCAATCATACTTTCACGCCACTTGGCAGCTTCATCAGCTAGCTCAATGGGAATATCTCGATAATCAAACTTCATTCCCTGGTGTGAATTCTCCCAATAGATGGCTTTCATTTTAACTAAATCGACTACTCCTTCGAAGTTTTCTTCTGCGCCAATAGGAACTTGCATAGGAACCGGATTAGCTTTCAAACGGCTACGCATCTGTTCTATGACCTTAAAAAAGCTTGCCCCAGTACGGTCCATTTTATTAACAAATGCTAAACGCGGCACTTTATATTTATTAGCTTGACGCCAAACAGTCTCTGACTGTGGCTGCACACCGCCGACTGCGCAATAAATCATACAGGCACCATCTAGAACACGCATTGAGCGTTCCACTTCGATTGTAAAATCAACATGGCCAGGGGTATCGATGATGTTAATATGATGTTCTGCAAAATTACCAGCCATACCCTTCCAAAAACAGGTGGTCGCAGCAGAGGTAATAGTAATCCCTCGTTCTTGTTCCTGTTCCATCCAATCCATGGTTGCCGCACCATCATGAACTTCACCAATTTTATGGTTGACGCCTGTATAAAAAAAGAACTCTTTCTGTAGTGGTAGTCTTGCCTGCGTCAATATGAGCAGAAATACCGATATTGCGATAGTTCTCAATAGGAGTCTTGCGAGCCATAATCTATTTCCTAAGTCTTTTAATACACGAAACCGAGGGCATATTTTTTTAGAATATACGCTCGGTTAAAACAAGTTCCTGATCAAATGGAATCTTCTAGAGGTGTTTTTTTAATCTATCTTACTAAAAATCAGAAGCGGAAATGTGAAAAGGCCTTATTAGCTTCCGCCATACGATGAACCTCATCACGTTTTTTTATTGCTCCACCGCGACCGTCTGCGGCCTCTAATAATTCGACGCCTAAGCGCTGTGGCATTGATTTTTCACTACGTTTATTAGCCGCCTCGCGTAGCCAACGCATAGAGAGAGCTGTACGACGCACTGGGCGGACTTCGACTGGAACCTGATAGTTCGCACCGCCAACCCGCCGAGATTTTACTTCAATAAGCGGGCGACAGTTACTAAGAGCAAGGGAGAATACTTCTAGTGGATTTTTACTAGATTTGGCTTGAATATGTTCAAAAGCATTGTAAATAATATTCTCTGCTACTGACTTCTTACCCGATAACATCAAGACATTAACAAATTTAGCAACATCAACGTTACCAAATTTTGGGTCTGGCAGTATTTCTCGTTTAGGAACTTCACGACGGCGTGGCATTTCGATTCCTTTCAGTATCTGTTAGGAGCTTGCACATTCCACCGCATGCTCGCAGTTAGACGTATTGGTGTAACCTACTTATTCAGATTTTTATAGATCTAAATTTTTTTAGATTACTTATTTAGAAGATTTTATTTTTTTGTAGCTTTGGCGCGCTTTGCTCCATATTTTGAGCGAGCTTGTTTACGATTTTTTACTCCTTGAGTATCAAGGGCGCCACGAACCATGTGGTAGCGTACACCCGGCAAGTCTTTTACACGACCACCACGTAGAAGTACCACGCTGTGCTCCTGTAAATTGTGCCCTTCACCTCCAATGTAGGAAATAACTTCAAAACCGTTAGTCAGGCGTACTTTTGCAACTTTGCGCAGCGCTGAATTTGGCTTCTTCGGGGTTGTAGTATAAACTCGAGTACAGACGCCGCGCTTTTGCGGGCTATTTTCTAGCGCTGGAGACTTACTCTTTAAGACTGTAAGGATGCGCGGCTGGCGAATCAATTGGTTAATGGTTGGCATTGTTTTGTATATCCAACAAATTTCTAAGTTAATAATAGCTCTGGACTTTCTTGCCCAGGATTGAGTATGTGCTTGCGCTAACAATCATGCGAAGCAACGCCGCAGTTTAATATTGGAGTAGAGGAATGTTTTACCCAAGACAAAGTTAGTGTGATGAATGTTCTCATGTTTATCGAGATTACAGCAGTACCGATAAATTATGACTTACCCGACCACGCTTCATTATATTTCTAAGATGCTTTACTGTCAAATATATTCTAGCTTGTTTTCTCTTAGTTAAAATAGCCCCAAAAAATTATTTTTTAACTTATCTTAATTGAGTAGGATTAAATAGCTAAGTATCCTGGGAGGTAATCATTAGATTAAATCTAATGATTACCTCCCAGGGGCTGTATCTAATTAGAAAGTCTATGTTGAGGAACGTTACTACTTTTAGGCATGCTGGAAATCTTTGACATCGTGTAGTTCAGCTGCAGATTGCATCACTTGCTCAGACCTGAGTAAATCTGCGTGTTCTCTAGCTTCTTGAACATCCTTTTCTTTGCGTGCACGATGAAATGCTAAACCAGTGCCAGCTGGTATTAGGCGACCGACAATAACATTTTCTTTTAGACCACGCAGGGTGTCTTTCTTACCCATGATCGCAGCTTCAGTTAAAACGCGAGTAGTTTCTTGGAAAGATGCAGCTGAAACAAAGGAATCAGTTGACAAAGATGCTTTGGTGATACCAAGCAATACATTTTCGTAAGTTGCTGGAACCTTACCGAGTATACCTACGCGATCATTTTCGTCCAATAACTCTGAGCGCTCAACTTGTTCCCCAGTAATATAGGAAGTGTCACCAGCGTCAACAACTTGAACACGACGTAACATCTGTCGAACTATTACTTCTATATGCTTATCATTAATTTTCACACCTTGTAATCGGTATACATCTTGAACTTCGTCAACGATATAGCGTGCCAAGGCTTCAATACCTAGCAGGCGAAGTATGTCCTGAGGATCGGATGGGCCATCGACAATCATTTCACCTCTATTTACAACCTGACCATCATGAACCAATACTTGTTTATCCTTGGGAATTAAGAATTCATGCTTACTACAATCCATGTCTGTAATCTCAAGGCGTTGTTTGCCCTTGGTCTCTTTTCCAAAAGCAACAGTACCTGTGATTTCTGCCAGCATGCCAGCGTCTTTAGGAGATCGTGCTTCAAATAATTCAGCAACGCGTGGTAGACCACCTGTAATATCTCGTGTCTTTTGTGACTCAGTAGGAATGCGTGCAAGTACTTCACCAACATGTACTTTCTGACCATCTTTAACAGTGATTAATGCGCCAACCTGTAGACCAATGGTTACAGCGTGTTCGGTACCGGCAATTTTGACTTCCTCTCCTTGTTCATTCAGCAACTTTACCTGCGGTCGAACATTCTTGCTAACTGAACCCCGGCGTTTCGCATCAATGACTACAAGAGTAGATAAGCCGGTCATTTCATCGATCTGACGTGCTACAGTTGATCCTTCCTCAATGTTCTCAAAACGAATAGCACCAGTATACTCCGTGATAATAGGACGAGTTAATGGATCCCATGTAGCCAGTGTCATGCCAGCATTGATTTCTACCCCATCCTTGATTATTAAGGTGGCGCCATAGGGTACTTTATGGCGTTCACGCTCACGGCCGTTACCATCATTGATCGTAATTTCTCCGGAACGAGAAATTACGATCAATGCACTCCCTACACTAGTCACATAACGCATAGTTGCTGTGAAATTCACAAATCCATTAGATTTAGCCTCGATGCTAGATGCCACTGTAGAGCGAGATGCTGCACCACCAATGTGAAAGGTACGCATAGTAAGTTGAGTACCAGGCTCCCCAATCGATTGAGCAGCAACAACCCCAACTGCGTCACCAGTATTAACTAAGGTACCGCGCCCTAGATCGCGACCATAGCACTGTGCGCATAAGCCATAACGTGTACTACAGGTTAGTGGGGTGCGCACCCTAATTTCATCAATCCCAAGTCTTTCAATTTCCTCAACTGTATCTTCATCCAATAAGGTGCCAGCTCCGTAAGCTATAGCTTGACTTTGAGGATTAATAATATCGTTAGCAGACACACGGCCAAGGATACGATCACGTAGCGCTTCAACAATTTCTCCACCTTCAACTGTCGTTTTCATTAAAGCACCGTTAGATGTACCACAATCATCTTCGATTACCACCAGATCTTGGGTTACATCAACTAGACGACGCGTTAAATAACCAGAATTAGCAGTCTTTAAAGCAGTATCAGCTAAACCTTTACGAGCGCCATGAGTTGAAATAAAGTACTGCAATACATTCAGACCTTCTCGGAAGTTAGCAATAATGGGCGTTTCAATGATTGAACCGTCTGGTTTAGCCATAAGGCCACGCATGCCAGCTAGCTGACGGATCTGAGCTGCTGAACCTCGAGCACCAGAATCGGCCATCATGTAGATAGAGTTGAATGACTCTTGAGTTGTCTTTGTTCCATCACGACGGGTAACTTCTTCTATTTTGAGCTGGTCTATCATAGCTTTACCAACATTGTCGCCGGCTTTACCCCATATATCTACAACCTTATTATAACGCTCGCCAACAGTTACAAGACCTGAGGAGTACTGCTGCTCAATCTGCTTTACTTCTTGTTCTGCAGTGGCAACAATAGTAGGTTTTTGCAATGGTACTATCATATCATCTAGGCATATTGAAATGCCTGCCCGAGTCGCAAGGCGAAAACCAGATTGCATAAGCTCGTCAGCAAATAAAACAGTAGCCTGTAAGCCACATTTTCGAAATGCTATATTAATTAGCTTCGAAATCTCTTTTTTCTTTAGAGTACAATTAAAGATAGAAAATGGTAAGCCCTTAGGCAAAATTTCTGATAGCATGGCGCGACCAACAGTTGTCTCGTAACGCTTAATGGTCTTTACAAATTCACCTGTAATGGCATCCTTGGGATATTCGGTGATACGGATAGTAGCACGAGTAGAAAGCTCAACCTCTTTATTCTCGTAAGCACGAATTACCTCAGAGACGTCAGAAAATAATATACCCTCGCCTTTGCTATTTATTTTTTCTCGAGTAGCGTAGTACAAACCAAGTACTATATCCTGGGAAGGAACAATTGACGGCTCGCCGTTGGACGGAAACAAGATATTATTAGAAGCTCTCATCAGTGTACGAGCCTCCATCTGTGCTTCAATGGATAATGGGACATGAACGGCCATTTGATCACCGTCAAAGTCAGCATTGAATGCAACACAAACTAGTGGATGTAACTGAATTGCCTTACCTTCAATCAAAATCGGCTCAAATGCTTGAATACCTAATCTGTGCAAGGTAGGAGCCCTATTCAGCATAACAGGATGTTCTCGAATCACATCTTCTAAGATATCCCAAACCACAGGGGTCTGATTCTCGACTTCTTTTTTAGCAGCTTTGATAGTACTAGCTATACCCATCATTTCTAGTTTATGAAAGATGAAAGGCTTGAATAGTTCTAACGCCATTAATTTTGGCAACCCACACTGATGTAATTTAAGCTGGGGGCCTACGACAATTACAGAACGACCAGAATAATCAACGCGCTTACCTAGCAAGTTTTGACGGAAACGACCGCCCTTTCCTTTAATCATCTCTGCTAAGGATTTCAGTGGTCTTTTATTGGCACCAGTCATTGCCTTACCGCGCCGGCCATTGTCTAAAAGAGAGTCAACTGCTTCCTGTAACATCCTTTTTTCGTTGCGAGTTATAATCTCAGGGGCACGTAATTCTATGAGACGCTTCAAACGATTATTGCGATTAATAACACGACGATATAAATCGTTCAAATCAGAGGTAGCGAAGCGTCCACCATCCAGCGGTACTAAAGGACGAAGTTCTGAAGGTAATACCGGTAATACCTCCATAATCATCCACTCTGGCTTGATACCAGAACGTTGAAAGGCTTCCAAAGATTTGAGGCGCTTAGCATATTTTTTAGTCTTAGCTTCCGACTTTGATTCTTTTAACTCTTGACGTAAAACTTGAGCATCGTGATCAATATCAATCGCTCTAAGCAATTCTCTGATACCCTCAGCGCCCATAAGAACGGTAAATTCATCACCATATTCATCTAGTTTAGTAGCGTAGTCGTCTTCAGACATGATCTGGCATTTTTTTAGCGGGGTCATACCTGGATCAGTAACAACGTAAGCCTCAAAATACAATACCCGTTCAATATCCCGAAGGGTCATATCAAGAATCATACCCAGACGTGATGGGAGTGATTTCAGAAACCATATATGAGCAGCCGGCGACGCCAGTTCAATGTGAGCCATCCGCTCGCGACGCACCTTAGCTAGTGTAACTTCAACACCACATTTCTCACAAATAACACCACGATGTTTAGGACGTTTATATTTACCGCAAAGACACTCATAGTCTTTGATCGGACCAAATATCTTAGCGCAAAATAATCCATCACGTTCTGGCTTGAAGGTTCGATAGTTTATAGTTTCAGGTTTTTTTACTTCTCCATAAGACCATGAACGTATCTTTTCAGGTGATGCCAGACCAATATTAATTGCGTCGAACTGTTCATTTTGCTGAACTTGCTTAAATAAATCGAGCAGTGCTTTCATGTATCACTCCAGTTGGCGTGAAAAAACTAGGATTTTTTATTGCTCTCTATTCTTGGTCAAGATCCATATCAATACCTAGTGAACGGATTTCTTTTAATAAAACATTGAATGATTCTGGCATACCAGCATCAATCATATGGTCTCCCTTAACAAGATTTTCGTATACTTTGGTACGACCGTTCACATCGTCCGATTTGACAGTTAACATTTCTTGTAATATGTATGCAGCACCGTATGCTTCTAAGGCCCAAACTTCCATCTCACCAAAACGTTGACCACCAAATTGTGCTTTGCCGCCTAAGGGCTGTTGAGTAACCAGAGAATAAGGGCCTGTAGAACGTGCATGCATCTTGTCGTCAACCAAGTGGTGAAGTTTTAAGTAGTGCATATACCCAACAGTGATACTGCGTTCGAACACCTCACCAGTACGACCGTCATACATTGTCACCTGGTTCTTCGATGGCGTCATCCCAAGTGACTTGGAAATAGGGTCTGGATAAGCTAAGTCTAGCATTGACCGAATTTCCTCTTCGTTTGCTCCATCAAATACTGGTGTTGCAAATGGTACGCCAGCCTTTAAATTATTAGCTAAGGTTAATATCTCGGCATCTTCCAGGCTATGAAGGCTTTCTGCTTTACCGGATGTATTGTAGATAGAAGCTAAGAAATTACGTAATTCTAAGACTTTTGCTTGCTCAGTCAACATTTCATTAATGCGAGCACCTAGGCCCTTAGCGGCCCAACCCAGATGGACTTCTAAAACCTGGCCAATATTCATGCGTGATGGAACGCCCAGTGGGTTTAGAACAATATCTGCGGGTGTACCGTCAGCCATGTGTGGCATATCTTCAATAGGTAAAATTCGTGAAACTACCCCCTTATTACCGTGACGACCGGCCATTTTGTCGCCTGGCTGCAAACGACGCTTGACAGCTAAATGAACCTTAACCATCTTTTGCACTCCGGGTTGGAGTTCATCGCCTTGAGTTAATTTCTTACGTTTTTCTTCAAACTTTATATCAAACTGAGAACGTTTTTCGGAAATTGACTCTTTAATTGCCTCTAATGCTGCAGCGGAATCATCGTCTATAGGACGAATATCAAACCAATGGTATTTCTCTAAACTTAGCAGATATTCCTTTGTAAGCTCAGTCCCCTGAGCTAATTTCTTTGGTCCACCATTAACAGCTTTGCCAATCAACATGCGCTCAAGGCGTTCAAAGGCATCACGCTCAACGATTCTTAGCTGATCGTTCAAGTCTAGTCGATAACGCTGTAGCTCGTCATCAATGATCTGTTGTGCACGTTTATCACGTTGTATGCCTTCGCGAGTGAAAACTTGAACATCAATCACGGTTCCAATCGTGCCTGAGGGAACACGCAATGATGTATCTTTCACGTCAGATGCTTTTTCTCCAAAGATTGCGCGTAGAAGCTTTTCCTCTGGGGTTAACTGAGTCTCGCCTTTAGGAGTGACTTTACCAACTAACATATCGCCAGCCTTGACTTCAGCGCCAATATATACAATCCCAGATTCATCTAGACGTGACAGCTGATTCTCAGCCAGGTTAGAAATATCGCGAGTAATTTCTTCGGAACCTAATTTAGTATCACGTGCAACGACAGAAAGTTCCTCGATATGAATCGAAGTATAACGATCGTCAGCAACTACTTTTTCTGATATTAGAATAGAATCTTCAAAGTTATAACCGTTCCATGGCATAAAAGCCACAAGCATGTTTTGACCCAGTGCTAATTCACCAAGATCAGTTGATGCACCGTCGGCAATCACGTCGCATTTGGTAATAAAATCACCTACCTGAACAATTGGACGCTGGTTAATGTTGGTATTTTGATTAGAACGGGTGTACTTAGTTAGGTTATAAATATCAACACCGACCTCGCCAGCAATTGCTTCTTTGTCGTTAACGCAAATCACTATACGGCCTGCGTCAACATAGTCAACCACGCCACCACGTAACGCCTGTACAGTAGTTCCGGAATCAATAGCTACAGTCCGCTCGATACCAGTACCAACTAATGCCTTCTCTGGCCGTAAACAAGGAACCGCCTGGCGTTGCATATTAGCGCCCATCAATGCACGGTTAGCATCGTCATGTTCAAGGAAGGGAATAAGTGATGCCGCCACCGAAACTATCTGACCTGGTGCTACGTCCATATATTGCACACGCTCTGGCGATACTAAGATACTCTCGTCAGCTGCACGTGCAGAAACTAGTTCATCTGAAAGCGTTAGGGAACTATCAGTAGTTGCATTTGCTTGGGCAATAACATAGCGACCTTCCTCAATTGCTGACAAATAATCAATTTGTTCAGTAACTCTGCTATTTTCAACTTTACGATAAGGCGTCTCGAGGAAGCCATACGTATTCAAGCGAGCATACAAAGCCAGAGAATTAATTAATCCAATATTCGGTCCTTCAGGTGTTTCAATTGGGCAGACACGGCCATAGTGAGTGGGGTGCACATCACGCACTTCAAAACCAGCTCTCTCACGAGTTAAACCACCAGGACCAAGCGCTGATACACGGCGTTTATGAGTAATCTCTGAAAGTGGATTAGTCTGATCCATAAATTGGGATAACTGTGAAGACCCAAAGAATTCGCGTATGGAGGCTGAAATAGGCTTGGAATTGATCAAGTCATGGGGCATTAAGTTATCTGCTTCAGCTTGTCCAAGACGCTCCTTAACTGCGCGCTCAACCCGTATAAGACCAGAACGAAACTGGTTCTCCGCGAGCTCACCAACACAGCGTACACGCCGATTTCCCAAGTGATCAATATCATCTATTTCCCCGCGACCATTACGCAACTCAACTAGAATATTTATGACAGACAATATATCTTCGTTAGATAGTGTCATTTCACCAGTCAGCTCATCTCGTCCAATGCGCCTGTTAAATTTCATGCGACCGACAGCCGAAAGATCGTAACGATCTGAATTATAAAATAGCCCGTTAAAAAGTGCTTCTACTGAGTCTTCTGTCGGTGGTTCACCTGGGCGCATCATCCGATATATTGCGATGCGTGCGGCCATCTGATCACTAGTATCATCACAATGCAGAGTTTGTGAGATATAGCTTCCTTGATCTAAATCGTTAGTATAAAGAACCTGTATATTGGTAATATCTGCTGCGCGCAAGCTAGTTAGAACATCTTCAGTAAGCTCATCATTAGCATTAGCAATCACTTCGCCAGTTTCAGAATCAATTATGTTTTCAGCGAGGAAACGGCCCAATAAATAATCGTCCGGAACTGGGATATATTTTATACCAACGGCTTCGATATCACGTATATGCTTCGAATTAATTCGCTTACCCTTAGCGAGCAATACCTTACCAGAATTATCAAGGATATCAAAACGTGCGTTTTCTCCACGTAGACGCTCTCCAACAAATGCCATCTCTGCACCCTGTTTACGCAGGATAAAATTGTCGAACACGAAAAAGTGCGACAGAATCTGCGCAATTGGCATACCAATTGCCTTGAGAAGAATAGTGACAGGCATTTTTCGACGGCGGTCAATACGGAAAAATAGTATGTCTTTAGGATCAAATTCAAAATCTAGCCAGGAACCACGGTAAGGTATTACGCGCGCGGAGAACAACAATTTTCCAGACGAGTGTGTTTTACCACGATCATGCTCAAAAAAGACCCCTGGTGATCGATGTAGTTGTGATACGATGGCGCGCTCGGTACCATTAATCACAAATGAGCCTGTATTTGTCATAAGCGGTAGTTCGCCCATGTAGACTTCTTGTTCCTTCATTTCTTTTATAACAGGCTTCGCTGGTGAATCTTTATCTAGGATTACTAAGCGTACCTTAGCACGCAGCGATGAAGCAAACGTTAGACCGCGCTGCTGGCACTCCTTAACATCAAATGGAGGTTTTCCAAGATTATAAGATAGGAATTCTAACCTTGCGAAACCGTTGTGTGAAACTATCGGAAAAATAGAGGTAAATGCCGATTGGAGTCCTGAATTTTTGCGCTGAGACGGTACTTTATCTGCTTGCAAGAAGCTAAGATACGAATCGAGCTGTGTCGCTAGCAGGAACGGAACATGGTGAACGTTAGCGCGCTTCGCAAAAGATTTGCGAATACGCTTCTTCTCAGTAAATGAGTAGTGCATTGAACACTCCGTAAATGGCAAGAGGGATAGAGAACTCAGGATGTATCAATTTTTAGGAGAGCTAGACAAAATTCTTATAATGACTAAACTAGGCATCTGATATCTAACAATTGCTTAAGTTTCAGCCCTTCAGGTTTTTAGTACCAGTTGCTGATTGGTAAAAAATCTACTAAATAAAGTTAATAATCATAGGGAAGCCAAAGCGGAGTTATCTATTAAGAATTCTACACTCTACCCCCCTAAAGATTAAGGCTATTTAATGTCAGCCTTTGCGCCTGCGTCGGTCAGCTTTTTATGCATTATTTCTGCATCAGCCTTTGAAATTCCTTCCTTCACTGATTTCGGTGCATTATCTACTACGTCTTTGGCTTCTTTTAGACCAAGTCCGGTAATTTCTCGTACTGCTTTAATTACGCTTACTTTATTAGGGCCAATTTCTAAAAGAACAAGAGCAAACTCTGTTTGCTCTTCAACTGCGGCAACATTACTAGCTCCGGTGCCTCCAGCAACTGCGGCGGAAGCGGCAGAAACTCCGAATTTCTCCTCGAACGTTTTGACTAAATCATTCAATTCCAAAACAGTCATCTCACCAACTGCATCTAGTATTGCATCTTTATCAATTTTCATGTGAAGCTCCTAATTTTTTACAGTAATAATATCGATTGTCTTTAAGATTATGAATACGTAGGCCTGCCTGATTAATTAGTCCCAGCCTCTTTTTTCACGGCGAGGGCCGCTAGACCACGTGCAAAGCCAGCCAGAGGGAATTGCATCATGCCAATGACCTGAGCAAGTAGAACTTCTCTAGTTGGAATACTTGCTAGTGCTAATACAGCAGCCTTATCGAGCGGTTTACCCGCATAATTACCCGTCTTAATAACTAGATTATTGTGACTTCTTGCAAAATCATTGATAATCTTTGCGGCAGAAATAGCGTCCTCTGAAATTGAATAAATTAGTGGACCGGTCATTTGGGAGGCTAGCTCAGAAAATACAGTACCTCGCACAGCCTGCTGTGCTAATGAATTCTTTAATATACATATATATACACCCTGGGCGCGTGCATTAGCGCGTAGTTGGGTCAAATGATTGGCTTGAACACCTCTATACTCAGCTAAAACGATGGTCTGAGCAGTAGCTATTTTTGCAGAAACTAAAGCAACCACTGCTTTTTTTTCACTTAGATTAAGACTCAAAATTCACCTCCAAAAATGATGATCGAAAACCACGCCACTATAAAAAAGTACCTACTCTACATTAGTTTAGATAGGGGGGCGTCCGCAGTTAAGAACTCAGAAATAGCACATGATTAGGAACGTACACAGCGGTGAGACTGCAGAAATTGTTCGTGTATACTATTTGTATTGAGCTCCAGACAATCTCACCTAATAACCTAAATTCTATACATTGCCCCGTATATACAAAATTTAGTGGTTTTTGATTGACTTGATCTGTATAGATATTGTCTTTTAAAGAAATAGTTTGGGGGGAACTTGTTAACTATGCAACTACCTTGCTTAACAAGATTCAAAGTATTCAATATTATACGATCAACGTTGATTGATCAATATGGAGGCCAATACCCATTGTTGAAGAAAGCGATATTTTGCGAAGATATGTACCTTTACTAGTGACTGGTTTAGCTTTGTTTAAAGCATCAACTAGTGCCAATAAGTTAGACTTTAGATCTGTATCACTGAAAGATTTACGGCCAATAGTCGTATGAATAACACCTGCCTTATCAGTACGATACTGTACCTGACCAGTTTTCGCGTTTTTAACTGCAGTTGCTACATCGTTGGTTACTGTACCCACTTTTGGGTTTGGCATCAAACCACGTGGTCCTAGGATTTGACCTAGAGCACCCACAATTCGCATGGTTTCTGGCGAAGCAATTACAATATCATAAGATATACTACCATTCTTAATTTTTTCGGCTAGGTCCTCCATTCCAACAATATCTGCACCCGCTAATTTAGCTTGCTCAGCCTTTTCTCCAGAAGCGAATACGGCCACGCAAACAGTCTTTCCAATACCGGCCGGAAGTACAATGGATCCACGAACAACCTGATCAGATTTCTTTGGGTCAACACCTAATATAATAGATGCGTCTATTGACTCGTTAAATTTTGCGGTTGCACATTCTTTTACTAAAGCAAGTGCATCATTAATAGAATATAGTTTTTTCTTATCAACTTTAGCACTAGTTATTTTTGAACGTTTAGTTAAAATAGCCATTATAACCCTTCCACTTTAATACCCATCGAACGAGCAGAACCTGCAATAGTACGAACACCCGCTTCCAAATCAGAACCAGTCAGATCAGGGTTTTTCGAAATAGCAATATCTTCAGCTTGCTTACGAGTTATAGAACCAACCTTTTTTGAATGTGGGGTAGCCGAGCCCTTGGTCACCCCAGCAGCTTTCTTAATCAAGGTGGCTGCTGGCGTAGTCTTCATTATGAAAGTAAAAGATTTATCAGCGAATGCAGTAATTACTACTGGGACCGGCAAGCCTGGCTCAAATCCCTGAGTCTGAGCGTTAAACGCTTTACAAAACTCCATAATATTCAAGCCACGTTGGCCTAGTGCTGGACCAATCGGTGGTGATGGGTTAGCTTTACCAGCTGGTACTTGTAATTTAATAAATCCAACAATTTTTTTTGCCATTGTAACTCCTATTTTTTTGAGTGTTAACGCTCATTTGACCTAATTGCGATCTAATCTAGCTCCTCTTTCCGACATTCTGAACTTATCTATTAATTAGTCAGCTGGACAAAATTTCTGATCTAGGATTAGACTTTTTCAACTTTTTCAAATTCTAGTTCGACTGGAGTAGCACGACCAAAAATTGTGACTGCAACACGCACGCGAGATTTTTCGTAATTTACCTCTTCAACGTTACCATGAAAATCAGTGAATGCACCTTCTTTGATACGTACCAACTCACCAACTTCGTATAAAACTTTGGGACGCGGCTTGTCGACTCCATCCCTCATTTGCTGTAGAATTTTCTCAACCTCATGCTGAGGAATAGGTGTGGGCCTATTAGATTTTCCGCCAACGAAACCAGTAACCTTATTTGTATTCTTGACTAGGTGCCATGTTTCATCAGTCATTTCCATTTCAACCATAACGTAACCCGGGAAAAATCGACGTTCGGTTACAGTTCTTTGACCGTTCTTGATTTCAATTACTTCCTCGGTGGGCACCAAAATTTCTCCAAATCTCTCGCTCATCCTGGCACGGTTGATTCGCTCAATCAAGGCGCGTTGAACGCTCTTCTCCATACCTGAATAGGCATGTACTACATACCAACGCTTCTCACGCTTAACTTCTATTGGATCTGTGATTTTTTGCGTATCATCTCGTGTGCTAGGGTTCATTGTTACTTCCAGCCTAAAATCAGGTAGTATAGAAGAATCTCGAGGAACTTATCTATTCCCCAAAGAAAAATTGCTAATAAAAAGACAAAAATAAAAACAACGACAGTGATCTGTGTAGCTTCTTTTCGTGTAGGCCAGACTACTTTTCTTGTTTCTCGTATCGCTTCTTTAATAAAAGTAAGGAGTTTTTGGCTTTGATTTGATGTAAAAAAAAGCAGGCTCGCCGTCATTAAACTAATGAGTAGAACGACAATACGAACCAAGTTAGATTGTCCAGAAAAGAAATAGAAGCTAATAGCACCAGCAACCGTAAAAAAAACTGCCAGTGTTAATTTTAGCTTTCTTACAGCTTGGCTGACGTTTTGCAGAAAACTAGACATTGACACCTTACTTTCAGTACCACCCTACGCTTAATCAGCGTTCTTAGGCTGCATTGGCAGGGGCGGAGGGAATCGAACCCCCAACCTCCGGTTTTGGAGACCGGCGCTCTGCCAGTTGAGCTACACCCCTGTGCTTTACAATTTTTTTGAATTGGAAGAATAACAAAAATTTCAGAATTTTCAATCGATAATTTTAGCTACGACACCTGCGCCGACAGTACGGCCACCTTCACGAATCGCAAAGCGTAGACCCTCTTCCATCGCGATTGGATTGATCAATGTTACCGTAAT
>Ga0256412_1000034_pt1 | contig 16124 bp, 12 predicted proteins | sample WCR_74metaT_FD_190055 | JGI IMG/M metagenome (GOLD analysis project Ga0256412, IMG submission 190055) | Metatranscriptome of seawater microbial communities from Monterey Bay, California, United States - WCR_74 (Metagenome Metatranscriptome) | ecosystem: Environmental > Aquatic > Marine > Coastal...
AATTCTTAATCTCTAGAGCACGTTCCATATTAAAAAAAATATTACGCTTGCCATTATTTTTGTAGTACATTCCTACTATTTATAGAGACATAACGATGAGTTTAAATCAAATATCATCCGGCTACAATCTGCCGGATGATTTCAATTCTGTCATCGAGATTCCAATGAATTCAGATCCGGTCAAGTACGAAATAGATAAAGAATCTGGTGCAATCTTTGTTGATCGTTTCATGAGTACTGCTATGTACTACCCTTGCAATTATGGTTATATTCCACAAACTTTGTCCTCTGATGGTGATCCAGTAGATGTATTAGTTATTACCCCATCTCCCTTATTGGCAGGTGCCGTTATACGTTGTCGTCCAATTGGAGTTTTAAAAATGTCAGATGAGGCTGGCCAGGATGCCAAAATTCTCGCGGTACCAGTAGATAAGGTTCTACAAATCTACTCCCACTGGAAAAAACTTGATGATGTTAACAAAATTTTTTTAAAACAGATACAACACTTTTTTGAGCACTATAAAGATTTAGAAGAAGGAAAGTGGGTTGAAATTGATGGCTGGTTTGGCCTTGATGAAGCGCGATTAGAAATTCTATCTGGAGTAGAGAATTACAAGAAAAAACCCACGTTTCATACAACCTATTCCCAGATCTAGGAAGACAACAGTAGAGCAATGGTAGATAAAAATTTCCGGAACCTGTATTCTCATAACTTTGCACGTGTTGCCGTTGCTATTCCCAGATGTCGTATAGCTGATCCAGAATTCAATGCTCAGGAAACTATATCACTTGCTAAACGTGCACAGAAAAAAGGGGCAATGCTAACTGTATTCCCAGAACTAGGTTTATCTGCATATACTTGTGAAGATTTATTTCATCAGCGTATCTTGCTAGATGCTTGTGAAACAGCGCTAATAGCCATAAAAAAAGCTTCAGCGACACTTTCATTAATTATGATTGTCGGGCTGCCTCTTCGTGTTGATCATCAACTATTTAACTGCGCAGCGGTGATTTATGGGGGTAAAATTCAGGGTATAGTCCCGAAAAATTACTTGCCAAATTATGGTGAATTCTATGAAATTCGTCAATTTAGTCCTGCTGAAAACGCAATTAGTAAACAGATAACATTACTGGGTACTAGTGTACCTTTTGATACAAATTTGCTGTTTGAAGTTGAGAATATACCATTATTACGATTTCATGTGGAAATTTGTGAGGATGTATGGGTAACAATACCTCCATCATCATTTGGTGCGTTAGCCGGTGCTAGCATTTTGATTAATTTGTCTGCTTCTAATGCAATTGCAGGTAAAGCTATGCATCGTCGTCAGCTAATCGCACAACAATCTATCCGTTGTTTATCGGCATACTTATATGCTTCGGCTAGTGATGGTGAATCATCCACTGACTTAGCATGGGATGGTCATGGTATGATTTATGAAAATGGGAAGTTACTAGCAGAATCAGAACGCTTTCTAGATAACTCACAAATCATCTTTGCTGATATTGATCTTGAACTTCTACATCGAGAAAGGGTACGCAGGAATACTTTTTCTCAATCGGTCAGAAATTATGCAAGTGAGATTGCCAAATTCAAGATTATTAATTTTAAATTAGATTTAAGATTAGATAAAGATTTACCTTTGATGCGAAATATAGAGCGGTTCCCCTATATCCCATCTAACCCTAAACATCGCGAAGAATACTATACTGATGTATACAACATACAAATCCAGGCCTTAGCGCAGCGCTTATCGTCAAGTAAAGTAAGAAAATTGGTAATTGGTATCTCTGGTGGACTAGATTCTACCTATGCTTTATTGATATGTGCCAAAGTAATGGATAGGCTTAGTCTACCGCGTTCTAATATACTTGCTTATACTATGCCTGGTTTTGCCACTAGCGATCGCACCTTATTACAGGCTATGCAGATTATGCAGATGGTTGGTGTTACTGCAACCGAAATTGATATTCGTCCAAGCTGCCTACAAATGTTCAAAGATCTTGGCCACCCCTATGCTGAGAAGCAGGAGAAATTTGACATAACGTTTGAAAATGTTCAAGCTGGAGAGCGTACAAGTCATTTATTCCGATTAGCGAATTTTAATGGCGCAATAGTTATTGGTACTAGTGATCTTAGCGAGCTTGCCCTAGGTTGGTGTACATACGGTGTTGGTGATCATATGTCACACTATAATATTAACGCTGGCGTCCCAAAGACTCTAGTTAGACAAATGGTCAGCTGGCTAGCAGAAAATAACACTATAAGCACCCCGTATTCTAACCTGTTACTTGATGTATTAAACACCGAGATTAGCCCAGAGCTAGTACCAGAAAAAAACAATACTAAATCTGACCACATAACCGAAAAATCTATTGGTCCATATGATCTTCAAGACTTTAACTTATACTATACTTTGCACTATGGATTTTCGCCCTCAAAAATTGCTTTTTTAGCATTTTCAGCCTGGAAACAGGAGGTTGAAAATCCAGAAAGTTTGTACGATACTCTTAGAATAAACCAAAATAGCTACAGCCTAGCAGAAATTAAATGTAACCTAAAAATCTTCCTCAGCCGATTTTTCCAGAATAGCCAATTTAAGCGTTCGTGCGTGCCAAATTCGCCTAAGGTTAACAATAGTGGATCTCTATCACCGCGTAGCGACTGGCGTGCGCCTAGTGATTCAGAAGCCACAATCTGGCTGGAAGATTTACAACATGTGCCAGATCAGTTAGGTAATGACTCCTGACTACGCTAATCAGAAAATAAGTGAAATGGTAGATAAACATGAATAACAAAGAAGGTAGAATACTAGTGCTTGATACTGAAACTACTGGTCTCAATCCGCGTACTGGTAATCGCATAATTGAGATCGGTTGTGTTGAACTATTAAATCGGCGATTAACGGGTAATAATTTTCACTGCTATATTAATCCTGGACGCGCTTCAGAAGAGGGAGCATTGGCAGTACATGGTATAACTAGTAGCTTTCTCAGCGATAAACCGAAGTTTTCCGAAATATTTGATAGTTTTCAAAAATATACTCGTGGTTCTGAAATTGCTATACATAATGCCTCTTTCGACCTCAGTTTCCTAGACGCAGAATATAAGCTCTTGGGGGAAAAGCCATTTTCAGAGAGCGTTGCTAACATTATTGACACGCTCGCAAAGGCTAAAGAGATGTACCCTGGAAGAAGAAATTCTCTAGATGCTTTATGCGGTCGTCACGGTATATCTAATAAGCATCGTACCCTACACGGCGCTTTGCTAGATTCAGAGTTATTAGCTGAAGTATATTTGGCAATGACGCGGGGTCAGAATAGTTTTGATATTGATTTAGGGGTGAAAAACAAAAATTTAGACGTACACAGGGGTATAGAGGGAGAACTATTACCTCTAGAAAAAACTATATTGCGTAATGCAAATGAAGAGGAGCTAATAGCACACGAGCTTATGTTGCACGACTTAGACAAGGACCGAAAATTTCCATGCATATGGCACAGTTAACAGGCTTGATAGATTAAAAAAGATCATTCTTTATTTTTATATAAATTAGTGACTAAATCTATATTTTCTACTATAATCTCATCATAGGCGCGTAGCTCAGTTGGTTAGAGCACTACCTTGACATGGTAGGGGTCGTTGGTTCGAGTCCAATCGTGCCTACCACTACATACTAGTTTTCCGCCTTCAATTTACTTATCCCTAAAAATTTTTCCCTTCATCAAGCATATTTCTTAATACATTTTATGTAAGTGCTGCTATCTAGCGGTAAACCGTTGTGCTGTGAGTTCCATACCATTTCTTCCAAGCAGTTCATAATTTGATGATGCATTTGATGTTCTGAGTTCATCTTTTTTCTTAAAGTATTAGCTATATTACTTATTCCCACTGGCTGATTTATTAGTATTTGTTCAGTTATAGATAAATGCATGGACAAGTGTAAGAAAGGATTAGTACGCCCATTTTCTATAGAATAGTCAGTATTTAAAGCAATTTGAACATTTTTTAAATCACCTTCATACTCCGGATGCTGTATCAACCAACTATTAGCAATTGTTTCCAACGGACTGAGAATTTCCTGGACCTGCTGTTTTCTATATACTTCGCAGAAAAATATTCTTACTTCTTTTTGTGATATATTAAACATTATGTTTAGCTAATTATAAATTTTTATAAGTTTAACTCTAAAAGATACTGTAGGCTGATTTATTAAGATAACAACAATTTTCACGTGATCATATCCTATTTTTTTCTAGCATCAGTGGCTTATCTTTTAGATCACATAAATCATTTATGCTACACTTCCAACACAGTGGTTTTCGCGCAATACATGTGTATCTCCCGTGAAAAATTAGCCAATGATGAGCACATTGTATAAATTCCTTAGGAATTATTTTCATTAGTTTTTGCTCTACTATTTCTACCTTTTTACCAGGAGCCATCCCTGTACGATTGGCGACTCGAAAAACATGAGTGTCAACTGCAATTACAGGCATACCAAAAGCAGTATTCAGAATCACATTAGCAGTTTTACGTCCTACTCCTGGTAATTTTTCTAGATACTCCCGAGTACTTGGCACTTGGCCGCCATGAGAATTGATTAATATATTACAAGTTTCTATTATATGCTTTGCTTTAACACGGTACAGTCCTATGCTCTTAATATAACCAATTAAGCCATTGATACCGAGCTCGCAGATTTTCTTTGGTGTGTTAGCAATAGGGTATAATTTGCATGTTGCTTTGTTAACTGATACATCAGTAGCCTGTGCTGATAAAATAACAGCAATCAACAATTCAAATGATGACGTATAATCTAGCTCAGGCGTCGGATTAGATAGAGTATTGCTCATGCGAATAAATATCTGCCGGCATCTTTCGGAATTCATTATTCGTTACTCCCTAATGTCTATTTTCTACGTTGCTGTACACTTTAGTTGACCTTAATAGCTCCACCCTTCACAACAGAAGAATATTTTTTCTCACAAAATTTACTACAAAATTTACTATTTACCTCTAAAAAACTATCTTAATAAAAAATTTAAGGGAGACCTTTTATTGTATTTTGTTAGAATACAGTATTGCAGAATTAAATTTCAAGAAATATAAATAAAATTGAGATAATCTTTATATTGCGTGATATTAAAATAATCTCTAAAGATTCAGAACTTAGGTAGTTGAAAACTAGTGTCCTATAAAAAATTTCGATCAGTGGTTAGGGTAGAGATTTTCTGTCATTACAGTACATATGTGCTCGCAATACGACTTCTCCTATATATCCTTTTTAAGGAAGCAGGTCAAATATATACGAGGATATAATTAACAATGAATACTCTCATTTCTTTCTACAAAAAGTATCGAAATTTTACTAAAGTTTAGATGCATATTGTAATTAAATAGGTTGCTCTTGATGAGGCAGGAATTTATTGTGCTAAATCAGATTAAGATTTCAGCTTTTCAAGGCTAGTGTTATCTCTTTCGTATCCTGAATCAAATATTAGCAAGTATTCTTTTTTACATGCAATTAAAACTTGTGGACTTTATAACATTGTGCATATACTCATTACGAGATATAATCCCGGCTTTTAGCTAAATCTAATTCGTCTCAGCGTTGTGCGATTAATCTTACTCTAGTGAAGTATCAAGTTTTTTCTGCCTGAGATTTTACAGCGGTGGTTTGGTCTAGAATGCAGAGGCGGTAATAATATCAGGAGTTGCTCTTGCGTTTACCTTTCTCCGACCTACCATCACCAGCTGTATTTGCACTAGCAGATGGGACAATTTTTCAGGGTATTTCGGTCGGCTGTGCCGGCTGTACAAGCGGCGAGGTTGTATTTAACACCGCTATGACTGGATACCAAGAAATTCTTACTGACCCAAGTTATAAACGCCAGATAGTTACTTTCACTTATCCACACATTGGGAACACTGGTGTCAATGAGAAAGATGGAGAATCTCCAAAAATCCAAGTTGCTGGGCTCATCATCCGAGACCTGTCAATCTTAGCATCAAACTTTCGCTCTGATAAAGCCTTAGATACTTATTTAAAAGAATCTAACATTGTTGCTATCGCTGGTATTGACACACGCAAGTTGACACGCATTCTGCGCATGAAGGGAATACAGGGCGGAGCTATTGTTGCAAGCGGAATAGATATTGCCGCAGCTTCCATCAGAGCACTAGATTTAGCACGTAATTACTCCAAATTATTAGGAATTGATTTAGTCAAAGAAGTATCTACTAAAACTGTTTATAATTGGAGTGATACTGAGTGGAACCTAGGAAGTTGCAGCTACGACTATACCCAAAAGAAACGTAAACACCATGTTATAGTGATTGATTATGGTATCAAATCCAATATATTACGTATGTTAGCGCAACGAGGATGTAAAGTTACCGTGCTTCCAAGTCAAACCTCTGTTGACGATATCTTGGCATTTAATCCAGATGGAATTCTCTTGTCTAATGGTCCTGGCGATCCAGAACCTTGCCGCTACGCAATTGAAACTGCTAAGGAATTAATTGAAAGAGAAATCCCAATTTTCGGAATTTGTTTCGGTCATCAGATTATAGCTCTTGCATCTGGCGCTAAAACTATAAAAATGAAATTTGGACATCATGGAGCTAATCACCCAGTACAGAACTTAGGAAACAGTCAAGTATTAATTACTTCGCAAAATCACAGTTTCATGGTGGACGTTGACACTCTTCCAGGTAATTGTCGTGTCACTCATATATCGCTCTTTGACGGTTCACTACAAGGATTTTCCAGAATTGATAAGCCAGTATTATGTTTTCAGGGTCATCCAGAATCTTCACCTGGCCCGAGAGATATGGCTCCTCTGTTCGATCAATTTATTCAGCTAATGAGTCAAGCTTTATCAGAGAAAGAAAAAAATGCCTAAGCGTAGTGATTTGAAAAATATTCTCATTATTGGGGCAGGACCTATTGTTATTGGCCAGGCTTGCGAATTTGATTATTCTGGTGCACAGGCTTGTAAGGCACTGCGTGAAGAAGGTTACAAAGTAGTTTTAGTTAATAATAACCCTGCTACTATAATGACAGATCCAGAGATGGCAGATGTTACTTATATTGAGCCAATTATCCCTGAAGTAGTAGAGCAAATTATAAGAAAAGAAAAATTAGATGCTATTTTGCCTACTATGGGCGGCCAAACTGCACTGAATTGTGCACTAGAGTTGCATAGAAAAGGCATTTTAAAAAAATATAATGTCGAATTAATTGGTGCTTCCCCTGACGCTATTGAGAAAGCTGAAGATCGCTCTAAATTTAAGACCGCAATGACTAGGATTGGTCTTAGTTCTGCACGTTCTAGTATAGCCTCTACAATGGAACAATCGTATAGAATACAAAGGGAACTTGGTTTTCCAGTAATTATTCGTCCATCATTCACCATGGGAGGTAGCGGTGGCGGTATCGCCTATAACGACGAGGAATTTGAGGTTATCTGTAAACGTGGTCTTGATGCATCTCCTACTAAAGAACTCCTAATAGAAGAGTCACTAATAGGTTGGAAAGAATATGAGATGGAGGTAGTGCGCGATAAAAGTGATAATTGTATCATTGTCTGCTCGATAGAAAATGTAGATCCGATGGGAGTACATACCGGAGACTCAATTACTATAGCACCAGCTCAAACTCTGACTGATAAAGAGTACCAGACCATGCGCAATGCCTCGTTGTCAGTGCTCCGCGAAATTGGAGTCGACACTGGTGGTTCTAACGTACAATTCTCAGTCAATCCACATGATGGACGCATGGTTATCATCGAAATGAATCCTCGTGTTTCACGTTCCTCAGCACTTGCCTCTAAAGCCACCGGCTTCCCAATTGCTAAAGTTGCTGCTAAGTTGGCAGTAGGTCTAACACTAGACGAGTTGCGTAATGAAATTACCGGTGGAATTACGCCAATATCTTTTGAACCTTCAATTGACTATATAGTCACCAAAATCCCCCGATTCGCATTTGAGAAATTTCCGACTGCTGATCATCATCTAACTACACAGATGAAATCAGTAGGGGAAGTAATGGCTATAGGTAGAACTTTCCAGGAATCTTTTCAAAAGGCTCTGCGAAGTTTGGAGATTGGTGTTGATGGGATGCAAGAAAAGACTAAAGACTTAGATGTTCTTAAAAGAGAGTTAACCCATCCTGGTCCTGACCGGATTTGGTACGTAGGCGATGCCTTCTCCCAGGGTTTTACGATCCAAGAAGTAAACAAGTTAACCCATATCGACCAGTGGTTTTTATCTCAGATCAAAGAAATTATAGATATAGAATTATGGTTAAAGAATACCAAAGAATTAGAAACTATAGATCGAGGTACATTACTTTATCTTAAGCGAAAAGGTTTTAGTGATCGCCGTTTAGCAAAGCTATTAAAAACTAATGACACCGATGTGCGCCTCAGGCGCATCTCTTTAAATGTTAGGCCCGTCTACAAACGTGTAGATACTTGTGCTGGAGAATTTTCTACTAGTACTGCTTATATGTACTCGACGTATGAAGAAGAGTGTGAATCGAATCCTACCAGTAGGAAGAAGATCATGGTGCTAAGCAGTGGGCCCAATCGTATTGGCCAAGGCATTGAGTTTGATTATTGCTGTGTCCATGCAGCGTTAGCAATGCGCGAATCTGGCTACGAGACGATTATGGTTAATTGTAATCCAGAAACTGTATCGACCGACTATGATACATCGGATCGTCTCTACTTCGAACCGGTCACTTTAGAAGACGTACTAGAGATTATCGATAAAGAAAAACCATGTGGAGTGATTGTACAATATGGCGGCCAAACACCCTTAAAATTAGCAGTGGCCCTAGAATCTAACGGAGTTCCCATTATCGGTACCTCGCCAGATATGATCGATACTGCCGAAAATCGGGAGCGCTTCCAGAAATTTTTATATAAACTAAATTTACTCCAGCCACCAAATAGAACTGCGCGTACTGAGAAAGATGCTCTGATTTTAGCTCAAGAGATAGGTTATCCATTAGTGGTTCGTCCATCTTATGTATTAGGGGGTCGCGCGATGGAAATCGTCCAAGAAGAGTGCGACTTAGAACGCTATATGCGTGAAGCAATCAAGGTATCACACAACTCACCAGTACTGCTAGACAGATTCTTGAGTGATGCTACTGAGGTAGATGTTGATTGCATATCGGATGGAAATCAAACTTTCATCGGTGGGGTAATGGAACACATAGAACAAGCTGGCGTACATTCTGGTGACTCAGCTTGTTCTCTACCGCCTTATTCATTGTCATCTAAAACCGTTGAAGAAATTAAACGACAGACAGCTTTAATAGCCAAGGATCTTAATGTAATCGGGTTGATGAATATCCAATTTGCAATTCAACGGGAAAACAACAAAGATGTTGTTTTTGTTCTAGAGGTTAATCCACGTGCATCGCGCACCATACCATTTGTATCTAAAGCTACTGGTTTGCAGATAGCTAAGATTGCCGCTAACTGCATGATCGGCCAATCTTTATCTGAGCAAGGAATCCATGTAGAAGTTGTACTGCCATACTTTACTGTTAAGGAAGCAATTTTTCCATTTTCAAAGTTTTTGGGTGTCGACACTATTCTTGGTCCAGAAATGAAGTCAACTGGCGAAGTAATGGGTATAGGCAAAACATTTGGCGAAGCGTTCTTTAAGTCACAGCTTGGAGTTGGCATCGAACTACCAAAGTCTGGCAAAGCCTTTCTTAGTATTAAGAACAAAGATAAAGTGCGGGCTGTGAGAGTAGCTAGAGACTTAGTAGAAATCGGTTTTTCATTGGCAGCAACCCGCGGTACAGCAGAGGCGATTAGAAGTGTTGGTATTGAAGTAGAAATCATAAATAAAGTAGGCCAAGGACATCCCCATGTGGCAGATATGATAGAAAGTAACGAAATTTCATTAGTGATCAATACCGTTGATGAAAGTAGAAGCGCAATTAGCGATTCACAGGTGATCCGTACCTCAGCGCTGGCTAAACATATAACAACCTACACTACGATTTCTGGTGCAGAAGCAGCAATAAAAGGTATGCTTCATTTGAAAGAGTTAGATGTCTACGATTTACAAGGCTTGCATAAAACCTTAAACTAGAATTACTTGGGGTATCTATTGTAGAAAATTCTCCATATTTCCGCGAACCTCGTAGACTTATTATTCTGGAATAGAGGATTATGGAGTTCCTATGCGCTTGTCTTGATGGTTCTAGCTACCATTTAAAGTAAGGTACTAAGGTACCTCTATAATCTTTAGAGCCTACTTGGCAGAATTTTTGTTTAAAATTATTGTTGAATGGTATCTCATGAGTAAAGTACATCTGACCAAATATGGCGCTAAATTGCTAAAAGAAGAGTTACTGCGTCTGAAATCTAAAGAACGGCCAGCCGTTATTAATTCAATCTCCGAAGCACGTGCCCAAGGAGACTTATCTGAAAATGCCGAGTATGAAGCAGCAAAAGAGCAACAAAGTTTTATCGAAGGCCGGATCGCAGATATTGAGACCAAATTAGGGACTGCTCAGATTATTGATCCTACTATTTTGGAGCCAGACGGTCGGGTAGTTTTTGCTTCTACTGTCGAATTAGAAGATCTAAAAACGTCTCAGAAGGTTATCTATCAGATTGTTGGTATAGATGAGGCAGATATCAAACTTTCTAAGGTTTCAGTTACATCTCCTATCGCACGCGCATTGATTGGGAAAATTGCTGGCGATGTTGTTGGTGTGAAAACTCCATCTGGTATCCATGAATATGAGATTTTAGAGGTTTACTATATCTAGAAAGCTACGTTCCTAAGGTAATATATTATAAGCAAATCAGAAATTTAGGTTACTTAGCTAATATGCTGTTAATTTTCTTATCTTCGTTTAGTTTTAATATTTTTTGAAAAACCTGTATTTTATAATCAATATGATCTCTAGGATAATTCACTCAATTCTGTAAGTAAATTAAAATTAACAGATCCAAAGGCTTTAACTCTGAATCTGGCTTCTTGCCTTCTAAGGCGTAATTGATTTAAATATTAAGTAATTTTTAAGAAATGCTCCAGATAGATGGTAAAAAGAAGATTAAAAAGCTGGCTGTATGAACATATCAGCGATCATTACGTAAAATCAGCGAAAAAAACAGGTTATCGCGCACGCTCCGCTTATAAGCTAAAGGAAATTGATGAGATAGAAAATTTAATTAAATCTGGGCAAGTTATTATTGAGCTTGGATCAGCACCAGGTAGCTGGTCGCAGTATATTTGCAGTAAACTTTCTATTCGCAACAGGCACCGTGTTAATGGTATGATTATTAGTCTGGATATTCTTCCCATGGAACCAATAGATGGAGTCCACTTTATTAGGGGAGATTTTTGTGATAAGAATACTCTAGTCCAATTAGAGAACTTATTAGAAGATCGGAAGGCAGATCTTATTTTATCTGACATGTCACCTAATCTTTCTGGTATAGATATATCTGACGCAGCCCGAGTAGAAGAAATGATAATTTCTACAATTGAATTTACAAAAAAATATGCTAATTCAAAAGGAACTTTACTATCAAAATGTTTTAACGGAAGTAGCTATGATAATATTTTTATGAGGTTCAAACAGGAATTTAGAACTGTGCTGTCTAGGAAACCGAAAGCAAGCCGTGATAAATCTTCAGAAGTATTTTTAGTTGGAAAAATTCCCAAGAATTCCTGCCAAACAGAGTAAGTTTTCACCACGCTAGTGTACCCATAGATTTATACCTGCCTAGCAAGCCTTATCTGTTCCGAATAAAACCCAGGAAATATCCCGAATTTGTATACATTATACATATCAGACGCAAAATATGCCCAAGGAGTTCTTCAGTGAATAATGTGTTTTCCAAAGTCGCTATGTGGGTAATTATAGCCCTGGTACTTTTCACAATATTTAAGCAATTCGATGGACGAGGATTAGATAGTGGTGCAGAGTCAATCGCTTACTCGGATCTTATTAGTGAAATACGTTCTGGCCACATCAATAACGCCACAATCGAGGATCGCCGTATTATTGCGACAAATTCTGAAGGTAAAAAAGTTAAAACTAACATTACCATATTGGACCGTGGCTTGATTGGTGACTTGATTGATAACAATGTAAAGTTTAATATTAAAAAATTAGAAGAACCATCTTTTCTCCAGCAAATATTTATATCTTGGTTTCCAATGATTATACTGCTTGGAGTTTGGATTTTCTTCATGCGTCAGATGCAAGGGGGTGGTAAAGGCGGTGCTTTTTCCTTTGGAAAATCAAAAGCGCGAATGCTAGACGAAAATAGTAATTTAATTACCTTTGCTGACGTTGCTGGTTGCGACGAAGCTAAAGAAGAAGTTTCCGAATTAGTTGATTTTCTTCGAGAACCTAGCAAATTTCAGAAATTAGGCGGTCGTATTCCTCATGGTGTACTGATGGTTGGTCCTCCAGGGACTGGAAAAACCTTGTTGGCACGTGGGATTGCCGGTGAGTCTAAGGTACCATTTTTCACTATTTCTGGTTCTGATTTTGTTGAAATGTTTGTTGGCGTAGGTGCATCACGTGTACGTGACATGTTCGAAAATGCAAAAAAGCACGCGCCTTGCATTATTTTTATTGATGAGATTGATGCAGTAGGACGCCATCGTGGTGCTGGTACAGGTGGAGGTAACGACGAGCGTGAGCAGACCCTTAATCAGATGTTGGTTGAGATGGACGGTTTTGAGCCTAATTCTGGTGTAATTGTAATTGCTGCTACCAATCGTTCAGATGTACTTGATAAAGCCTTACTCCGTCCAGGTCGTTTTGATCGGCAGGTAGTGGTTGGTTTGCCAGATATCCGCGGTCGTGAACAAATTCTCAATGTGCATATGAAAAAGGTTCCTATCTCAAATGATGTCGAATCTGACATCTTAGCTCGTGGAACACCTGGTTTCTCCGGAGCTGACTTAGCTAATTTGGTTAACGAGGCTGCTCTTTTTGCTGCTCGACGAACCAAGCGCCTAGTAGAAATGCAAGATTTTGAGGATGCAAAGGATAAGATCGTTATGGGTCCTGAGCGAAAATCTGCTGTAATACGAGAAGAAGAACGTCAAAATACTGCTTATCATGAGTCAGGACATGCAGTAGTAGCTAAGCTTTTACCAAAGGCAGATCCAGTGCATAAAGTTACCATTATGCCACGCGGTTTTGCGCTAGGTCTTACTTGGCAATTACCCGAGTATGATCGTGTAAACATGTATAAGGATAAGATGTTGGAAGAAATTGCAATTTTATTCGGTGGTCGCATATCAGAAGAGATATTTATGAATCAAATGTCGACCGGTGCTTCCAATGATTTTGAACGCGCCACCAAGTTGGCACGTGCCATGGTTACTCGTTATGGCATGTCTGAGATCTTGGGAACTATGGTTTATGAGGATACTGATCATGATGCGTCATATTTTGGTCGGATGCCAACCAAAACCGTATCAGAAGCTACACAGCAAAAAGTCGATTCTGAAATACGTAGCATACTAGATCGGCAGTACGCTTTGTCTCGTCATCTCCTCGAAAAAAATAAGGATAAAGTTGAAGTAATGGCAAAAACTTTGATGAATTGGGAAACTATAGATACTGACCAGATAAATGATATTATGCAAGGTTTAAGTCCACGTCTTCCGAAAACCAGTAATCCAGTTAGCAAAAATTCTAGTGATACAACAGATGGCGCTTCTCCAAGTAAAACGGCGCCAGCCTAGTACAGTAATATTTTATATACAAGAGCCCAGGAACTGTCATCGAAAATATGCTGATAGTTCCCTCGATCATCTTTCCTTTTGCCATATTGTATGCAAGAATTTTTCTGTTGTAGCTCCTACCGACTCCCCGTTAACACAAGAAATTCTCGACCATTAGTAATGGGCATACTTAACGTCACCCCTGATTCATTCTCTGATGGTGGTAAGTTCTACTCATTTAAATGTGCAATATCATGTGCTGAGAAAATGATTAATGATGGCGTTGATATCATCGATATTGGCGGCGAATCAAGTCGGCCTGGTAGCTTAGGATTATCAGTTGAAGAAGAGCTTAGTCGAGTTATACCAGTAATTAAAGCTTTGAGTAATTGTGGCAAACCAATATCTATTGATACTTATAAACCGGTTGTAATGCGCGAAGCAATCAATGCTGGTATCCATATGATTAATGATATAAGAGGCTTTCGTGAGCCAGGTGCCCTAGAGATAGCAATTGGAAGCAACTGTGGTATATGTATTATGCATATGCAGGAAAAACCAGAGAATATGCAGATTCAGCCTCAATATCATCATGTAGTGACTGAAGTAACTTCTTTTTTACATAATCAGGTAAACCGCCTACAACAAGCCGGAGTAGACCGTCATCGTATTATTATAGATCCTGGTTTTGGTTTCGGTAAGAATTTGGCTCATAATATTGATTTATTAAAAAATGTTGGTAATATCCAAAGCTCCTTGGATTTACCCCTAATGGTAGGAGTTTCACGCAAGACCATGCTAGGGGAACTGACAGATAAACCAATAGAAAAACGTCTTTCTAGTAGTCTAGCAGCGGCTCTAATATCAATTTCTCAAGGTGCTAAGATAATTAGAGTACACGATGTAGAGGCAACTATTGATGCAATTAAAGTATGGCAAAAAGTTATGCATTAATTAGGCAAAAATGTGACGTGAGTTAACATGAAAAAAAAATACTTTGGAACCGATGGTATACGTGGTCAGGTCGGTGTGATACCCATTACACCCGATTTTGTGATGAGGATAGGCCATGCTTTTGGTTGTATTCTAATAAAAGATAAATTTAGCCTTGATAAGCCAACTGTACTAGTGGGAAAAGATACCCGGGTCTCAGGTCATATTTTGGAGTCTGCGTTAAAGGTAGGTTTTTCAGCTGCGGGTGTTGATGTAATAGTCTTAGATGATCCGATGCCCACACCGGCAATTGCTTATTTAACACAATCCCTACGTTTATCAGCTGGTTTGGTAATTTCAGCTTCGCATAATCTATACAAAGATAATGGCATTAAATTTTTCTCAGCACAAGGTAATAAGTTACCAGATTCTATAGAAATAGAAATTGAAAATAACCTTGAATTACCCATGAACTTTGTATCTTCTGACAGATTAGGAAAAGAAAGACGTTTAGACGCAGCAGAATTTCGTTACATTGAATTTTGTAAGAATACTTTCCCAAAAGAATTTGACTTAAAAGACTTTACTGTTGTGGTTGATAGTGCTAACGGTTCTGCTTCTAATATTGCACCTCATGTATTCCGTGAACTAGGAGCTAAAGTGATCTCCATCGGTGATCATCCAAATGGTTATAATATCAACTCTGGTTTTGGTACTACCGCACCCTATGAGTTAGCGAGTTCTGTTTGTTCTAACCATGCTGATATTGGTATAGCGCTGGATGGGGATGCTGACCGCTTATTGATGGTAGACGCCTGTGGCCATATTTATAATGGCGATGAGCTCCTTTATGTTATGGTCAGAGATCGCATAAAAATAGAAAAAGTTCAAGGCGTAGTTGGGACTCTTATGACAAATATGGCTTTAGAAGAAGAATTTCATAAGATGGGAGTGAATTTTTCTCGGGCCAAAGTTGGTGATCGTCATATGCTTGAAATGATGAACGAACGCGGTTGGATTTTAGGAGGGGAGGACTCTGGACATTTACTATGCTTAGATAAGCATACTACTGGCGACGGAATTGTATCGGCATTGCAGGTATTATCGGCACTCAAGCGTAGTAGTAAAACACTGCCTCAGATAATGTCCAACATCGAATTTTACCCGAAAATTTTAATAAATGTGAAAGTAAGTCCCAACTTTGATTGGAAAGAAAAAGTAGCGATAATTGCAGAAAAAAAGGAAATTGAGCAAGAACTAGGTAATGAGGGTAGAATATTGATTCGAGCTTCCGGCACTGAAGCGCTAGTGCGTATTATGGTTGAAACGAAGAGTCTAAGCCTATCACAAAGAATGGGCCGTAGAATCGCTGAGAAATTTTCTTTGGATTATTAAACGATGGCTTTCCAAAAACACCAAGTCATTTAAGAACTTTGGAAATTTGACAAAATTAAAT
>Ga0256412_1000037_pt1 | contig 15827 bp, 20 predicted proteins | sample WCR_74metaT_FD_190055 | JGI IMG/M metagenome (GOLD analysis project Ga0256412, IMG submission 190055) | Metatranscriptome of seawater microbial communities from Monterey Bay, California, United States - WCR_74 (Metagenome Metatranscriptome) | ecosystem: Environmental > Aquatic > Marine > Coastal...
CTGTGCCAACACCTACGAGTCTTGCGCAAAGTTCTTTTGGGATGCCGGTGATTCTATTCCAAAGGCAGGAGAGCAATGCTTACCTTCCGTATATTGTGGCATGAACCAAGGGAACGTCGATGGCCTCAAGTACAAGACTTACTATCTTGCTGGTAAGGTTGTCTGCGCAGCCAAGAAACCAGAAGCGTAAGCTGCTAAGAAGCCTGCCGTAGTGATTCCAAAGGGAATGAAGCGCCTCGTTTCAGGATATAAATGTAAGACTCCAGGTACAATGGTAACTAAATGGACCAAGGCTGACCTCGATGCACGAATTGCCGCCGGAAAGCCATAGTCAGCTAATGACATAACAGCAAACGCTGCCAAAGTACCTCTCACTGCCACTGAACAGAATTAATTAAGAAGAATTGATGACTACCAATGGGCTAAAACTCCAAGTGAATGCTCTGCTAGAGCTATCTAAATTCAAAAATCAGGTAGCTGCAACTTTTTCATGCATTCTGATGATTTCCCAGTTCAAGGTTGCTTCTGCTGTGACTTGTATTAACCAGAGAAAGATACCAAACTTAACTATAGTATCTTCCAGACATGCGTTGATGATGAATCTACTACGACCACTTACTAGAAATGCTTCAATGATGTGAACTCCTATCAACATAATGCTAAAAGGAGACAACACGGTGCAGGCAGCTTGACTATCGATTCAACTTTAGCTGAGGGAGCAAAAGCACGTGCAGAAGTACTGTATAGACAAGATGGTATCACCTCAGACAATACTTGGTTAACAAGTAAGAAGGGTGAAATCTGTGGTGAAAGCTTGATTGAATTCGATTCCTTGACTGCTAAAGGTCTTGACAAAGAAAATTGGTAAGCTGGTTCTCTCGCATCAGACTACTTCTATGGAGGAGCTGACGAGTATGACCATACCAAGCATGAGGCCACAGGACCAAGAGGAAGACAATATGCTCAAATGTTATGGGTATCAGCTACCAGAGTTGGATTCGGTTATGCTGGACGCTTTGTTGTTGCTAGATACTGTGCTGATGCTAGTGCTACTCCAAAGGCTCAATATCCAAAACCACCTATGGATAACAAAGATGCTTATGCTTTTAATGTCTGCCCATTTGAGACTGCTACTTAGATTACTGCACGTAAAGGTGCTGTAGGATGCTCAAGATGTGACGCAACTCCACCAGTACCAGTTCCAGGCATTGGTTATAACAATTGCTATAATGCCAAGGCTCTCAAATATGTAAACGACCTAAGAAAGCTTGCAGGCGCCGACTACAAGGCCCTCACTCTCGACACCAGTATTGCTAGAAAAGCCCAAACTGCTGCCAAAACATTCGATGGAAGAGGTTCAGCTGCCAATACTGATGACACAAGACCAGCATCTGACTGCACTGCTCTTCACTTTTAACAAACAATCCCAGCCAAGATCAGTACTTTGGCTACAAGCGGTGATGCTATTATGGACTGGTATAATGGAAGCTCAGAGTATGATGTATCTAAAGGAACAGCAAAAGGAGATTCAGTTGATTCAAAACGTAAGGCCAAGAACTACACTACCCTCGTCTGGAAAGCCGCGACCAAGGTTGGTTTCGGTGTAGAAGGAAGTTGGGTTGTCGCATGGATCTGTGGTGTTAAATAAGATCCAACTGCTGAAATAACGAAACAAAATGTACCATCAACCAGCTGCAAAACCATGGATACTACTAACAAAAAGCATTATAACAAGTGCTTCAATGACATGATGCTTGCCGCCCTCAACAAGAGAAGAAGAGAGCATATTGTCAAAGAATTGACTTTCGATTCCACTGACGCCTTCAGTCTCTAGGAACTCGTAGGAAAGAGTACTTCTTCCTGGAATAACAAGGCAGCTAGACCAACTGATGTTCCATTACCAACAACAGGTTCTGCTAATTATCTTGAAGTTTGGTTCTACAGTGCTGATTCAGCCGCACTCTACTCAACTGCAGCAGCAGTTGATGGATGGTATGATGGAAGCAAAAACTATGACTATGCTCCTACTAATAAATGTAAGCGTCTCCCATTGCCAGCAAACTCAGCCACAATGACTGTTGAAGCTGGTAATGCTTGGTTAGCTACTCTGAAAACTCATATGGATCAATGCAATAATTTCAGATACACTATTTGGAAAGGTGCATCATCAGTAGCGTTTTCATAGAGAGGTTCATGGGTCGTTGCTTGGGTCAAGTACCAAACAAAGCCAGCCCTTGATTCATACACATACCCAGCAAGAGCTGCTATTGCTGCCTTTGGAGCTCCAACTGCTGTTGATGATTCTAACAACGCTGCTAACATTCTACCAAAATGCTTACACACGGATGGCTACAATGAATGTATTACTTCCTCAGAGCTCGAAGCCCATAATCATGAAAGAATCTCAAGAGAAAAGACTGGATTCATGACTCTTGATACAGCTGGATCCAAGAAACTCCAAGAGCTATTGAATGATACTTCAAAATAATAGGACGCTGATTTCTTCAAGAATCTGAGAACATCTGCAGGAGGCTCATACTCTAGCTGTGTTCAAAGCGACTTCACTGGTACTAATACTGGTGGAAAAGCAACTCAAGCATGGATGGCAGGAGACGTTACTAAGTGGAACGATGCAAACGCTGACATTAAGAGACTAGCTGTTGCTAAACTTAACATCCTTTGGATTAATAATAAATAAGTCGCATTCGGTAGCACAGGAACTACCACTATTGCCTGGTATTGTCCAAACACAAGCTTAGGTAGCGCCACACCAAATCTATCAAGCGCTCCTACACCTGATACTGACTATATTGCTACTAACAATTGTGTAACAAAATCTAGTGCTTCCACAACCGATTAGTTCAATCAATGCTTCAGTGAAGAGGCAACTTTAGCTGTAAATAGCTACAGAGTCTAACACAAGGTACCAGTGTTCACAGCAATTACTTAAGCTGCCGGTGACGCTGCACAAAAGAAATCTGTTTCAAGCCTTCAGACTATGCTCGATGCTAAGAATAGTAATGGAAAATACACATTTACTTGCGTAAATGGCTATGTCGCTACTAGACCTGCAGAGCCAGCATTTTCTTACGGTGTTTCTTAATGCTTTGATGTCTCATTCAAGATCACAGATTAGACCACCCGTGCGACCATTGCTCAGGGTCTTGCCTCAGCTGCATATGGTGACTTGTCAAAGTACAACTTCGAGACTGGAGAGCCAACCGCTGGAGCTTCCATTGCAAATTACGATGCTATCGCCACCTTCACTGGAATGATTTGGAAAGGAACTCCAGGTGTAGGTGCAACTAATGACTTTGCTGGATTCGCAGTCAGACCAGGATGTGCCGCAGCCAGGTTCTGCAGCTTGATTAACAGAAAGTATTATGAAGGTGCTGATGCTGCTGCTGTGAATGCACTCGCAGTTAATGCCCTCGTATTGAAACCTACAGAGACAAAGCAAGCATATAAGGACAACCTTTCTAAGAAATGTATTGATACAACAGACGGTATGTTAAATGATTTCTGCTACAGCAAGAGCTAATTAGAAGAGATTAATAAGTAGAGACGCCTTCGTGATGATACCAAAGACCTTACTGCCAATTCAGATGGTGATAAAGCAATTGCCAAGGCAATCGCTCAAATCGTCAAAACTTCAGAGTCTGCTGAACCAACTTCTACATATGCAACAGATTTTGCTACTCTTGCTAGTTTCAAAGCAAAACTTGATTTGAAGAAGGCCAATCTTTCTGCATTCAAAGATTGCGACCAGGTTCTGTTTGAAGCTGTGAAGGGAACCCCAGCTACAGCTGATACAAATGACAAGGCACGTAATAATGTTGCTACCGCTATTGGAAAATATAGTGAATTATATGATGTTAGAACAACAGATGGACTTAGAGCTGATAAGGCAGCTACTTCAGCCACTGACCTACCAAAGGTGAAAGATTTCATGACAATGGTTTGGAAAGATCAATCAAACGTGTCCATTGGATACCATAAGAAAAAGGGAGCAGATACTTCATTCGTTGTAATGTGGTTCTGTGATGCTAAAATCAAAGATAATTTCGCGGCCCACAACAAAGATGTCGATGGTACTAAGGTTGCAAACAGAGTTGGCCTAGCTTGTCATAAATACCCAAATGTTAACCCATAAGTTGGTGGTGTCGATTATCCAGATTACACTAAGCCATTCTTCAACCAATGCTTTGCTGAGAAACAATTATAGAAAACAAATACTCTCAGATATGATCATCAAGCTGATGCAGTTCAAATCAATGATGAATTGGCTGGTCTTCTATAATTGGCACTTGACACAGCAGTCACTGGAGGTAAACTAGCAGACGTAACTTCATGTTGGACAAAATGTGCAGGACCCGCAGCTAACCATCACCCAGATTGTGCTGCTACCAAACCTTGTGAAGGCAAAGGATACGTTGCTGCTCCAGTTCACACTGTTGCAGGATGCAAGAAAGAAGCAATTGCTATTTCAGTATATTAGGAGAGTGACGACACTCAGCTCGAACACTTCAGAACAACTGGTAGAGCTACTGAACAAGTGTATAATACTTATACTCAATCATATGACTATGCTAAAAACAGACCTAAGAACTTCAAGCCAAGATCAGTATAAGCATTCACAAACATCGTGTGGCAAGCTACCAAAGAAGTTGGATTTGCTGTCAATGGTAAAACCGCCGTCATGGCTTATTGCCAGATTGGAGTCTCTGATAGAACTTGTTATGATTGCCCAACAGCTGGCCAACCAGCTACTGAAGTATGTACTTAGACAGGATGTGCAGCAACCACTCCATTATGTAACGTAGCAACAGCTGCTGCAGGTGATCCAGGAGACTTATCTCTCAGGAAAAATGGTTACTGCAAGAATATATTGGAGGGAGGATGCTTCAAAGATGGTCATGATAAATGTTTCAATGAGAAAACTCTTAGAGAAGTAAACAAGATCAGACTGTAGCATGAGACAACTAAACCTCTTAAGTTGAACCTTGCCGCTGCCAAATACCTTCATACCACTGTCAATACCAAGGGCTTTGCCACAACAGCAACTGAAGCTGCACTTTAAACTCAAATGAGAGCTAAAGATTCAGGTTTGAGCAACTGCAAGCTTATCAAATACACTGACAATACTGATACTATCTAAACCTAATATACTTTTGGAAAGACTAGATATAGTTATGCTGACAACAAGATTCTTTCTACTGTCACAGGTACTGATCTCACCGAAAAGATGCCAAGATTCCTCCAACTCATATGGAGAAGTTCTGAAAGTGCTGCTTTTGCAAAATTCAATGGAATCTATTTGGGAGTTTACTGCGTAGAATCAACAACTGCCGAGAACGATTTGAAGACAAAGGTTGGTAAGAGATGTCTCGATGATGCCAATAATGGATATGATTCTTGCTTCAATAAAGCTTACAGAACAGCTGCCAATACCAAGAGAAAGCTTCATGGAGCCGCACCTCTTGCTGAGGACTCTTCTGCTGGATCAACTCTCTAGAATGCCCTCAATACTCTTTCTACTTTTGCTAATGGAAATGTAGATCTACCAGCTGCTAATCTGAATATTCCAAGCAACTGCAGAGATATCTTCTACAAGTTTGAAGGTTCATATGGTGATTCTAATAAAGATTTCATGCAAACTGCTCTCGGAGTTGCACAATGGTCTACCTACTCCAAGTTCTATGACTTTAATAAAGGAACTGTGATATATCCTGAGAATGCCAAGAGTAAGGCAAAGGTAAATCAAGATGCCAGCTTCTTCACTGGGCTCATATGGAGATCCTATAAGAAGGTATCATTTGCAGTAAGAGCACCATGGGTAGTTGGACGTTTCTGTCATGACAGTTCCGTCACCACCACTAAAGCACCAACCCCAGTTGATAATTATGAAAACGTAAATCCAGTATGTACTGATACTACTGCGGGTTCAGCTGACAGTGGATATAATAGATGTTATAACAAGATGGCTTTGACTTACCACAATGTCAAGAGAGCTAACCACAATACTGATAACCTTGAACTTGATACCAACATCTCTAAATACATTTAGAGCGCAATGGATTCATCGACCTTCACAAATGACATCAAGAATAAGGGAATTTATTCTCAATGTGGTGAGAACAAGTGGACTGGTACAAATGCTGAAAAGCTGTTGTTCACTAATGAAGCCTCATCAGAATGGTATAAGGGAATCACTCATTATGACTTTGCTACTGGAAAGTAGAAACAAGGAGTTGATACTACCTAACTTGACCTTATGAACGATTTCGCACAAATGGTCTGGAAGGGAACAGTCAAAGTTGGCTTTGGTATAAATGAGAGTAAAAGAATGGTTATTGCTTGGTATTGTGACAAGAGAGGAAGCACCGGTGGAACTGAAGCCTTTAAACTTAACATTGAAAAAGACTGCTCATTGAGTGGATATAATAAGTGCTTTAACACTGATGCTCATAAGAGATTACTCGTCTTGAGAAAAGACCATGAAGCCACTAACACTATTAAGCTTGATACTACTAGAGCTGAGGCTCTTCAAAAAGTGATGGATCGAACCAGCTACTAAGGTGGTTAATTCCTCACAGGTGACCTCGATAGCAATTGCATTGATGCATGGTATGAGGAAAAAGATCCAGCCAAATTGCCAACTCTTACATTGACTGACACATCATTAATGTCATGGTATAATGGTAAGAAATACTGGAACTTTAAAAAAGGAGAATATGAAAGACTATTGAAAAATGCTCTTGCTACTTCTGCTTTAACTAGAACTGCTGCCTAGAAAAAGATGATTGATGAAAATCATAAACAACAGGCAGACTTCTTCACTATGATGGTCTGGAAACCAACAACTTCCGTCGCCTTTGGTATCAAGGGAAGATATGTTTATGCCAGATTCTGCAGTCCAAGAGGCAACCAAGGTACCAACACCGATTACAGAAACAATGTCAAGAAAGATTGTAAGAAGGATGGCTACGATAATTGCTTCATGGAGGCTGCTCTCAAAGCTCACAATGAGAAGAGAGCCTTGCACACTGACAGCTAACCTCTTCAAGCTTATCATACTGCTTCAAAGCACATTTAGAATTATTTGGATGCCAACAAAGACAGATTCTCTGGGCAATTCTTCCCTACCGATAACTTTGCTGGCTGTGGCGTCAATGTGTACCAAATTACAGACACAGATCCCTTAGAGAGAGATGCGAAGGCCCAGAAGGCTACTGATTCGTGGTACAGTGGGCAAAGCTTGTACAACTACCAAACCAGTCAGCCATATGATACCACCAGATAAACAACTAAGAAGACTAACGAGTACAAGAGCTTCGCAAATGTAGTCTGGAAATCAACTCAGAGAGCAGGATTTGGTCACCTTGATAAATGGGTTGTCGCTTTATATTGCTAGTAGACAGCGACTCCATTTGATAAGCTCGCCAACTAGGAAAACATTGGAAAGCAGTGCACATCTCAAGGTATCAATCAGTGCCTTAACAACGAGCTCAGAACATTGCATAATCAAAAGAGACTTCTCCATGAGTCTCCTCCACTCCAGTTCGATGATGCTCTCGCTAGCGAGCTTCAGCAAGAAATGAATAAGGTTGCAAATACTTTCGACCCTGCCGTCCCAACCACCACAGCACTTGGTGGCATTGCCGCCGGCTACAGGGCCAACTGTGCTAAAAGCATCTATAAGCATGAAGATGCATCCCTTGGAAAGGACATCAAAACACTTTCGAAAGCGGCTGTTGACTACTGGTACAGCGGAAACACTGTCTACGACTACGCGACAGGTGACAGGACCAAGTACGATCAAGACAGCACAAAGCTTTACGCGAACTTCGCCAGAATGTTGTGGAAGGCCTCGAGCAAAGTAGCCTTCGGAATGATCGACCAAACAGACGAGGAGAGGGTCTGGGTAGTAGCTTACTACTGCTACGACAAAGCAGCGGTGCCAGGTGTAACAGCTGGTGCTACCAGTTATGAGACCGTTAAGGATAATGTAGGCCGAGTATGCGTGACAGATGGTTACAATGATTGCTACAACGAGAGAGCCCTTGCAAGACACAACGAGAGGAGAGAAGGACATGCAGGCTACAGCCCACTCGAATTGGACCCTGCGATCGCCAAGGCCATCCAAGCAATAATAAGCAGAGCTGACTTCTAAGGAGGATCCATCTCCGAGAAAGATAAAGGAGAATATGCTGCCAGGTGCTCTGAGAATACCTATGTACCCAGAGACCAGCGCAAGGCGAGCCAAGTCCCACTGACCAACATGGCCACTGATTTCTGGTATGAGGGAGGAGCACACTGGGATATGGCAACAGGAGCCCCAAAAGCCACTGCCAATAAGGAGCAAACCGCCCAAGCTAAGAGCTTCGCTCGGATGCTGTGGCGAGGTGCCAAGAAAGTTGGATTCGGTGTCCATGGCGAGCTTGTGGTCGCCTGGTACTGCGACGCCAAGGCTGAGGTCGCTGATGCTGCCAGTGCCGTAGCAAACGTTGGGGCCCACTGCGACAGCAGGGGCTACAATGAGTGCTACAACGCTCTTGCCCTGAAGTATGCCAACAAGAAGAGGAGCAACCACGATGCTGCCCCACTCAAGCTGAACGTGGGCGCCGCGAGAGCGATCGACTACCGCCTCTCTGCTCAACGCCCAGGTGAGTTCTTCATGCCCAACCCACGCGACAGAGGCTGGCAATACCGCGGTTGCTTCCAATCTGTTTACCTACAGACTGATGCCGCAGCCAGACCCAAGGTCTCAAGCACAGCCGCTGCTCCAGAATACTGGTATGCGGGTGTCGAGTCATACAGCTATGCAACCCACGCGCCAAAGAAGGTTTCAACGGGTTACGTCGAAGAAGGCGTCCCTTGCGCGTAATCTGTAGCCTTGGCTTACCGCCACGACCCCACCCACCTTGCAACATTCTCTAAGGTCATAGTAGAGGTACCACCAGGTGTAGCCAAGCGCAACGCCTTGGACTGCCAGAAAGCATGCGTTGTCGACACATCCTGCGCTGCATATGAAACTGGGCCAGAAGAGCACTGCCGTCTAGTAAAGTACCAATCGGTCAATCCTGCAACTGCGTCTCAATCTGACTTAAGAAAGCCTCAAGCGTTAGCTAAGGCAGATGCACCAGAGCGTAAATGCTACGTCAAAGCTCAAGACATGCACAATCGGCGAGCAAACGATTTCGAAAACATGGTATGGAAATCTGCTGAGACTGCTGCCTTTGGAGTCAGTTCTCCTTGGGTCGTTGCATGGTACTGCAGTAACACTTTCCCAAGCACATTGAAAGCAAGAACTGTGTCCGACCGCAAAGCCAACGTCCCACCGACACAGATTGTTGATGGCTAGAATGCAGCTTACAACCGTTTGGCCCTCAAGACCCATAACTTGAAGAGAAGCCAGCACTAGAACACTCCAGCCATGACAGCCTACCCAGAGGCTGCAAGAGCAATTCAGAGAATCATGGATGAGGATAAATTCGCCGGAGCGATGCCGCCTGCAAGACAGAGACCTGCAGAATTCCAAGATTGCGCAGAGTCAGTCTACGCACTAACAGACGCTGCAAAGATACCCATGTTGGCGAGAGGTGAGAACGGCCTCGACCTTGCCACTGAATACTGGTACCGCGAGGGAGACGCAGCCATCGATTACCTCACAGGCAGGCCAAAGCCCGGTGGCAACCCAAGAGCCGTTGAAGCCTTGCTCCACATCATCTGGAAGAGCACCAAGAAAGTTGGCTTCGGAATAAAAGAAAGATGGGTAGTTGCCTGGTACTGTGATGTGAGACCTCTCTCAACCCTTGGAGAGGCCGCTGTCGCCAGTGTTGAGAGTTCTCCACTGCTCCAGGCCGGAAGCACACGAAGGCTTCTCAGCTCTCCTGCTCGCAGAGCGCTCGCCACCTCAGGCAACCGCCGCGCCAACGCCATGGATGGAGACCCAAATACCGCAATGGTTACTGAACCAGGCTTTGGCATGTTCTTCAGAATCACACTGAAGCGACCAACAAAAGTCCAAGCCGTCCACATTACCAATGCCCGGGTCAACCCAACGAGATTCCAAAGCTATAGAGTGCGTGTTGGCCGAACAACTTGTGGCACAACCGCAGCCCAGGTCGCCGCTGGCCAAGAGGTGGTGGTCCCATGTGGAAAAGCCCCAGACTACATTAGGGGAGACACCGTTACCATCGAGACAACCACGCGCACCAACCTGTAAATTGCAGAGGTCAGAGTGGTCGGAACCGACGACAGCCAAGATGCTCTCGACAGAGCCTTGAAGGCAAACGCCGGAGCTTCATGCACCAGGGGAGGTTTCAACGCTTGTTACAACGCTTTGGCTCTTGCCAGGCATAACGATTACAGAGAAGGCCACGAAAAGAAGAGTACCTCGGGAGCCTACACCTTGACGCCTTTACTTAGGCTCAATGAAAAGAATGCTGCCGCCCTTCAGGAGAAGATGAATGAGTTTACCAGTGTAACTAACACTCTTGAATCATATCTTTCAACTCATCTCCCAGCAGGTTGCCAGATGAGCTTCTACACAGCGGAAGCTGGCGCATCTGCAGCTGAGCTTGTAAAGAGTCATGCTGCAACTGACAGTTGGTATGGCGGTGGTGCCCACTACGATGACGCCACAGGTACCTACAGGGCTGCCTCGGATGCTGCTGCGCAGAAGAAGGCCGATGCCTACACCAGAATGCTCTGGCGTGGCACGAAGACCGTAGCCTTCGGAATCAAGGGAACATAGGTCGCCGCTTGGTACTGCGATCCTAGCGGAACGACCACAGCTAATGGTGCTGCTCTTGGTAGCTCAGCGACCGCAACAGACAGATCAGCACTTTACAAGGCCAATGTCCTCCCATCCTGCCTCACGCTCGATACTACAGCAGGAGGAGCTTTAGAGATGGCCAACGACTGCTACAATAAAAGAGCACTTGCTGCTCACAACGAGAAGAGGCTGCTCCACGAGGCAAGAGCACTCACTCACAACACCGCCATGGCAAGAGAAATCCAGCGGATCCTAAACGAAATGCCAAGAGGAGAAGCAGTTGAGATGCCAGCCGCAAGCCAGAGAGCAGCCATATACAGGGAGTGCGGTGAGAACGTCTTCACCACGAGTACACTCACTGAAGCTGGCAGGTTGAGCCTCTTCACAACTGACGCTGCAACCCGCGGTTGGTACGCTGGTTAAGCGCAATACGACTTTGCTGCCCACCGCCCAAAGAACGCCGCGGTGACTCAACAGTCAGATCAATTCACATAACTGGTATGGGCAGCTACTGAGTCTGTCGCTTTCGGTATTCGAGGAGACACTGTTGTGGCCTGGTACTGCAAGGGTGGCAACTCCCCAAGAACTGCATCTAACTTCAAGCGAAACGTCAACCCAGTTTGCGTCACAGGAACAGGATCGCAGAAATGGCACGAATGCTACAACAAAAGAGCCGTAGAGAGGCACAACAGATACAGAATCATCCATGGAACTGCCGCTACAGGTTTCTCAGTTGATGCAGCAGCTGCTAAGGCTATCCAAGCGATGCTGGAGGCTGGAACCTCAATGCGTGACCCATCACTTAGACCTGCCCAATTCCGAAGCTGTGGACAGAGCAAGTTTGAAGGTGGCAGTAGCTCTGAGGTACTCGCCACGAACGCGGCGACGGATAAATGGTACAGCGGAAAGGAGGCCTACAACTTCCCCTCTGGAAGCGCTAACCCTGGCGCTCAGAAGGAGTCCGCCTTGCAATTCACCCAAATTGTGTGGAAGGGAGCAGCAGGAAAGAGAGTTGGATTTGGTGTTAAGGTGGGAGGATCTTAAGATGGGGTAGTCTATGCTTGGTACTGTGACGCTGGAAACACACCAGAGACTCCTGCCGCTTTCAAGGAGAACGTCTTCCCAGCTGGTAACCCCGCACAGTGCGTCGATGACACCGTCAACGTCTGCTACAACAAGAAGGCAATCCTTGACCATAATGATGTTAGAGCGCGTCATGGCTCCCCAGAGCTGACTTACGATCGTGCCATTGCCAAGGCAGCTCAGGCTCAACTTGTCGAGGCACTTGGCAGCGGCTGCACGAAGATTCCAAGTACACCAAGCGGTACCTTCGAGGGTACCACGAAGTACCAGAGGCCCTACGCATACAGAGACTGCGGCGAGAACTACTACCGACCCTCCGGTCGCTCAGAGGAGGACTTGATGTCTACTGACGCAGCTACCCAACGCTGGCGGGACGGTCAGACATACTGGGACTACGATACAGGAGAGGCAGACCGAACTCTCGGCGCTGACGCTGTCCGCCGTGCTGAAGAATTCCGAACCATGATTTGGAAGGGTACAAACCTCAAAGAGGGCGAAACCCGTGGCGTCGGTTTCGGTTTCCATTGCGGAACAGTTTTGGCTTGGTACTGCCCTAACAGACCAGCGAAGACCAACCTCAGAGAGACTCTTTTGAACGTTTGTAGGGAGGATGGGTCTTGCGCCGACTCAGAGTACATCTGCACGAAGGATGGCTATGACAGCTGCTACAACGAAATGGCATTGGCGGCCCACAATGAAAAGAGAACTCAACACTGCGCCCCCGAGCCCTTCACACTCGACGTCACCATGGCGAAAGCACTCCAAGCATTATTGAATGAAAGTCAGCAGCCAACAGCTACAAATAACCCAAATGCAAAGAAGAGACCAGTAGCATACGAGAACTGCCACGAGAACTTCTATGCTGCAATTGCCCCTACGACCGAAGCCCAGGTCAGAGAAACAAACGTTGCAACTGAGGACTGGTATGGCTCTAAGGCCAGGTACGACTTCGAGACTGGCCGAGGTACTCCTCCTTACGTGGCAGGGCAATTCACAGCAATGGTTTGGAAAGGAGTAGGAGGAGCAACCACCGATCCAAAGCCAGACGGCAAGTTTACGGTAGCCTTCGCAAGGAGGTTCGACTCCGTCATTGCCTGGTATTGCCCATCTGGAGCAAATGGCAAAGAATGGGGAATCAACGCCAGTGGCTTCGCGAAGAAGAACGTAGCGCGCTCGAGCTGTGAAAAGAAATGCATAGATGATCTCGCCAATGACGGCTTCCTTAAATGCTACCAGACCGACGCAGCAAAGGAGCACAATGCTAGGAGAAAAGAGCATCTGGTAGATCCTCTTGAAATTGATTATGATCGTGCCAAGGAGGCATAAGGGTATGCCGAGACCTACGCAAGGGGCTAAACACCTGTCCAACAAAGCACTGCTGATTGTACCATGAATGTCTGGCAGAGCGCTGATGCTGGGGATGGTAAGCTAGCCACTGCCCACTGGTACGATAAGCTCAGTGAGTATGACTTCAATAAGGGCTTCTACGAGGCAGCTGCCGCACCCGCAACCGCTCTCATCTGGAGAAGCTCAACCAAGGTGGGATTCGGTGTTGCTGGTAAGCATGTCGTTGCCCTCTACTGCGATACCAGAGGTAATGCTGAGGGACGATTTGCTTGCAATGTCTGCAGAAGCGGTGTAGGATGTGACGTTTCGGCCTGCCCACCGCCAAGATCAGTCTGCTCGACAACAGATGGACTAGGTAACGTTGAGATCTCTCTCACTCCTGACCAGCGCAGCATGCGAATTATTGCAACAGTTAAGTAAGGACAAACCTTCACTCTGGCGCTCGGCAGCTCGTCTCTCGTCGACAGTGATTTGCTCGTCTTCACAGCAAGAAGAACTCCTAGTGATTCAAGGGTGGAAGACGCCAGAGCTACCACAAGTGCAGGAATCCCAGTTGCTGAGGCACAAGCAGCCGTCGCAAACCCTAAGATTACTGAGGACCCAGGAGCTTTCATCAGGTTCGATTTGACCAGAAGATTGAGCCCAGGCCTTGCTAATCACTACGACTTTGTGAAGGGAAGGACTCACACCATGGCATGGGGACAATACAGGACTAACGACTTCGCTGCCAGAAGCGCCGCCGGTACATGCTCGTTGAGCCTTACTACCATGACAATCGAGCCCCCACGTTGTTCAGCAACCAAGAGGGACAGCCAGACCGATCCAAGCAGACAAGCAGACTGCTCACCACACCTCGCCCAGTCTTGCTACGACCCTGCCACCTACAGCTTCTCCAACGCGAAATGCCCAGCTGGAAACTCCTGCGCAAGATGGATTGAGACCGGCTCATCCGGTGGCTCCTTCTACCTTGACGGATGCCTCTTGACTCGATATTGCGGAACTCGTGGAAACTACAAGGGAAGAAGCGTGGTGTTTGAGTGCCCTACCGCACAAGAGCCAGAGTCTGATTGCAAAACTAATCCAACTAGTAGTGAACAGTGTCAGCAGGGAACCAGATGTACTCTTCAGCAGGAGAACGATGCAACAAATAAGAAGAGGGCACCAACCTGCTCTAGCTTCAGGGGCTGTGCTAACCCAACAACCAATCAGCCTGACAGCTCTGCCTGCGAGTCCAACGAGTCATGTGCTAAGTACGCATGGAAGGGCTCCAGCGGTACTGTCTATGCCTACCAGCACGCATGTGTCCTCCGTAAATATTGCGGACTTCAAGATGCCCGCCTCTCTGGTTGGGACTTCGACGGTACCAGCTACGACTACACTACCGGATTTGTCTGTACTGGAGGAACTGGACCTGGACCAATAACTTGCTCAGGTGGACAAGTACTCACAGGTGGTGTCTGCCAATGCCCAGGTGGACAGAGACTTGTAGGTGGATAATGCCAGGCCCAATTGTAATGTCTACCCCGCCAAGTCGCAGTCAACGGAGTGTGCGCTTGCCCTCCTGGCCAGACTGTCACAAGCACTGGTAGCGGTTGCGCCATCCAGGTCAGATGCCTCTCCGGTCAGACCGTCTCAGGAGGAGTTTGCACTTGCCCAGGCAATCAGGAGATCATTCCATACGAGCCAGGATGTCAAGCCAGGCAACAGAGGTGCCTCACCAACCAACGACTGGGAGCAAACGGGCAGTGTGAGTGCCCTCCAGGCTAAGTTGTGACTCAATGGGAGCCAGGATGCTATTCAACAGGCCCAGCCTGCCTCTCCGGATAAACCCTCTCAAACGGCGTTTGCACATGCCCACCAGGTCTCCTGAAGACAAACACTGGTACAGGGTGCCAAACCCAGACTTCCACTTGTCTACCAGCTCAGTACATTAATACTGCAACTGGACAATGCACTTGCCCACCAGGACAAACAGTTGTGAATTACAGTACTGGGTGTGTTGCTACCGTCGTTAACAACTGCTTCGGGGTCCAGAGATATGAGAATGGCCAATGCGTATGTGGAGCCGGAGAAAGAGTTGTTTCTTACGGAACCGGTTGCGAGGCTACCGCCCAGCCTACCTGCCTCTACGGCCAACGTCTTGTCAACGGATAATGCACCTGCCCGTAAGGCGCCACGGTGGTGAGTTACGGCTCGGGTTGTGAGTACAGCGTACCAAGAGCATGCAACCCAAATCTGGAAGTCAGAGCTCCAGGAGGAGGCTGCCAGAGATGCCCAGCCTACCAAAGACCCCTGAACGGCGTCTGTGCAGCCCCAACATGCGGAGCAAGAGAGTTCCTCGACAGCAACGGCCTCTGCTTCCCTTGCAACAGTGGCACAGTCGCTACCGCAGACGGAAGGAGCTGCAGGTGGCCAGGAAGATCCCTCTTGCTTGGAGACGACGCCGAGACCGAGGCTGGCCCGAGCGAGGAGGAGGCTCATCAATTCTACCTGGACGAGGTGAGGAGCGTCAAGTCTATGCAAGAGGAGAAGCCATGAATTTGACGTATAATCCTTCCTTTGCTTTTATATAATTCAAGTAATTGAAATTTACACAAGTACTAATTTAGTAATAAAA
>Ga0256412_1000040_pt1 | contig 15563 bp, 11 predicted proteins | sample WCR_74metaT_FD_190055 | JGI IMG/M metagenome (GOLD analysis project Ga0256412, IMG submission 190055) | Metatranscriptome of seawater microbial communities from Monterey Bay, California, United States - WCR_74 (Metagenome Metatranscriptome) | ecosystem: Environmental > Aquatic > Marine > Coastal...
CGAATTACTACCCTTATAATTAGCTAGTACTATGCGTTTCTTAGTTATTAAATTCTGTATGTAAATTACAGGCTTTCTTGCCTCAAATGATACATAGGCAATTTTCCCCCCATCTGGAGACCAAGCAGGTGAAATAATAGGCTCTTTAGAACGTAACGCAGTCTGATTATTTCTGCCATCGTAACCAGAAACTTCTAATCTATATTCCTCATTATTCTTAATAACATAAGCAATGCGGGTAGAAAATATACTATGTTCACCTATGAATTTTTCATATATATCATCGGCAATTCTATGTGCTACAGTTCTTATATCCTCTGACGAAGAAACTACTGAGAATCCTGAAATTTGAGAGAATGCATCAACATCTATCAACCGATAACTAATATCAGAATACTTATCATTTAATCTCCGCGCACTTCCCAATACCAAATTATCAATACCAAGCATTTTCAACTTCCTGAGATTATTCTGCGTTAGGCTAGAAATAGTACTGTCGCCCGCTTCAACAATCTTAAAAAAACCGCTATATGCTAAGTCTTTAACGATAATATTTCGAAGATCTTGTATTGCTACTAGACGATGATCATCAATAAAATTAGTAATCACAATTGGAATGCGGCTTGCTCCAACACCTGATGTCTCGATATGCAATTGTGCATTAGCAGATGAGCTAAATAAAAGAATAAGGAATATTAAGCTACTTATTCTCCGATACGATTTATTTTTCATGTTCTATTGATCCTTTAGTTTATGAGATCCAATAAAACTGGAGGGAACAGAGCCACTTATATCTTTCGGATAGGGTGATGATTTCTCAATTGCTTTTTTGACAGCCTCATCGAAACCAGGCATCTGAGATGACTTTTCAAGGCTTATTTTTCTTATTGAGCCGTCTGGGAAAAGCTGTACATCGAACTTTGCTACAGTATTTTTGTCAAATTTCTTAGGTACACTAAATATGATATTCGATTTGATCTTTTCAGCAACTCTTCGAGCATAATCTGGATCACCAAGTATTGTTCTTGGCTGTTGTACTACCTCGTGGTTAACGGCTTGTTTTATCAGACGGTTCATCTCAGCACTATGGCGTTTTCTCCTAATGTAATCTTCATTAGCCGCCTTTCTCTTGCGTTCTTTATTAATTTTTTCTTCTCTAGAAATCTTTAATTCCTTTTTTTTCTGGGAATGAATTTTAAATTTTCTCCTAGATTTTTTCCTACCCTCTTTTTTTAATGAGACTATTTTTCTATGTAGAGGAGGTGTTGCTGATTTCAGTTTCTTAACTGTATGTATTAGCTGAGTCGTCGAAGATGGCTCAACCTTTATAGTTTCTGGTGACCAAATCTCGGTGTTTACCACAACAGAATGGGTATTTGAACAATGAGTTTCTATGCATAAGAAAAAAAATAATACTACATGCATGAGTACTGCGAGGAAGACAGCGCGTATGCCACCAATTTCTGTAGGTATGCAATACCGTATTTTTTCTATCATGGTCAGAATTTATTGCTCTGTTGCGAGTCCTACGCGATCGACGCCAGTTATCTTAGCCTCCGAAATAACGCTTATTACTTCTTGGTATTTAGTACCTTTGTCAGCGGAGATCATCACTGGCATACTAGGATTCTTAGCATGCAAATTTCGCAGTATTCTCTTTAAGTATTTTCTGGGAAAACTATTTTTCTTGCCAACATTATCTTTCTCGCCTCTAACAAAAATACTTACTAAGTGGTTAGGTTTTAAGATAATTTCTATATATTCATCTGGCTGTATCACTGATTCTCTCGCATTTGGTAAGTCAATTATCCTAGGATCAACCAACTGAGCCGACACCATAAAAATCACCAACAGCACCATCAGTACATCAACATAGGGTACGATATTGATGTCTACCTTCAACTTTCGATTATATCTTTTACTTAACGACGAAGGATTAAATGTTAGCATGACTGACGCTGTAGAATATTAGAAAGTTCTGCCGTGAAGTTCTCAAATCGTATAGTTAACCTATCAATATCATGTGTAAAGAAATTATAGGCTACTACAGCTGGAATTGCTGCGAGCAATCCAGCTGTAGTAGCAATCAAGGCCTCAGCAATGCCGGGTGCTACTGTAGCTAATGTCACATGATGTAAATTTGCTAGCCCACGGAACGCGTTCATGATTCCCCAGACTGTGCCGAGCAATCCTATGTAAGGTGATACTGAGCCGACGGAGGCTAAAAAAGATAGAGACGATTCTAGAGAATCTATCTCTCGTTGAGTAGCAGCGTGCATCGCACGCTGTGCATTGTTTAACGTCACAGCGGTTGATTCATTACTGAGCGAGATTTTAGACTTGTTGAACTCATTCATTCCGGATTCAAATATTCGTTCTAACGCGCCAATTTTCCTAGCATCTCTACGGTGGCTTAAAGTCATATCCTGGTATAGAGTAAATATTTCACTACTATGCCAAAATCTTTGCTCAAATTTTCCTGTCTTCGAACGGATATTAGAAATTGAAAAAGCTTTACGGAAGATAAATGTCCAGCTCATTAATGAGAGTACTAGCAATAATGCCATGACTGACTGTACCATTATGGAGGCATTAGCAATCAAGGAAAAAACTGAGAAATTGTGAATGATATTCATATATAGAGATCTTAAACTTACGTAATCTTAAGTAAGTAGACTTACAAGTGGGCGAAGTTGTGATGGAGATGATAAGCATTAAACTTCTAAAAAAATTATTAATGAGAAATAATTATCATCCCATGCTATTCAAACAATTTCTTCAAGACTAATTAAAGGTACTGAAGTTCTCTTCATTCTAAATTTTTAATATGTAACACCGGTTTTAGAATTTAATGCTGTATATGTTTTAGATGCATCTACCTCCAAGTAGTAATGAACTAATCCATATATCTAAGTTTTCCTCGCAACTTAACTGCGTTTTACATCCATATGAGAAAATCCCTGGCATATTGGCATCATCTCTATAAGGTTAATATTAATATGCTTCGGTAAGGTTGCAACCCAATAAGCGGTGTTAGCAATATCTTCAGCTCTCAGAGGTTGAGTACCCTCATAGACCTTAGCAGCTGTTTCATCATCTCCCCGATAGCGTATATTTGAAAACTCTGTTCCACCACAAAGACCGGGTGCAATATTAGTGGCTCGCACTCCTGTGCCTATTAGATCAGCGCGGAGATTACGCGTAAACTGCTTAACAAATGCTTTGGTAGATCCATATACGTTACTACCCGGGTAAGGATATTCTCCAGCGGTAGAACCTATGTTAATTATAGTACCGCATGCACGTTTAATCATGCCCGGTAAAACTAAGCGGGTCATGTTTACCAACCCTTTACAGTTGGTTTCGATCATAGTTTCCCATTCTTCTAGAGAAGCCTGCTGCGCTGGTTCTAGGCCTAATGCCAGGCCGGCATTGTTTATTAGTACATCAATTCCCTGCCACATCGGAGGTAACTCAGATAGTAACTTAGTGATAGAAGATTTATCAGTTACATCCATAGGCACAGGTAAAATTGATGAACCCAATTCTGAAGCTATTTTTTCTAGTCTATCCCTTCGGCGACCAGTAGCAATTACTTGATGACCATTTTTGGCGAAAACACGCGTCATTTCGCTACCAAAACCTGCAGTGGCACCGGTAATTAAAATAATCATAATTAGCACTCCTTATTATTTCTGATTGAGAATTATATATTAATTAAACAGAACTTTGACCTAACTGAGTTTTTGTGAAAGGTCACGACTAATTTCTCTATCGATATTAGCGACTCAGTCTTATAAAACATAGAGAAAAATGAGGCTTATATACCTTCCTTACCAATAAAAAAGGAAAATTTAATTGTTATATTCATACATGATTTTCTTTAGTAACTGCCGAAGTGCAATACTAATCTTGTTCAAATAAGGTACTTTGCTTACAATAAGGTTTAAGATTTATTTCTCACATCGTTGGTAGAAATGAGAGACTATTCGAAATTTCCTCTGTGATACACTCAGTAACAAATAAAAATTTTTATAAATACTTTGGACCTTGTTTAATCTAATTGTACTCCCTACGTATTAAAATACACATATGTTAGAAAAGTCAAAGAAAAAATCTACTATTGCTAATGTTGATCCCAAGTTATGGCATGCCATTCAAAGTGAAAATAATCGCCAGCAGGAGCACATAGAGTTAATCGCATCGGAAAATTATGCTTCATCTGCTGTAATGGAGGCACAAGGTACCCAGCTGACTAATAAGTATGCTGAAGGTTATCCAGGAAAACGCTACTATGGGGGTTGTGAGTTCATCGATGTTGTTGAACAGTTAGCAGTTGATCGCGTTAGACAGTTATTTAATGCCCAATCAGCTAATGTTCAACCTAACTCTGGCTCACAAGCTAATCAAAGTGTTTTTCTTGCAGTGCTGACACCAGGCGATACTATCATGGGTATGTCACTTTCAGAAGGGGGTCATTTGAGCCATGGTATGTCATTAAATATTTCAGGGAAGTGGTTCAATGCAATATCTTATGGTCTGAATGATGAAGAAGAAATTGACTACGAAGAATTTGAACGTTTAGCCTATGACAAGAAACCCAAATTAATTATTGCTGGTGCCTCCGCTTACGCATTACATATCGATTTTGATCGAATGTCTAGAATTGCCAAACAGGTTGGTGCTTACTTTATGGTTGACATGGCTCACTACGCTGGTCTAATAGCAGCCGGTGAGTATCCCAACCCAGTGCCATATGCAGACTTTGTCACTTCAACTACCCATAAATCGCTCCGGGGTCCACGTGGCGGAATTATTCTAATGAAGAAAGAGTTTGAAAGGGCTATTAATTCAGCGGTTTTTCCAGGTCTTCAGGGTGGGCCATTAATGCATGTGATTGCTGGTAAAGCAGTTGCATTTAAAGAAGCATTAGAACCAGAATTTAAAGTCTATCAAAAACAAGTTATTAAGAATGCTAGCGTGCTCTCCAAAAAACTTATTTCACGTGGCTTGCGCATTGTCTCAGGCCGTACTGAATGTCATATGATGCTTGTAGACCTCCGTGCTAAAGGCATTACAGGTAAAGAAGCTGAGATAGTTTTGAGTTCTGTTAATATGACCTGTAATAAAAATACCATCCCCAATGACCTAGAGAAACCATTCATTACATCCGGAATTCGCCTTGGCAGTCCAGCATTCACTACTCGTGGTTTTAAAGAAGAAGAAGCAATACAGATTGGTAATCTTATCGCCGATGTACTTGATAATCCTTATGATCGAAAAACGACTGAATTGGTCAAAGCTAAAGTAAAGATATTGACTAGCACCTTTCCAATATAACAATAATATTTGATATACTACCCGGATAATTTAGAAATAATTTTCATTAGTTAACATAACAGATTCCACTAAATACACCACCTTATTTGGCAAAAGGTGTATCTGTATTTATTTTTAGACTATTAACGACAAAATGTCCATTTTTCTCGCATGAAGAGACTCAGGTACTAGATATATGTGTCTCAGAGGAGGACAACTCAATCCGCTGCCGAAGACAACGTTATACAAAGTGTTGTAAGTGTTTCATTACCCTATGGCTGCAGTCTTAAAGAAGGACTACAGCCACGCCTGATTTCGATGAATTGAAACTTCACTATAGCTTGATTATGGGTTTGCAAAAACGACCTATATCAGCCGAAGTTTTAGACGAAACTATTAACCATATTAAAGAAATTATGCACGAATTAAAACATTTGGATAAGGTTACTTGCATCTGATTTGCTTCGGTCTACAAAAACCCTAAAAACATAGCAGCATTCCAAAATATAATCGAAGAGCTATTTTTAATTACATAAAATATTGTTTCTTATATTTTCGCTTAGGATATCTCATACACACGATAATTCCCTAATGAATATAGTCGTGTTATTTGGTAAGGTTATTAACAAGCCAGAAATTATCCCTGTTACAATTATGTTGTTAGATTAGCACAAAGCCATTTACTTCTGAGCAATATAAAATCCATTAATCTCTTAGTGAGGGTACTTCCGCAATTCAGTTGCAATATCCTAATAAGGTAATTAGACAATCTGTTACCTCAGTTAACAATAGTTCTGGGTATACTCTAGAAACGTCGCTTCTTCCTTTTAATTATTTTGTGTGAAAATAGAATTTTTTGATGAGATTAGATGAAAAACTAATGTTGAAAGCTATTTATTTAGCCGAGAACAACTTTTTATCAAGAGCACCTAATCCCTCGGTTGGCTGCGTGATTGTCAAGAACGGAAATATTATTGGTACCGGCTGTACTCAGCCAATAGGTGGTAATCATGCCGAGGTCGAAGCACTGCATGATGCTGCTATCAGAGGAGAAGATGTATCTGGCGCAGTTGTATACGTAACATTGGAACCATGTAGCCATTTCGGTCGCACACCACCTTGTGTTGATGCCTTAGTGAAAGCAAAAGTAGGCAAGGTTATAATTGCTATAGAAGATCCAAATCCTTTGGTATCGGGGCAAGGCATAGAACGCTTGCAGTCAGCGGGAATAACAGTTGAGTCTGGCTTACTATTGGATCGTGCACGCGAGCTAAATATTGGATTTTTCACACGTATACAAACTGGCAGGCCTTGGGTAAGACTGAAAGCTGCGACAAGCCTAGACGGAAAAACTGCATTGTATAATGGTCAAAGTAAGTGGATTACCTCAAAAACAGCGCGCATTGAAAATCAAAAATGGAGAGCCAGGGCTAATGCGATCCTGACTGGCATAGGCACTGTAAAAGAAGATAACCCACAGATGACAGTTCGCACTACTAAACTAATATCGCAGCCGCTGCGGATTATAGTTGATAGCAACCTTAGTATCAGCCCAAAGGCAAGAGTTTTGGATGATGGTGGTGCCATAGTATTTAGTGCAGTTACTGATGCTAAAAAACAGGACGCTCTGGAGGAAAAGGGAGTAGAAGTTATAGTATCACCAGACACTACAGGAAAAGTCAATCTATCAAAAATGATATTCGAACTTGGTAAACGACAAATAAATGAGCTGCATGTTGAAGCTGGACCTAAGCTGAATTCTTCTTTAATACTGGAAACTTGTGTAGACGAACTGCTAATTTACTTAGCACCAACTATTCTAGGTCCGGGGTATGATGTATTTAACTTAACCGCTCTAGAAAATCTGCAAGATAAAATTAATTTAAGGTTTCATGAAATTAAGCAGATTGGTGAAGATATACGCGTTCTCGCAAGATTTTTTTAATTTTTTATATCAAAATTATGTTCACTGGCATCATAACCGCTACTGGCAAGATTATTTCTGCTAAACCATTAGGCTCTAGTATAGACGATGGTATAAGACTAAAAGTTGACTCCGGAACTTTATTACTGACTGATGTTGCACTAGGTGACTCACTTTGTATAAACGGTGCCTGCATGACTGTAGTGAGCAAAAATTCCAGATTTTTTGAGGTCAATGTCTCTCGTGAAAGTCTAAATCGAACGGTTGGCCTCGATATCTCTAATGAGGTTAACCTAGAAAAGTCTCTGACATTAGCTGATAGATTAGGAGGACACCTCATCTCTGGCCATATTGATGGCTATGGGGTAATAGAAAGATTAGAAAGGGTAGGAGAATCTTGGAAGCTGATTGTTAAGGTTTCATTGGGAATCGCTAAATACTTGGTTTATAAAGGTTCGATAACGCTCAATGGTGTATCTTTAACAGTGAATAGGGTTGATGATACCGTCAGTGGCTGTTCGTTTTGGGTGAATATAATTCCGCATACATTTGAAGTAACAACATTAAGAAATTTAGAAGTAGGTCAAAAAGTCAATTTGGAAGTTGACTTAGTAGCTCGTTATGTAGAGCGCATGCTTAGATTGAATCAAAGTCTTATTGATAAAGTGATGTGATACAGGAGCTTTTTGACTTGAGGAGTAACTCTTTATCTTTTTGGGGTGGCCGACGGGGGTCGAACCCGCGACAACAGGAATCACAATCCTGGACTCTACCAACTGAGCTACAGCCACCACTGAAGATACGCCCTATTATATATAATAGATTGTAGCCTTGCAAATCAATTCATTCCCTGACAGAAACAACTTTGCGTATCCTTTATTAAGTTTGGAGAAGATACTTGCATAAAGCTGGAAAATATCTTTTTTAGGTAGTTTAGGTAGTCCTGGTTACCACTAGTGAAAGCTTGGACCTGACCAGAACTCATGGCTGTGTTGGTCCGTAGTAAGTTCCTGCTGCTTAGAATATCAATAAGTTGCTGGATAACCACACCTTCAATATCAACTATAGAAATCACGCGTGATGTTAGGTTATCTAATACTTTGCCGATAAGGGGGCGTAAAAAAGAGTAATGAGTACAGCCTAGTACAAGAGTATCTGCTCCTTGTTTAATTATTGGTACAATATACTGGCGCAGCAGAAGTGTAGTTTTTGTTGAGTAGAGCTCACCTTTCTCAACTTGATCTGCCAAGCCAACGCAAGCCTGTAATTTAAAATGCACACCGTTCATAAAACTTATCTTCTCCTTTAACGAAATCATCCGAGCACTTTTTAGCGTAGCTTTAGTTGCTAACACTCCCACGATTTTGCTATGACTTTGTACAGCAGCTTGTTCAAGACCGGGTTCGATCCCAATTATTGGTAAATCTTGGTAAGTACTACGTATAGTCTTAATAGCTACAACAGTAGCAGTATTACAAGCTACTACAAGCGCTTTTATTCCCTGCTGCTTTAAAAATTTTGCTACTACCAGGGCACGTTCAGAAATTTCTTGTTCTGGCCTATCACCGTATGGAGCATATGCAGAATCAGCAAAATATAAAAAATTTTCTTTTGGTAAATTTTTTTGAACACGATATAGTATAGGTAGACCTCCAATACCGGAATCAAAAATGCCAATAGGGGCTATATGCGTCATTTGAATTTAATTTTTATAAATATTTTAAGTAATGGCTGGGCATACTATTAACAATATTTTATAAGCAACTTTCTGTTACTTGGGAATAATCAAAGATTTTTTAGAAATTGATCAAATATACAGCCTAGTTGCATAAGATTATATACGCAAGATATTAGTTAGAATGCCAGTATTGCGACAGGGCTAAAAAAAATTATTTAGCTTTTTGATACATAGTAAAAAAATGTTACTATTACACTTGAGTAAAGGGTGTTGGATTTTGATGTAGGAGAGATGGATGAGCGGTCGAAGTCGCACGCCTGGAAAGCGTGTATAGGTTACAACCTATCCGGGGTTCGAATCCCCGTCTCTCCGCCAAGTATTCTAGTGTACTTGTACTAGTAATCTTTTTCATAGGTAGAAAGTCACTTACTATCTAGACGATACTGTACGGTCGTCCACACGAAATCTACAAGGTTTTTAGTAATCTGTACAATTACCTAAAATAATTTTGGGTATTACCCCGGCATAAATTCAATTTTGCATATACTCCTAGATCAATGCCGCGATTCCATAATAGTTTGGAAAGTCATTCAACTTTTTCTTTAATAGAAATTTAAATATTTTCACCAGAGAACTTGTAATCTATCTAAATAACACTTGGTATGAAGCACCTAATTTTCAATATGGTAAACGTAAATTACAGGCTTGAAAAAAATCTAAAGATGAATTATGAATTACTTACATAATTCATAAACTGGAAAAGACCTATATAGACATCTAGGTACACGCCTGGTCGAGCAGTACCTAGATGTTTCACGTATGAACCGAGATTATCAACTATTCCCAACCGACTTGTGCACTACAATCAGTGCCACTTAGCAATATTAGTATCTGGTTAGAAGGAGATAGATCAACGTCATGAATATTATTTCACCCTACTAGAATTTCTTTAATATAAATAAAACTTATTCTGTGATATTGAGATTAGTGTAATTCAAGTGGTATAAAAATCTTGTATTTGTCACGCTGTACCAGCAATGCTACGTTCTTACCAGACTTACTTACCAGGCTACGTAATTGCTGAATGCTACTAATCTTATTATTATTTAGTGATAGAAGTATATCACCTCTCTGGATACCTGCTAGAGCTGATGGACCGGATACATCTTCTACAACTAGTCCACTGCTTATACCTGTTTGCTGTTGCTCCTCTATCCTAATTTTACGAATAATCAAGCCTAGTCTGGCCTGTGAGTTAGTATTTCTTCCTGTGGCCACAGTTTTTGAAATTTTCGCTTCAGTTAGTTGTATACGTAGTTTTTTAATATTGCCATCACGGATGATTACTACCGTGCTGATAGTGCCAGGTTCACTATCAGCTACAATGCTAGGTAGATCGAATGAGCGATTGATAGGCTGGCCATTGAACCGCAGGATAACATCTGCAGTTCGCAGATCTCCTTTTTCAGCTGGACTGTCTTTTTCCACTGAACTAACTAATGCCCCCGTAGTATCTACTAGGTTAAATGATTTAGCTAAAGACTGGGTAATTTCCTGCACGCTGACACCGAGATGAGAACGTTTTACCCTTCCATGTTTAATTAACTGCCTTTCTACTTTAGTTGCTATATTAATTGGAATTGCAAAAGATAGCCCCTGATAACCACCAGTCTGACTGTAAATTTGAGAATTAATGCCTATTACTTCTCCACTCATATTGAAAAGTGGGCCTCCTGAATTTCCAGGATTAACTGCAACATCTGTCTGAATAAAAGGTACATAATTGTCGTCTGGTAAGGTGCGTGATTTAGCACTAACAATCCCAGCCGTAGCAGTGTTTTCAAACCCATAAGGCGATCCTATAGCTAGTACTGGCTCGCCAACCTTAGTTAATACTGGATTGCCAATTTTTACTGTTGGGAGACTTTTCGCATCTATGCATATTACAGCAATGTCGCTTTGATTATCCAAGCCTATAATCCTGGCTTTGAATTCACGTCGATCTGTTAGCTTAACTATAACTTCCTGAGCGCCATTAATCACATGCGCATTAGTTAAAATTAAACCGTCTGAACTGATAATAAATCCAGAACCTGAACCGCGTCTAATCTGTGGACCATGTGGCATCTGCAGTTGCGGCCCAAAACGCTTGAAAAATTGTGATAAAAGATCATCTGGATCGAGACTACCAAGATTACCTTCTTGACTTAACACCATATCCCGTTTTGCATTTCCAGCGATGCTAATATTAACCACAGCTGGACCAGCATTTTCCACTATGCTGGAGAAGTCAGTGATTTTAGCAGTAATGCCCTGCCTTAGACCGACATCTACCACATGTGGAATATTTGTATGTGTCAGAGTGATTGTATTATTACCATTGGTGCTGCTGAGAACATCGTCATCCTTATTCCAGTGCAAGTAGATGCCACCAGCAGCTGCTGTTAGAACAGTGATAGCGATAATACTACGTGTAAGGGCTTGACAATTCATGCAATACTCCTCTGCAAATGAAATAAAACTAGCGCATAAAACAAATACGAAAATAGACACACTTTGTTAGATAACAGAGTATACACCTGCTCAAGGTCTATTTATGTATTTTAGTAACCCGAGGTTTATCACTCATCTGATAATTTATGATTGTTTCTTCAGTTTATTACGAGAAGTTTTGTTATACTAATTGAGCTAGCCAAGTCCCGCCATGGTTCAACGGATAGAACAAATGCCTCCTAAGCGTTAGATACAGGTTCGATTCCTGTTGGCGGGACCAATCTAACTTTTTGAAAGTAAAATTTACAATCACAGAATTAATTATTACTATTTTTAGTACATTCCCATGGTAGAAATTACGGATCATTCAGGTTAAATGAGCACATTTCTTAAATATACCCTGATTTTTTAAAAATAAATCAGAATTCCTACTAGAGTTACTAGAAATTCTGATCACAATATAGGCCTCGTTTTATAGATCTCGTTTGGCCTCGTTTATTTGGGATGTCATAAAATCTAGATAGCAGTCTTTTATGGTTTACAGATTCTAATTTTAAAATGGCTTTACTCAAATCTATGAACGTTATTTCCCTTACTAATGCACAGCTTGCATTTGGACACGTCGCATTATTGGACCACGCTGAATTCTCTTTAGATGAAGGTGAGCGAGTTGGTCTAATTGGCAGAAATGGTGTGGGTAAGTCATCAATTTTAAAAGTGATTACAGGGAATACTAGTCTTGACGATGGATCTATAGCAATAAAGAACGGGATTAGGATAGCTTATGTTAACCAAGAACCATACTTTGAACCTGAGATGTCAATATTTGACGCAGTTGCATCTGGAATGGGAGCAACTTGGAAATTATTAAATGAGTATAGGGTAATAACTAGTCAGTTAGGTGATAGTACTGATGAAGCTACTATAGAGTTTATACAGGAGCTACAAAATAAGCTTGACGATATAGGAGCTTGGGATCTTATCAATAAGGTTGAAATTGTACTAAATCGTTTTGCCCTTGATGAGAATTTATTAATTGGAAATCTCTCAGGGGGACTAAAAAAACGTGTTGCGTTAGCTTGTGCTTTGGTCAACGATCCTAATGTCTTACTACTCGATGAGCCGACTAATCATCTAGATTTTAATGCAATTATTTGGCTTGAGAAACTGCTCGGTAATTACAAGGGCAGTATACTTTTTGTTACCCATGACCGTCACTTTTTAGACAGAGTTGCAACTCGTATTGTTGAACTAGATCGCGGTCGAATTTTATCTTTCCCAGGAAATTTCACCGCCTATGAATCCTGTAAATTAGGCCAATTAACAATTGAAAAAGTGGAAAATGCTAAATTTGATAAATTCTTAGCAAAAGAAGAAGCCTGGATATGTAAGGGGGTTCAAGCACGTCGAACACGCGATGAGGGGCGCGTCCGACGTTTGAAGGGACTACGCTTGGCCCGCGCTCAACGTAATCAGGTTGGGCAAGTTAGAATGGACATATCATCTGGGGAACGTTCCGGAAAAATTGTATCCAAGTTGGTAGATGTTAATAAATCATTTGGTAGTAAGGCTATTGTCAGAAATTTTAGCGCTACTATCATGCGCGGCGAAAAAATTGGTTTAATTGGAGACAACGGAGCTGGAAAGACTACTTTGTTGAAGCTAATTTTAGGTACAGAAAGTCCTGATAGTGGTGAAATTAAGAAAGGCACTAAGTTACAGATCGCATACTTTGATCAGATGCGTACACAACTAAACGAAGAGGCCAGCTTGGTTGACGCTGTATTGCCGGGCAGTGACTGGGTACAGATTAATAATCAACACAAGCATGTAATCACATATCTACGCGATTTCTTGTTTTCATCAGAACGGGTACATTCTCCAGTGAAATCTTTATCGGGGGGTGAACGTAACCGTTTATTATTGGCACGCCTATTTGCTAGCCCAGCTAATGTACTAGTATTGGATGAACCTACCAACGACTTAGATATTGATACATTAGAACTATTAGAAGGGTTATTAGTAGATTATAGTGGCACAGTATTTCTCGTAAGCCATGATCGTGTTTTCCTTGATAATATTGTGACGCAAGTCATTGCTTCTGAAGGTGATGGTAGATGGCTTGAATATGTAGGTGGTTATACTGATTGGGAACGTGCACGTCCAATTCAGAAAATTTTAGCTGTTAAGAATAGAGCAGAATCAAAGCCTGAAAAAATACAGCAACCTATAAAACAGAAAAAACTTAGCTATAAACAGCAACGTGAATTAGAAGAACTACCTTTATTAATTACTAAGCTTGAACAAGAACAGAAAACTATATTTGATCAGCTAGCTGATCCTTATTTATACAAACAAAAATCTCATGAAGCCAAATATTTAAATGATAGACTTGTGGAAATTGATAGCATACTACTTTCTAGTCTAGAGAGATGGGAAGAGATTGAAACAATTGATAGTCAATAAATTCTCTAAATCCTAAAAAATAACAGAGATTAAATTTTTCGATTTGATATTTTTTGAGCCTAGGTGAAAAATTAATGCGGAGTATATATAAAGTCATCGGTACTAAATCCCATTGCAAATAATGCTCCAAAATATGTAGTTCCACAGGCTGTAATCACTAAAAATAAAGCAATGATGCGTTCGAAAGAGTTATTGTTTCCTGTCCAATCGAATTGGTCCCGGCACCATAGAGCTACTATGGTCATTAATAATAAAGCACCTGACAAGCATAATAGGTAACGGAGCCAGCCAGATTTTGGCTGATAAATACCTTGCCTTATCAGTTTCCATAGCAGCAAACTTGCATTTAAGCAGGCACCAATACTGATTGAAAGTGCAAGACCTGCTAACGAAAGTAGTGGTACGAGTATATAATTCATCAGTTGGGTAGCAATCAATATGCTGATTGCTACCTTAACCGGTGTTTTAACATTTTGTTTGGCATAAAAACCTGGTGCTAGAATTTTTACCATTATTAAACCGATTAAACCTATTCCATATGCGACTATTATTTGACTTGTAATATTTACTGATTCTATTCCAAATTTCCCATGTTGGAATAGTGTGGCTATTAATGGAACTGACAAAGTTATTAGTCCGACTGCGGACGGTAAAGCGAACAAGGAAGTAAGGCGCAAACCCCAGTCTAGTAGAGATGAATACTCGACATAGTTTTTCCCTGTATTTGCTTTAGACAAATTTGGTAGCAAGATTGTTCCGACTGCAACACCAAGCAATGCAGTCGGAAGTTCCATTAAACGATCGCCATAGGAGAGCAGTGAAATACTACCTTTACCTAAGTGCGAAGCTATATTAGTATTGATCATCAAGCTCACTTGGGCCACTGATACGGCAAATATAGCGGGAACCATTTTCTTCAGAATACGCCTTACACCGAGGTTAGGTAGTCCGATCGTTGGATTAAGTGTAATCCTTGGTAGCATACCGATTTTATGCAGCATTGGTATTTGGACTAATGCTTGCAGCATACCGCTTATTGGTACTGCAAATGCCATTGCATATATAGGATGGCTTGTACAAGGTACAATAAAAAGTAACGTAATAATAAAAGTTAAATTTAATATTACTGAAGTTAAGGAAGTAATCTTAAATTCATTCCAAGCATTAAGAATGCTACCAGCTAGAGCAATAAATGACATAAAGCTAATGTAGGGCAGCATGATGCGCGCCATAAATACCGATGCATCAAAGTACTCTTCATTTTCTTCTAGCCCAGTAGCAATAAAGTAAACAAGCATTGGGCTAGTTAATATACCAATAACGCAGGTTACTACCATGGTCCAGGTCAGTATAGTAGCAACGCGGTCGATTAATTCTTTAGTTTCCACTCTACTTTTCTGATCCTTATATTCACATAGTATAGGAACAAAAGCTTGCGAAAAAGCACCTTCGGCGAATAACCTCCGCAAGAAGTTAGGAATACGAAAAGCTATAGCAAAAGCATCAGTATACCCGTCAGCGCCAAATATACTCGCGAAAAGTACTTCTCGAACTAATCCAGTTACTCGTGAGATCATAGTCATGCTAGATACGGTAGCAAGCGTCTTATGCAAATTCATGGACTAAATTATATCTCTAAGTAGATCATGCAAAGCAGCTTTCTCACAAGGTGGTACGCATTAG
>Ga0256412_1000041_pt1 | contig 15534 bp, 13 predicted proteins | sample WCR_74metaT_FD_190055 | JGI IMG/M metagenome (GOLD analysis project Ga0256412, IMG submission 190055) | Metatranscriptome of seawater microbial communities from Monterey Bay, California, United States - WCR_74 (Metagenome Metatranscriptome) | ecosystem: Environmental > Aquatic > Marine > Coastal...
ATAATAATCTTTCCTTGCCATAATAAATTGTGTCCTTCTAGATTTTTTATATCCTCGAGCCATTCCTGAACAATATAAAAATGCAAGCGCACTTGCGCATGAGAATAATGGTGCTCAACTCCACACCAAGGTCTAGCCGAGACTACTTTAATTCCTAATTCTTCCATAAGCTCACGCTTGAGCGCTTCGAAAACTGATTCACCGAGTTCTACCTTGCCACCTGGGAATTCCCAATAACCAGCCATAGGTTTGCCAAATAACCGCTGAATAAGCAACACATCACCGTTAGATCTTATTAAAATACCAACTGCAATATTTAATGGAGTATACATAGAAAGAATTAGGTTGAATAAGACACGAAGCTACAATTCATTAGTGTAATATTTTCCATAAGGTAATAATCTAGAGATATTTCTATTTTTAACTAACGACTATCTGTTTATGTTGAGTCCTTTAGAAAAATAAAATCTTTACCGTATAAGTCTACATTTTTAGATTAGTAAGCCATGGCATTGTTTATATTTTTTTCCGCTGCCACAAGGACAGTGAGCATTGCGACCAACTCTCGGTATAGTGGTACCAATGAGATTCCGATCAGATATAGGTTTGTGCGCTACTAAGACCGACGATATTTTAGGTTCGATGCTTGGTTGGAAATGATTATTTTTATAATCAAAATCTTTTATACTGGATAAGAATGATTCTTCTTTACCCATATCTACTTCATGAGAATCTTTAATTCTCATTATACTAACTATCACCTCGTACTTAATTAGATTCAGTGTTTGCTGAAATAAATCGAATGCTTCGCGTTTATATTCCTGCTTGGGATTTTTTTGTGCATAACTGCGCAGGTGAATTCCTTTACGCAAATGATCGAGGGCAGCTAGATGTTCACGCCAATGATTGTCTATGCTTTGTAGCATAGTATGTATTTCAAGGCATTCAAAAGATTCATGACCTATAATTTTTCGTTGGCGACTACAAAAAATATCAGCTTCCTGCAATACATATTGCAACAGTTCCTTATCCGTCAAATGCGGTTTTTCTTCTAGCATTTCTCTAATCTGGGTCTCCAGACAAAAATCACTTCTTAGGATTTTTTCCAGAGATGAAATATCCCATTGTTCGTCTAATGAATCTGCTGGTATATAAGTATAAAAAACATTCTCTAGTACATCTTGTCGCAAAGATGCAACTATATCAGAGATATTTTTTGATTCTAATAACTCGTTACGCTGCTGGTAAATTACTTTTCTTTGATCATTAGCGACATCATCGTATCCTAATAATTGCTTTCGGATATCAAAGTTACGTGCTTCTACCTTACGTTGTGCTAATCCGATTGAATGCGATACTATTTTGGCCTCGATAGGCTCACTCTCAGGTATTTTTAGCCTATCCATAATGGCACTAACCCGATCACCAGCGAAAATTCGTAATAGGGGATCTTCTAATGAAAGGTAAAATCGTGATGATCCTGGATCACCTTGGCGTGCTGCACGACCTCGTAGTTGATTATCTACACGACGTGATTCGTGACGTTCAGTGCCAATAATATGCAACCCCCCTGCCTTAACCACAATATCATGCAAGGGTTGCCATTCTTCGCGTAGTTTTTGAGACAGTGACATTTTTTCGGAAATACTTAATGATTTTTTAGATTCAATAGTTTTTATTTTTTCTTCAACATTAGAACCGAGAACAATATCAGTACCGCGTCCGGCCATATTAGTAGCAATAGTGATTGTTCCTGGACGACCAGCTTGTGAAATCACATCAGCTTCCCGAGCATGTTGTTTAGCATTTAGGACATTGTGTGGTAGTTTAACTTTTTTAAGAATTCCGGATAGCAATTCAGAATTTTCAATTGAGGTTGTCCCTACGAGGACAGGCTGACCACGCCGATGACAATCCTGGATATCTTTTAATATCGCATTATATTTTTCCTTTAGGGTTTTATATACTTGATCCTGTCGATCATCACGCTGGTTTAGGCGATTTTGCGGGATAACTACCGTCTCTAAACAATAGACTTGCTGAAACTCGGGTGCTTCAGTGTCAGCGGTACCAGTCATACCGGACAACTTTTCGTACATACGAAAGTAATTTTGGAAAGTGATTGATGCTAAAGTTTGATTTTCACTTTGTACATTAACACCTTCTTTTGCTTCAACTGCTTGGTGTAACCATCCGACCAGCGACGGCCAATCATCATACGACCAGTGAATTCATCAACAATGATAATTTCACCGTTTTGCACCACATAGTGTTGATCTCTAAAGTACATAGCATGCGCCCGCAGTGCAGCGTATAAATGATGGATGAGATTGATGTTGGTAGCATCGTAAAGTGATGTATCTTCTGAGAGTAAACCCATATCAGCGAGTATTTTCTCAGCCTTTTCATGACCAGATTCTGTAAGTAGAACCTGATGCATTTTTTCATCAGTTATGTAGTCGCCGGATATTTTAGGATCATTTTTACCATCTAATTCTTCTCCGCCAATCTGTTGTGTCAACATTGGTGGAATTTCATTAATCTTATAATAAAGATCATCATAGTTTTCAGACTGGCCGGAGATGAGTAGCGGCGTGCGTGCCTCGTCGATTAGAATCGAATCAACTTCGTCAAGAATAGCGAAATTTAGGGCACGTTGTACGCGTTGAGCACCGTCGTATACCATATTATCGCGCAGATAATCAAAGCCAAATTCGTTGTTAGTGCCATAAACAATATCAGCCATATAAGCAGATTGCTTGGTAGTATGTTTAGCAGATGATAAATTCAGACCAGTAGTCAGACCAAGCCAACTGTATAAACGTTTCATCCACTCAGCGTCGCGCTGAGCTAGATATTCATTTACAGTAACTACGTGGACACCTTTACCAGTTAGTGCATTTAAGTATACAGGCAAGGTAGCTACCAATGTTTTTCCCTCACCAGTTCCCATTTCAGCAATTTTTCCATAATGTAATACCATGCCACCAATTAATTGTACGTCAAAGTGGCGCATATTTAGGACTCTCTTACTAGCTTCACGGCAAACTGCAAAAGCCTCTGGCAACAAAGCATCAAGTTCCTCTCCACCTGCAATGCGTTGTTTCAACTTAGGTGTTTTGGCTTGGATTTCAATATCTGACAATTTTTCAAGCGCGTTTTCAAATGCGTTAATTTCTTGAACAGTTTTTTTATATTTTTTTAGCAGCCGTTGATTACGGCTGCCAAAAATTCGGGTCAGTAACGACATGCCTGGATTCTAATTAATAGAGAAAGATGATATTCGGTAGTACCTGCAAGTCAGCATGAAGATCCGACGCAGCCGAATAATAAAATAATAAAATATTTTTTCATAGACAACATGAAATATATCAACGCTATGCGACAGTAGAAATATTTTTACGGACTTTAGTGACGCCTCTACATTTTAAATTCAAGAATCTTTCCTAGTAAAGTCATTTGTGTTGCTAACATATCTCAAATTTATCCCTAAAATATGCTATCCTCCGTCCTTGCATTATAAAGGTTAGTACTAAGATATTAGTTTCTATACCTTAGTACTAACCTGATTAGGTTGTGCTATAAAAATCTATTACGCGAAATAAGAACTAGATTTCCTAATAGAGGTTCTTAGTATAGGAATATAATAAGATTAAAAAATAAGTCTAACAAAATTCTCTATAAATTGCTCTTTTCTATAGTTTTAGAGTAGTTTCTAACTAGCATATTATGCTGTAATCATGCCTATAGCTTCATCTTATTCCAGTATAAAGAAAATTTCTTTTAGTTCGCAAACTCAAAAATCTGCTGTAGATTTTTTAAGAAATAATAATGACATCAACGCGATCCTGCCCACCATCGCATATATCCTAGAATTAAAAAATCAGTGCATAGCCGAATTACCATTAATGTTTAAGGACTGTGAAGTATTACAGTATAAAAACGAGAATCTCATTCTATCAACACCTAATGCAGCACTTGCTAGCAAACTAAAGCAACAGCTACCACGCTTGAGAAAGAGGTTACTAGCAAAAAATTGGGGAATTAATACGATCCAAATTAAAGTACAAGTACAGAAAAATTTAGCGAAAGTATCAACGTTTAAGCAAAAAAAACTCTCAGAGGTAGCTTTTTTAGCATTTTCTTCGTTGATTCAAGAGCTAAAATTGTCAATTTCCAACGAACCGCTAAAAAATGCTGTTTTAAAAATGATTAAATCTCATGAAAAAATGTAGCGTATATGTCCAAGAAATTTCTACTCCAGAGAGTAAGTAACTTGTGCAGCAATCGTTACTTTAAAATCCATTCTCGCTCAGCTTGACACTGATAAGCTTTGGGAACTTCGGTTAATTCATTAAAGCTGATAATTTCATAAGCATCGGGTTGTGCCAATAAAGCCCGTAGTAATTTATTATTCAGGCTATGACCTGATTTATAAGCTGTATAGCTAGCAAGCAGTGGATATCCAATCAGATAAAGATCTCCAATAGCATCTAGTATCTTATGACGCGCAAATTCGTTTTCATAACGTAACCCATCGCTGTTAAGTATACGATGTTTGTCCATCACAATAGCATTTTCTAATGAGCCACCACGTGCTAAGCCAAGATCCCGCATAGTTTCAACATCTTCCACGAATCCGAAGGTACGAGCAAGTGCTACCTCTTTTACGTATGATTGAGTGCCGAAATCTACCTCTGCAACTTGGCCGGTACTATCTATTGCAGGATGATTGAACTCGATAAAGAACTTGAGTTTAAAGCCATTATAGGGATCTAAACGAACCCATTTTTCAAATTTACCATCTCCTACTCGTACTTCAAAAGACTTTTTAATACGCAGAAATTTCTTAGCTGCATTTTGTTCTTCCAATTCTGCTTGCTGCAACAAAAGTACAAAAGATGATGCAGACCCATCCATTATAGGAATTTCCTCAGCAGTTACATCAATATAAAGGTTATCAATACCTAGTCCAGAGCAGGCTGACATTAGGTGCTCTATAGTTGACACACGCATTCCATTTTTTACTAAAACAGAAGCCATACGTGTATCACCAACTTCGGTCGCTTTTGCTGGAAAATCTAGGACTGGGTTAATATCAACTCGGCGGAAAACTATACCAGTGTCCACTGCTGCAGAATGTAAGGTTAATTCTACTTTAGTGCCAGAGTGAACACCAATACCTGTTATTTTAGTAGTTTTTCTGATCGTACGCTGTCTCAACATAATGACATTATAAATCTAGCTAATGGTTATTCTATAATAATTTTTTTAGTGGCTATCATATAAAAATACATAGTCTGACATTGCTAGTGAAGCAACTAAAAAGCGGCGCTTCTAGCGTCGCTTTCTCTAGTGAATAATAAAACTATCTAGTTATTATATAAGTTGTGATAGCAAGGTTTCTGCATCAGATACTTTAAATTCGCCGTTCACTTCAATATTTAAATTTTTAACTAACCCATCATCGATAATAGCGGAAAATCGTTTTGAGCGTACGCCCATACCAAATTTGGTGAGATCAGTATCTAACCCAAGAGTCTTGATAAAATCTCCGTTCCCATCAGATAATAGCCGCACGATACCAGTAGCGTTCTGACTATCTCCCCAGGCATTCATGACAAATACGTCATTGACAGAAAGGATCCAAATTTCATCTATACCCTTAGATTTAAATTTCGATGCTTGCTTTATATAGCCTGGTAGATGACTAGCTGAACAGGTTGGTGTAAAAGCACCAGGAACAGCAATCAAAGCAATCTTCTTATCTTTAACAAGATCACTAACGTTAAATACTTTCGGACTAAATGTACAACCTTCAGTCTTAATTAACTCTGACAATTTTCCTTCCGGTAAATACTCACCAATTTTAATTATCATGACTAAGTTCTCCCTAAGTGATAGTTAATTTTCTAGGAAAACAATGTATTCCTAAGAAGGAGATTATGCACCAAAAAAATTTGGCGGTTTAGGTAACTATAGAATTACAGAAATGGCTATTCTTTAAGTTGACTCGGAGAGAGTAGCAATGATTACAAGTATTTTCAATGAAAATCTTTAATTAAAAGAATAGAATTAGTCAGCCTGCTTTCGAAAAAAAGATGGTATATCATAGCTTTCTATACCTTTATTTTCTAAGGGACTCGCTGCTGTATCAGAAGTAGTATCGCGTCGCCATACTGGCGGTGCTTTGGCGCTTTCAAGTGAAGAATGATCAAATTTATTCAATATATAATCATGTTTCATAAGCCCGTTGTACGTCATATCTTGACTTGATTGTACTAATCCGCATGTACGACCAAGGCCAGTCGCCACTACAGTAACCCGAAGATCATCTCCCATAGTTTCATCATAAGCAATGCCTTGGGCAATAGAAGCATCCGGTGCTGAAAATGCGCGCACAATTGCCATTATTTCCTTAATTTCTTTACCTTTTAGACTATGGCTAGCAGTAACGTTTACTAATACTCCACGTGCTCCAGAAAGATCTATACCATCTAACAAAGGCGAAGCTACAGCCTGTTCAGCCCCAAGGCGAGCTCTATCTACACCAGTAGCAACTGCGGTTCCCATCATGGCCTTACCTTGCTCGCCCATAATCGTCCTTACGTCATTGAAATCAACATTGATATGGCCTGGCACGTTAATAATCTCTGCAATTCCGGCAACAGCATTATTTAGTACATCATCAGCATGCTCTAACCACTCCATCATGCTATCCTCTTCATAGATTTCTTCGAGCTTCTCATTAAGGATAATAATTAGAGAGTCAACATACTGAGATAAATTTTCTAGGCCTTCATTAGCAATTTCCATGCATTTTTGACCCTCGTATGAGAACGGTTTCGATACAACAGCTACCGTTAGTGCACCCTGTTCTTTAGCAATTTGTGCTACTACTGGTGCAGTTCCACTACCAGTACCGCCGCCCATTCCTGCAGCAATAAAAACCATATGTGCACCACTTAGTGCATTTTCAATAAGACTACGCGATTCCTCAGCCAGTTGACGGCCTACTGACAGCTTCATTCCAGCTCCCAAGCCTGTCTCACCAATTTGAATTACTCTATGAGCATTCGATTTCTTAAGTGCTTGTGCATCAGTATTAGCAGTGATGAACTCTACTCCTGAAACACCTTTCTTAATCATATGTTCAACTGCGTTGCCGCCAGCTCCACCAACTCCGACAACTTTTATCACAATGTTACCAATTTGATTGTCAAGCATTTCAATTTCCATGATATTCCCTTGTAAAAATACAGTATTAAGTTACTAGACATGATGTTTTGACATCTGATAGTTAGCAACCGTGTATGCATGAATATTATCAAAGATAAATATTGTATTAAGAGATATTAAAAATTGCGTATGAACCACTCCTTGATACGTTGTAGTATCACCCTAACTGGGCCTGCTTGACGTAGCATAGTATGCTCTTGTAGATGTTTCTTCTTGGCTTCCAACAGTAGACCTAAGGCAGTAGAATTACGAGGATGCTGTATTGTGTCTGTCATTTGTCCATGATAATTTGGCGTACCCAAGCGTGTTGGCTTAAAGAAAATATTCTGTGCTAGTTCGATTATACCTGGCATGACGACTGATCCACCAGTTAAAACTATTCCACCCGATAACTTCTCTTCGCAACCTGATTCATGTATTACCTGATTTATGAGAGAGAAAAGCTCTTCAACACGCGCTTCAATTACCTCTACTAGTACTTGGCGAGACAAAGTACGAGATCTTTGGTCTCCTAAACTAGGCACTTCTAGCATCTCACTAGGATCAACCATACTATGCTTTGCTATACCGTAGCGCAGTTTTATTTCTTCTGCTTTACCGATAGGCGTCCGCAAGGCAATTGCAATATCGTTAGTAATTTGATCGCCTGCAATAGGAATCACAGCAGTATGCCGAACTGAATTTTCAGAGAAAATTACTACATCAGTGGTACCACCACCAATATCAACTAGTACTACTCCTAATTTTCTCTCATCGGGAGTTAGAACCGCACTAGCTGATGCTAGTGGATGTAAAATTAACTCGGATACCTCTAGTTTACATCGCCGAATACACTTGACAATATTTTGTATTGCAGATGCAGCACCAGTAATAATGTGTGATTTTACTTCAAGCCTAATACCAGTCATGCCTATCGGCGCATGTATACCTTCTTGATCATCGACAATAAATTCTTGAGAGATCGCATGTAAGAATTTCTGGTCAGCAGGTATGTTGATAGCTTTAGCAGTTTCTATTACATGTAGAACATCAGCTTTTCTAACCTCCCTATCCTTAATTACCACCATGCCAGTGGAGTTGAAACTGTGGATATGACTACCAGAAATACCAGCGTGTACGCTGCGAATCCTACAGTCGGCCATCAGTTCTGCTTTCTCTAAAGCGTATCGTATAGATGTGATAGTAGCTTCAATATCTACTATGACACCTTTCTTCAGACCACTAGATTCAGCCTGTCCTATACCTATGATTTCATGGTAACCGTCAGGCAATACATGTGCAACCATAGCCACCACTTTAGAAGTACCAATATCAAGACTAATAATCAAGTTTTTCGTGTCTTTTACCATATTCTTTACTCATTTCCTATTACTTTCCAATTTTTTAGGAAAGTGACTCATCTTCAGTGCTATGCCATTCGGATACCGTGTATCTATACTTTCAATATTATTCTGCAAAAGCGATAACAGTCGTGGATAAACCTTTACTAATCGTGTTACACGATCTTTAAAAATTCTCTTATTTTTTTCACGTCCTAACTTAACTGTTATGTTGTTGCTCAATTTAATTGACCAGATATAGCTGCTTGATAAATTTATTTCATCTAGACTTAATCCCAATGGGGCAAACCATTCCTGAAATTTTATTAGATGTGATAATACTTCTTTCTCGCTTCCGTCTGGTCCAGAAAATACTCGTAATGGTTTTCCATACTTTTCAATTTCATCTAAAGTAACAGCAAACAAATCACCATACTTTGATAATAAATAGCCACTACCATCCCATATTGCTAGAGGTAAATGCTCTTCAATCGTCACAGTAAGAACATTTGGCCACTGACGATGTACTATGGCCTTACGAACCCAGGGCATCGATTCAAACGCTTTACGTACTATGTCCAAATTGATCGTAAAGAAATTTCCTTTAAGGTGAGGTATTATTACAGTGTGAATAGTTGATGGATTAAGGTGTCTCAAACCATTCACTTTATATGCATTGATTTGGATTTTTTTTAATGTGAAAATAGGTTGCTGCTCTAGCAAACAAAGTCCAGACGCCAATAATGCAAGCGCGACTAATCTCAGTAAGATACCCGAGATCACATTTAGCATTCTAATCTCTTGCTGCATGATTTTTGATTTTATCTATTTGATCAATTGAGTCCACTCATGCTTTCTTCGTTTAGCCCAAAAAAGATTCTTCCATCTATCAGTCTTTCAATGATTTTAAAGTAAGAGATGCTGATTTCAGTATTTCGATGCATAGATCTTCATAGCCAATCCCATCTGCTTTGGCAGCCATCGGTACTAGGGAATGACTAGTCATTCCCGGTGAAGTATTAATTTCTAATAAAAATGGTTCATTATCGGAGGACCGCAGCATGAAATCTACTCTAACCCAACCTCTACATCCCAGTACATTGAAAGCCTCAACAGCAATTGACTTTATTCGTTTTGTCAATTTATCATCTAAGAGTGCTGGACATATATAATTAGTTTCATCTGTAAAATATTTATGCTGATAGGTATATATATTCTCTGGTGTCTGAATCTCAATAATATTTAAAGCACGAGTATCGTAGATATTACCAATAACTGGAACTGTCAACTCACGACCAGTTATGAATTCTTCAGCAAGAACTTTACTATCATATTTTCTACAGAGTTTGAAACCTTCTTCCAGATCGGAGAAAGATAGTATCTTGCTTAGACCAATTGTTGAACCTTCATGTGGAGCTTTCAACACCAAAGGTATCCCTAGTATATCTGGGACTCTACGTAATTCTTCGGGAGTGGAACTATACACATCTAGTACGATAAAATTCGGAGTTAATAATCCTATACTCTTCCAAATACGCTTAGTCATAATCTTATCCATACCAATGGCAGATGCCACCACTCCTGGTCCAGTATAAGGAATACCAATCTGCTCTAAGACACCTTGTAAAGTTCCGTCCTCACCGTAACGGCCATGTAAGGCGATAAAAACACAGTCGAAATTTTCTTGGATCAATTCGATCAAACTGCGTTGAGAAGGATCAAAAGGATGTGCGTCGATACCTCGAATTTTTAATGCCTGGAGAACACTGTTCCCAGACATATTAGATACTTCGCGCTCAGCTGAATATCCACCGAACAATACACCAACTTTACCAAACTGATTAGTTAACATTTTTATTCGCCTGTTTCTAAAATCAAATTAAATTCTTTTACTCTTTTACAAATTCAATGAGTTGGCTAGGTAAATTACTAATAGAGCCTGCTCCCATGGTTATCACTACGTCTCCGTTACATATGATATTTGGGAGTAATGCTGGAATATCATTCATATCTTGTGCAAATACTAGTGAAGTCATGCCTGCTACTCGTAATACATGAGCTAGGGCACGCCCGTCAGCATCTATAATTGGTGATTCGCCAGCAGAATAAACTTCTAACAATATTAGTACATCCACAGTAGATAAAACTCGCATGAAATCTTCAAATAGGTCACGCGTTCTCGTATAACGATGCGGCTGAAATATTAGTACTAGGCGCCGATTTGGATAGACACCACGTGCCGCTAGAATTGTTGCTTGAATTTCCACTGGGTGATGACCGTAATCATCGATTAGTGCAAATTTCGTTCGTCCCGTACTAGAGCTACTCTTTAGTTTAACTTCGCCATAACGTGTAAAACGGCGACTAACCCCACTAAATTCGACCAATGCTTTCTGGACTACAGTATCTATAATTCCGAGTTCACGTGCGACGGCGATTGCAGCGCAGGCATTCTGAATATTGTGCATGCCAGGTTGATTTAAGGTAATTGGTATAGATTCATAATCCTTTTGAATAACATTGAACTGCATATAACCGTCTACAGTCCTGGCATCAACTGCACGTACATCGGCATCAGTGTGAAAACCATAAGTAGTAATTCGCTTGGGGATTTTTTCCATAATCTTATAGATATTAGTATTATCTATACAAAGGATTACTACACCATAAAAAGGCAATCGATGGGTAAAGTCAACAAAAGCTTGTTTTAATTTCTCAAAATCATGTTGGTAAGTACCCATATGATCAGCGCTAATATTAGTTATGACTTCGATCACTGGCGATAAATTTAGAAACGAAGCATCTGACTCATCAGCTTCAACTACAATAAAACTTCCTAAGCCTAGCTTGGCACTAGAACCTATACTATTAAGATGGCCGCCAATTACGAAAGTGGGGTCCAGAGCACCTTGTGCTAAGACACTTGCTACTAGGCCGGTAGTAGTAGTTTTACCGTGAGTACCAGCAATTGCAATACCGTTTTTTAGGCGCATCAACTCTGCTAGCATAACTGCGCGCGGCACAACCGGTATATTTTCTTTATGAGCTGCTAATATTTCTGGATTATCAGTTTGTACTGCACTTGATGTAACAATTACGTCTGCATGGGTAACATTAACAGCCGCGTGGCCAAAATTAATTTTGGCTCCAAGGCTATACAGACGCTGAATTGCATCATTATCAGTAATATCTGATCCAGAAATTTTATAGCCTAGATTCAGAAGCACTTCTGCAATACCGCTCATCCCACTTCCACCAATGCCAACGAAATGAATACTTTTAACTTTATATTTCATGTTTTGCGAACTACTTTTGAAAGTATCTCTGCTATATTCTGATGAGCAGAACGACAGCCATTCTTATAAGCTGCCTGAGCCATAGTCTGGCAATCTTGACGTGAGATTCGGTTTATTAAAGCAGCTAGGTTTTTTTTATTTAAATCTTTTTGTGGCAAATGTATTGATGCCTTCTGAGATTCCATCCAGCATGCATTCTCACTTTGATGAGAAGTTGTAGATAAAATTAGCGGTACTAAGATACTTGCGACACCAGCAGCAGTTAGCTCTGAAATGGTGATCGCACCAGCTCTACAAATTACTAGGTCAGCATCAGCATAACGGCGTGACATATCATCAATGAAAGGAACCACTTCAGCTTTGACGCCAGATACTATATAAGCACTTCGTAAAGATTCGATATGATTTTTACCAGACTGATGCGTAACACTTGGACGCGAATTAGATGGTATCAAAGCTAAGGCTTCTGGCACACACTCATTGAGTGCCTTAGCTCCTAAACTACCACCCAAAACTAGTAAGTTCAAAGGACCAGTGCGGTAGCTATAACGATCTTCTGGTAAAGACACATTAATGATTGCTTTGGATACTGGGTTACCAGTGACAAGAACTTTTTTTATTACTCTTCTAGAATTCGTAGGGAAACCAAATAAAACTCTCTGTGCTAAAGAAGATAGAATTCGATTTGATAACAGCCATTTGATATCCGCATTCACTATTACTAAAGGAATACCCAAGAACCTTGCCGCAAATCCCCCTGGCACTGTCACGTAACCACCCATCCCTAATACTACATCGACTGGTCGTTTTCGAAAAATACGAAGGCACTCTGGCAAGCTAAGTAACATGCACCATGTACCACGTAAGGCTTGTAATAGTCCTTTACCACGTAAGTTGGGAAAATTAATTTTGTATATCTCAATACCATATCTTGTTACTAAGTCCTCTTCCATACCATGGGATGTCCCAAGCCAAACAACTTGCCAGCCAAGTTCGCGCATAGTATCAGCCATCACTAGACCTGGAAATATATGGCCTCCAGTACCTCCGGCCATGATCAGCAAACGCCTCATAGCTGATCTCTATGCATCAAGATTCTATTCTCATGGTCAACACGCAGCAAAATTGATAAGCCGATACAATTTACCAATATACCTGAGCCTCCATAACTCATCAATGGTAGAGTTAGACCTTTTGTTGGAAGTAAGCCCAGGTTAACACCTATATTGATAAATGTTTGAACACCAATCCATATACCTATTCCATTAGCTGTTAGGCCAGAGAAAATTTTCTCCATAATAATAGCCTGATGTCCAATCTCAAAGGCCCGCTTAACTATCCAGTAAAACAAGATAATTACAAATAAAACTCCTGAAAATCCCAATTCTTCTCCGATTACTGCTAGAAGGAAATCAGTATGAGACTCTGGTAGATAGTGTAATTTCTCAACGCTGGCACCAAGTCCAACACCAAATAATTCACCACGTCCAAAAGCAATCAGAGAATGGGATAACTGATAAGCTTTACCCAAGGCGTTATTTTCTGACCATGGACTTAGGTAGGCAAATATACGTTCACGTCTCCATGGAGAAATCCAGATAACAAAATCTAATATCAAGACTAGTAAAATAGATATGCTTCCAAACCAAAATCCATTGATTCCGCCGAAAAAAAAGGATACCCATAGCGATGCAGACTATAACGCCAAGTGCACCGAGGTCTGGTTCTAACATTAGTAGCAAGCCAACCACCCCGACCACAGCAACCATTGGTAAAAATCCCTTGGTAAGCTTATGCATTACCCCTTGCTTTCTTACCGTATAGTTAGCAGCGTATAAAACTATAAAGAGTTTCATTATTTCTGACGGCTGCAAGTTAAACATCCAAAAAGAAAGCCAACGCTTAGCTCCATTAACACCATGTCCCAACCTAGGTAAAAGTACCAATGTTAAAAGTACTAGTGTAGTTATAAATAAAGAAGGTGCATAGCGCTGCCAAATTACCATTGGAATCTGAAATGTTACTAAACTGGCAAGTAGTGATATACAGATAAAGATGGTTTGCTTAACAAGGAAATGGGTATTTGTATAGCTCGAATACTTAGATGCATCTGGTAACGCAATTGAAGCTGAGTAAACCATCACTAGACCAAACAACATCAACGCTATAATTACCTGTACTAGTAAATGATCGTATACTGCTATATTATGGTCTTGAGGACTGCGCTTTTTATTCCCAGATAAAAATCTTTTAGCATTACTAATGCTCCCTTGTAAAATTAACAGTGGAAAAATTCTCACAACTCAATCTCATTATGCGAAGAAGATAATCTATGTACGGCATTGGTAAACACTTGTCCTCGATGAGAATAGTTTTGGAACATATCAAAGCTAGCGCAGGCGGGGGACAGAAGTACAATGTCGCTTGGATATGCTAGTTTAGAGGCATGATTTACAGCATCTATAAGCGTCTCGCAAGAAACGATTGTTATTTTATTTGTATAAACCTCAATTGCAGCACGAATAATATCGGCATCTCGACCAATCAATAATATTACACGACTATACGTAGCCAGTGGTATAGCCAATGGCGTGAAATCTTGACCTTTACTTTCGCCACCAGCAATGAGAAGTAATTTACCACTGCTGTTACCATCTCCAAGATATTTTAGGGCTCCTACAGTAGCACCAACATTAGTCCCCTTACTATCATTATAATACCTAACACCATTAATTGTAGTGACTAACTCAAGCCGATGTGGCTCACCAAGGTAAGTGCATAAGCCTTTTAACAAAGGACCAAACGGCAACCCAATTGCACGGCACAGTGCAATTGCTGCCAGAGCGTTAGTAGGACTATAACAGCCTCTTATTTTCAGTTTATCAACAGGTATTAAGCATTTAACTGCTGACGAAAACGGTCGCAAACTTAAAGTCTCTTTAGCGTTATACTGTGCCTGACTTTGAATTTTTTCATCATTTGGCGCAGCAACTGATAGCCATTCCTGTCCTCTGTGATGTACTAAGCCAAAACAACCCCTCGTCATCGGTTGATCAAATCCAAAACTGATGCTTTTATCATTACTAAATTGCATTGTTAAAGAATCATCACGGTTTAAAATCCTAGCTGTACTAGTATTAAAAATACGCGACTTGTCATATATATATGACGACATATTACCATGCCAGTCCAAATGGTCTTGCGTAATATTCAGGATAGTTGCCGCATCTGCACAAAGACTATGAGTTGTATGTAACTGAAAACTAGATAGTTCTAGAATCCAGATCTGCGGCAAGGTAGCTTGCTCTAACATACTGTTAAGCACATTTAAGGCTGGTGGACCAATATTTCCTGCTACTTTCACTGTTAAACCTGAATATTCACATAAAACACCAGTCAAATTAGTGACCGTAGTTTTACCATTGGTGCCAGTAATGGCAATCATTTTTGGCTTATATGATTGTTCATTGCGTAATATTATTAACGCCTGAAGAAATATTTCAACCTCGCTCCATACCGGAATATTTCGATTAGTAGCTTCAGAAAATATCTCCTGTAGTTCTCGGCCTGGAGATAACCCTGGACTAGGTATAATAAGATCGATATTATCTAGCAAGTTCGCCTTGCAAATAACATGTTCATTTCTTACAGCAACAATGAATTCGATTGTTGGAAATAAC
>Ga0256412_1000047_pt1 | contig 14623 bp, 15 predicted proteins | sample WCR_74metaT_FD_190055 | JGI IMG/M metagenome (GOLD analysis project Ga0256412, IMG submission 190055) | Metatranscriptome of seawater microbial communities from Monterey Bay, California, United States - WCR_74 (Metagenome Metatranscriptome) | ecosystem: Environmental > Aquatic > Marine > Coastal...
TAATCAGTTATTCCTGCTAAAATAATATCTGAATTAGATTTAGTTATAACTGTGTTTGAATTAATTAAATTCGTCATCCCGAGTCGGTTGGTTTCTTCAAGCCACTGATCTACTCCTGAATAATATTCGTGATTTCCAGTTACGAAGTAAGTTCCATAAGGTGCAACGAGATCAATAAAAGGTTCTAAATCTTTCCTCAGATGCTCAACTGAACCATCTATTAAATCTCCAGTAACAGCAATAATATCAATATCACTATTTCCTATAATCTCCATACTTTGCTGGTGTAGGACCTGAGACAGTGCAATAACCTGATTACGTACTTCTGCAGCTTTCTCGAATTTTAACTCAGCTGCATGAGTGTGCATTTTTTTCTCCAAGCTTGACAAAACTTCCTTTTGCTGGCCACTTAAAAACTTAGCGGCATGACCAACATTGATCATATAAGCTTCACGACTGATTAAATCTACACAAGGAGCACTACAGCGCTGTATTTGATATAGTATGCAAGGACGAGTGCGATTTTTAAATGCACTATCTTCACAAGTTCGTAGCAGAAATATTTTTTGTAGGATATTGATTGATTCTCTAACCGCCTGGGAGTTTGGGAATGGCCCAAAATGCCTGTTCTTGCTATCTACTGTACCACGATAATAGGAAATACTTGGATATACCTGAGAGCTAATTTTTAGATAAGGATAAGATTTATCATCTCTGAAGAGAATATTGTAACGTGGCTTGAGAGATTTAATGAGATTATTCTCCAGAATCAACGCCTCTGCCTCGCTTCTAGTTACTGTGATTTCAAGTCGGGTAATGCGTTCTACCATCATGGAAATGCGCGGGCTAGGAAGGCTTTTCTGGAAATAGCTCAGGACACGGCTTTTCAGGTCGCGGGACTTACCAACATATAAAATATTACCAGACACATCAAAGTAGCGATACACGCCAGGCAAATGTGGTAATTTAGCTACTTTTCTAAGCAATTCTACTCGAAGATTGGATGCTTCATCCTTACTCATAATATTAAATACATAGTATATGTATAACTCCTACACAACAATGAAAAATCTAGGTGGGCGTTAATTAACGTAGATTAACATGAGTTTTTGCGGGTTTAAGATTGGAGCAGATGGCGCCTCTATAGATCTGTGTCATTCAATTACGATTGTTTCTATAGTATGCCCTAGGAAATAGTGCATGCTCGAATCAGACAAAGATGATAAAACAGCAAGCTTGCAAAGATTATTATGAGACACATAGCATTTTTTCTACAACCACAAAAGCAAATGAATATTCTACTTCATCGGTAATTGATACATGGCTTATAAGTTGCTTTTCTACCATATACTCTTTTAGCAGTGGCCCAGTAATGATGATAGGCTTTCCACTATCATCATTTAAGGTTTGTATTCCATGCCAGGTCATCGGCATTCTCATGCCCAGCCCAAGAGCCTTAGAAAAAGCTTCTTTAACAGCAAAGCGACTTGCTAAGAAATGATTACCCAATATTTTTGATTTCGCCTTACGCTGTAGGTACTTTTCTATTTCTTGCGTACCAAGAATTTTTTTTTCAAATTTTTCGCCGCTATGTTGGAGAGCTTTTATTATACGTGTAATGTGAACAATATCAGTACCAACACCATAAATCATGATTAGCCTATTTAGAAGAATTTAATGAATATCCTCGCATAATGCATGCCTTCATTTCGCTGATTGCTGCTTTCCATCCTACAAAAATAGCGCGAGATACAATAGAGTGACCTATATTTAATTCGGAGATACCAATAATTTCAGAAATTTTTTGGACGTTGGCGTAATGTAATCCGTGCCCAGCATTAACCTTAAGTCTACGACGAATTCCCTCTTGAACTGCCAATTGAATTCGTTCCAACTCGTTATATTGCTCCGTTTCATCATGGGCCTCAGTATAACGACCTGTGTGTAATTCGATTACTGATACTCCGATTTCCGCTGCAGCTTGGATCTGTTCTATATCAGGATCAATGAATAAGCTAACACGGATAGCTTCTGCTTGTAGTTGACGAACCGCTGTCTGGACCTTAGTAAAATACTGAACGATATCTAAACCACCCTCAGTGGTTAATTCGTAGCGCCGTTCTGGTACTATACAAGAGTCTTGTGGCTTAATCTTACAGGCAAAATCGATCATTTCTTGAGTAGCAGCAGCTTCTAGATTCATCCTGGTTTGCAATTTTGGTCGAATAATCTCAACATCGATATCTTTTATATGTCGTCTATCCTCGCGTAAATGCAAAGTGATTACATCGGCACCTGCTTCCTCTGCCTGCAACGCAGCTTCGAGTAAATCAGGATAAGCAGTGCCGCGAGCATTGCGCAGAGTAGCAATATGATCTATATTAACGCCAAGATTAATAACAGTAGATATAGGATTAATGTAGCTCATTGTCTATTTAAATTTTTCTAGCGAAACTCATTATAGTAACTTTTATCTTACTCATATCCATGGGCAACTAAGTTAGCCGCGCTATCAGCCCAACCGGATTTTACCTTAACCCATACTTCTAAATATACTGGCCCACCGAAGAGTTTCTCCATATCCAAGCGAGACTGGGTTGAAATTTTCTTAATACGTTCTCCATTTTTGCCAAGTATCATCATCTTATGCATGATACGCTCAACTAAAATGACTGCAAATATACGACGGAGGCTAGCTTCTAACTCGAAATTTTCAATTATTACAGTAGTAGTGTACGGTAATTCATCACCCAGGAATCGGAATATTTTTTCACGAATAATTTCAGAGCTAAGAAACTTTTCGCTTCGATCAGTAATATCATCCTCTTCAAATACTTTTGGTCTGGAAGGTAAATAGTTCCTTATCTCAGACTGCAAGTTACTGAGTTGAAATCCAAGTCTAGCTGATACTGGTATAACTGAGGAGAAGCTATACATGGTAGAAATTTTTTGTGCAAACGGTATCAAGATTGCCTTATTTTTGACTATATCTGATTTGTTAATAACGAGTATACAGGGTATGTTATCTGGCAACAGAGCCATGATTTTCTTGTCAGCAGCGTCAAAGGTATTAGCCTCGATGACATATAAAATAACATCTGCCATTGAAAGTGTCGTAGTGACCGTTCGATTCAAAGTCCTATTTAGTATATTCGAGTATTGTGTTTGAAACCCCGGAGTATCAAAGTATAAGAACTGCGTGTCAACAGTTGTGTGCACGCCAGTGATACGATGGCGTGTGGTTTGTGCCTTACGAGATGTGATGCTAATTTTTACACCAACCAACTCATTCATTAGGGTGGATTTACCCACGTTAGGTTGACCAACAATAGCTATATAACCGCAACGAAAATTAGCCGCCGCATCAACTAATGGATGTGATGAGGAATTATTCATAAACTCTCCAATTTTCTCATAGCCTAATTTTTCATTAGAAAATACGTTTGTGTATTTAATACTGAACTTTGGAATTGGGTAATGTTTACAGGATCTCTTTCCTATCTTATATAATCTTTACGATCTTTGAAACTTTTCCCTGTTTTTCGTTGAGAATAGAAAGCTTTAATTTCTTAGTGACATAGATGATTTTTCAAATGCTTTTTTATCTTCTCTAATGCTACTTTAGCTGCCTCTTGTTCTCCAGTACGACGGCTGATACCAGCACCAAAAACTCTGATATCTAACTTCGGTATTAAGCACTCAACTTCAAATTCCTGGTTATGTGCAACACCATGAGTAGCAATAACGTTATACTTTGGTAGGGATATTTTTCTTGCTTGTAAATATTCCTGTAGCAAAGTCTTAGCATCTTTGTCCAAAGTCTTAGGGCCAATATTTTTAATAAAAGGACTGTATAAAGCATAGACTACATCTCGGGCTATATCAAAACCGGAATCTAAAAAGACTGCACCAAAAATCGCTTCTAATGTATCAGCCAAGATTGATGGTCGATGAGAACCACCAGATTTCCATTCACCTTCACCTAATTTTAGAAACTGCGATAAGTTTATCATTTCTGCAATTTCGTATAACGATTGCTGTTTAACAAGATTTGCCCTTACTCGTGAAAGATTTCCTTCATCTATTTCCTTATAACGATCAAACAACATAAAAGCAATGATACAGTTCAAAGCTGAATCACCGACAAATTCTAAACGCTCATTATTTAATTTGCTATAGCTGCGGTGAGTCAGAGCTTGCTGTAATAATCCAACATTCCTAAAATTGTGGCCTAGCCGATTTTGCAATAGTATAAGATTCATTTTTACTTTACTACCTACGATTCTATTTCCTTAAAACCTGATATCGCGAGGGATATAATCTGAAGGAATTTCATTTAAGGAAAGTGCCAATGCGTTTAAAACTACTAAAATTCATCCATATCATGAATGCTTTACCAACCAGATTTTTTTCTGGTACAAATCCCCAATATCGACTATCTTCGCTGTTGTCACGATTGTCTCCCATCATAAAGTAATTTCCAGAAGGAACAGTACAGGTAAACCCTCCTAAGCTATACGAACAAGCATCTCTTTTAGGGAAATCCATTACGCCGTCTAAAAAAATAGACGGTTGATCTGAACGCACTAAGATTTTATGTTTTATGTTTGATAGGTTTTCTCTAAACTGCTGGGAATAATTTAATCTATGCTCATTTAAGTGCTTTTGGAGAGGAATATAACTAATAGCGTTTCCATTAATTTCTAACCGCTTATTGTGATAGACTATCCTGTCGCCAGGTACTCCAATCACACGTTTAATATAATTAAGGGAAGTGTCTTTAGGGTATTTGAACACCATTATATCCCCACGCTGTGGATTATTTATTTTAACTACTTTTTTATTTATAATAGGTAAGCGAATTCCGTAAATAAATTTATTTACAAGAATTAAGTCGCCCACTAAAAGTGTCGGTGCCATCGAGCTAGACGGAATCTTGAACGGTTCATATAGAAAGGATCTTAATAAGAATACCATGGCAATCACCGGGAAAAAACTGTTGGAGTATTCTATAAAGATAGGCTGACGCAGTAATTCTTCCTTCAGTTTAGAGCGTTGTAGTTTTGCAATATCCAGACTTAGTCTGTTACTACATGCATCAAATCCACCTAGCGCAATATCAGCCCTGGAATGTCTTCGAGTTCTCAGATAGAAGCGCTCAATTAACCAGACAGTACCGGTTATAATAGTCATGAGTAGTAAAATTAAAGAAAAATTCTCCAGAATAAGTCTCAATATCATTTTTTATCTACCTGTAAGATTGCTAAAAATGCTTCTTGAGGAATATTAATTGAGCCTACTTGTTTCATTCTTTTTTTACCAGCTTTCTGCTTTTCTAGAAGCTTTCTTTTCCGACTAACATCTCCTCCATAGCATTTTGCTAATACATTTTTGCGTAAAGCTCTGATATTCTCTCGTGAGATTACATGACTGCCAACGGCAGCCTGTATGGTAACATCATACATTTGACGAGGAACTATTTCGCAGATCTTTGCAGCAACTGCGCGCCCACGATATTGACTGATAGAACGATGTGCAATGACCGACAAAGCATCGACTTTTTCACCATTAATTAACATATCAATCTTCACTACATCAGCAGAACAATATTCCTTAAATTCATAGTCCATTGAAGTATAGCCGCGTGATATTGATTTCAAACGATCAAAGAAATCTAAAACTACCTCAGCCATTGGAATTTCATACACCAATTTAACTTGTTTAGCATGGTAAGTCATGTCAATCTGTTTTCCACGCTTTTGTATACATAGAGTGATTACAGGACCAACATATTCTTGTGGCGTATATAAGTTAACTATAAATATAGGCTCACGCACTTCTTCAATATTAGAAGGCTCAGGCATCTTTGATGGATTATCTATCAATAAAATGCTGCCATCCTTTTTTAGGACTTCATAGATTACTGTGGGTGCAGTAATGATTAAAAACATGCCAAACTCACGCTCTAACCGCTCTTGAATAATTTCCATATGTAGTAAACCGAGGAAACCACAGCGGAAACCAAAACCTAATGCTTGAGATACCTCAGGTTCATATTGCAACACAGCATCGTTCAACTTAAGTTTTGCTAATGAACTACAGAGTGCATCATACTGATCTGCTTCAACTGGAAATAGTCCAGCAAATACCCTTGGTTGGACTTCCTTAAAACCAGGCAGAGCATTCGCTGCAGGCTCGGAAGATAAGGTCACAGTATCACCAACCTTGGCAGTTTTTAGTTCTTTAATACCAGCAATTACAAAACCAACTTGGCCAGCAGAAAGAGATTCTCGCGCTTGAAATTTTGGAGTAAATACGCCAACACTTTCAGTAAGATGCCGAGATTTATTCATCATTAATAAGATTTTATCTTTTGGTCTTAAGGTGCCATTTACTACACGAACTAGCATGATAACACCGACGTAATTATCAAACCACGAGTCGATGACTAGTCCTTGCAAAAGACCATTAGGATCTCCTTTTGGAGATGGAATCTTAGTAACTAACGACTCTAGTAATTCTTCTATACCCAGACCGTTTTTAGCTGAACAGTGGACAGCATCTTGGGCATCAATTCCAATGACGTTTTCAATATCAGTAATAGCATTGGTAGGGTCAGCCAGTTGTAAATCAATCTTATTCAATACTGGGACTACCTCTACTCCAAGATCAAGAGCAGTATAGCAATTTGCTACAGTCTGTGCTTCTACTCCTTGTGAAGCATCCACCACTAACAGAGCACCCTCACAAGCAGAGAGAGAACGGCTCACCTCGTAACTAAAATCAACGTGGCCAGGAGTATCAATAAGATTCAAATTATATATTTTACCATCCATAGCCTTATAACTTAGTGAAGCAGTTTGAGCCTTAATTGTGATACCCCGCTCACGCTCAATATCCATAGAATCAAGTACCTGGGTCTCCATTTCACGGTTAGACAAGCCTCCACAGAACTGTATAATTCTGTCTGCAAGAGTAGATTTACCGTGATCAATATGGGCAATTATAGAAAAATTACGAATGTTATTCATTTATAGGTATGGAGATAAATTTCGTATCCAGGATAGGATACAGGCCATTAAAATTTAGGTAAACCTATAAAAATTGGAGATTCTGAGGAACATTTTCTGAATCTTCAGGCGTCAAGAATTTTAGAGATAGTAATGGAAGAGCTGTAGATTCTGGGTTATACGTACAATCTATTTTAATCTACACTACTCTCCAAAATGAACACTAGGAAATGGCAAATGCTATTTCCATACTAAATAACAGATATTGTACTAGGGAAAAAATAGTATGTTTCTCAATATTTCTGAGTAAACTTAAATCAGGTATCCGCATTACCTAGTGCCGCAAAAGTTAGCTCATATTTTTCCAAAGACCAAAGTGCCGTTAGTACCGCCAAAACCAAATGAATTTTTAACTGCGATGTTTATTTTCATATCTCGTGCGGTGTGACTACAGTAATCTAGATCACACTCTGGGTCTTGATTAAAGATATTAGTAGTTGGTGGCGAAAGTTGATTATGCAAAGCTAGTACAGTGAATACTGACTCTAAGCCACCAGCACCACCCAACAAATGTCCAGTCATTGATTTAGTAGAATTTACCACCAGCTTGTACGCATGATCATTGAAAGATGCTTTAATTGCCTCAGTTTCATTTTTATCACCTAACAATGTCGAGGTACCATGTGCATTCAGGTATTGGACCTGATCAGCATTGATACCAGCGTCCATCAAGGCATTTTTTACACAGCGGTTTGGACCATCTAGGCTCGGTGCTGTTATGTGGTAAGCATCGCTACTCATACCAAATCCAAGTAATTCGGCATAAATTTCTGCCCCACGCGCCTTGGCATGTTGGTATTCTTCAAATACTAGGACACCTGCACCCTCACCCAATACGAAGCCATCCCGATCTTTGTCCCATGGGCGTGAGGCAGTAATTGGATCATCATTACGCTCTGATAAAGCATGAGGTGAGGAGAAACCGCCAACTCCCAGCGGGGATATACTAGATTCTGCGCCACCCGCAATCATCACATCAGCATCACCATACTGAATCATGCGACTTGCAGTGCCAATACAGTGCAGCCCAGTAGTACAAGCAGTAGCCATTGATAAACTTGGACCCCTAAGGCCGTATTTAATAGATAGGTTACCAGAAATCATATTGATAATTGATGCCGGAATAAAATGTGGGCTAATACGTCGCGGTCCACGACTAATTAGACTAGCATTCGTTGCTTCAATTAAGGGTAGACCGCCAATACCAGAACCAATGATAACACCTATTCTTTCAGCATTAGATTCTACTATTTCTAAACCGCTGTCTTGTATTGCCTGGATACCAGCTGCCATGCCGTAATGGATAAATTTATCTAAATTACGTGCTTGCTTAGCAGGAATATAGTCCTCAATATCGAAGTTTTTCACTTCTCCAGCAAACCGAGTGGAGAAACCAGCAGTATTAAATTTAGTGATAGCTGCGATACCTGATTTTCCTGAAATAATTGCGCTCCACGCATCCGCAACAGTGTTACCCACTGGCGAGACACAACCTAGACCAGTTATTACAACGCGGCGTTCACGCGTATGACTCAAGAATTTCTCCTGAACACATTTGAGAATGGCTCATATTTTTTTAACGTGGCTCTTAGTAGCATAGTCTATGGATTGTTGGACAGTAGTAATTTTTTCAGCATCTTCGTCAGAAATTTCCATCTCAAATTCATCTTCCAATGCCATAACTAACTCTACTGTATCAAGAGAATCTGCACCTAGATCATTAACGAAAGATGACTCATTTTTGATGTTGGCTTCTGCAATACCCAGTTGCTCAGCAACTATTTTTTTAACGCGTTGTTCAATATCTGACATGTTATATTTCCCTTACTTTACAGAAAGTGTGAGCATTCCATCAGGTTTACACACCGAAAATTTACTTTCGACATTAGTTTTTAATATAAAAGATACCTTAAAAAATATAGATAAAACTAGCTAAATTCAATATAAGAGATAAGTGCGAGTCCTATATCAGTTCATGTACATACCGCCGTTCACATGTATGGTACTACCTGTAATGTAACTGGCCTGTGGCGATGCCAAGAAAACCACGGCTGCAGCTACTTCTTCTGTAGATCCTAGACGTTCCATCGGAATTTTTTGTAATATCGAAGAACGCTGATATTGGTTTAAAGAAGTTGTCATATCAGTATCGATAAAGCCAGGTGCAACGCAATTAATTGTGATACTGCGATTAGCTACCTCGTATGCCATCGCACGGCTCATGCCAGCAATACCAGATTTAGCTGCCGCATAATTTATTTGGCCAGGATTACCAGTTGAAGCAACTACTGAGGTTATATTAATGATGCGTCCATATCTTTTTTTCATCATTTTACGTAAAACAATACGTGATAAACGAGCAACAGCTGTTAGATTAGTTGCAATAACATTGTCCCATTCTATATCTTTCATGCGTACAGCTAGTTGATCTCGGGTAATTCCCGCATTATTAATAAGAATAGATAGTTCTCCGAATTCTTTCTGTGCCATCTCAATAGTGTCTATACAACCACTAGTATCGTTTACATCCAGTACGGTACAACACCCATTATTGCCGTATTTAGACTTCATATATGCAGTAATGTCTGCCGCGCTTTCCTTAGAGGTTGTAGTACCTAGAACCTTAGCTCCACAATCTAGGAGGTGTAGCGCTATAGTCCGTCCAATACCGCGTGATATACCTGTAACTAATGCTACCTGACCGCTTAAGATTTTCAAATCTTTACCTGATAAATCCACGTCAATATCTCCAACATTACTTTGCATGAATCATAAAGATCGGGCTACACCAAATCCTATTTCTATTGAGTTTACATACGTGCGACAATAGCTCCCCATGTGAAACCAGCGCCTACACCTTCCATCATAATATTATGACCAGTCTTGATACGTCCATCGCGTGTTGCTTGATCCAATGCTAATGGGATTGATGCAGCTGAAGTGTTACCATGTTGTTTAACTGTTACTACCATACGGTCATCACCTATGCCTAGCTTACGCGCAGTATTTCTCATTATACGGATATTAGCCTGATGTGGAATTAACCAGTTAATTTCAGAAGAAATCATACCAGCAGTTTCTAGAACTTCATTAGCAATTCTTTCTAGCACTGAGACTGCCAATTTAAAGACCGCCTGGCCGTCCATGTGTAAAAGATACTTATCTTCAGATAGGCCATCTCCAGTTTTCTTTTTTGACATACAAAGTATGTCTTTTCGACTACCATCTGCATGCAATTTAGTTGCAAGAATACCTGGTTCCAGTGAACTAGTCATAACTACTGCTCCGGCTCCATCGCCAAAGAGAACACATGTGGTACGATCTTTAAAGTTCAATATATGAGAAAAAACTTCACTTCCAATCACTAACACATTTTTATACATGCCAGCTTTGATAAAGCTATCAGCAATTGAGATTGCATACACAAAACCACTGCATGCAGCCTGAACATCAAATGCTGGACTGCCATTAGTAATACCTAATTTTTCCTGAACAACACAGGCGGTGCTTGGAAATCCACCAACATAATCCATAGTTGAAGTGGCAACAATTATTAAGTCCACACTCCCTGATGAAATACCAGCCATACTCAGAGCTTGTCTAGCAGCTTCAACAGCAAGATCACTGGATTGTACGCCTTTTTCAGCATAGTGACGTGCAGTAATTCCACTACGAGAGAAAATCCATTCGTCTGATGTTTCTATTCCGTCATTAGCAAGCTGTTCGGTTAGCTCTTGGTTACTTACTCGTCTTGGTGGCAGATAGCTTCCGGTGCCAACAATTTTACTGTATTTAGCCATTCTTTCTTTTATCAGGTTAATGATTTTTGATATTATTGATTTCTATAGTTTGTAAGATGAAAATGATAAAACCACTTCATGGCATTGGATCAGCAACGGCTGTGGTGATTACGGATAACGCGTCGTTCTTAGTCGCATCAAAAGCACGCTGTATAGCCCATTCGTGGCCGTGAGCGTTAGAACCACCATGACTTTTGAAAACTAAGCCGTGTAGCCCTAATAAGCTAGCACCATTGTATCTTGAGGGATTCAAACGACGCGAGATAGCATTAACTGCGCCACGTGCGACGACTCCACCCAACATATTTAGAATACTGCTTTTAAATTCAGTAACCAGTATAGATTTAACCAAATTCCCCACGCCTTCAGATGCTTTAAGGGTAATATTCCCAACAAACCCATCGCAGACAACAATATCCGTAGTTCCCTCAAAAATATTATTACCTTCAACATTACCGTAAAAATTTAAGACACCTTTTTCATGATCTGCCCATAGCAATTCGGCAGTTTTTTTAGATACTTCATTACCTTTCGTTCCTTCTTTACCAATGTTTAACAAACCAATGGTTGGCCGAGGCTTACTTTCTATAGCTGATACAAGTGCTGAACCCATCAAAGCAAACTGATGTAGATGTAACGGTTCGCAATCAACATTAGCTCCTAGGTCAAGCATGTAGGTTGGTGAATTTTTCTGATTGGGAAAGGCGGCGCATATGGCAGGTCGATCAACGCCATGCAAGGTTTTTAGTATATATCGAGAAACCGCCATCAACGCCCCTGTATTACCAGCAGAGACACAAGCCTGTACCTGACCTACTTTAAGCATGTTTAGAGCGACATGCATTGAGGAATTTTTTTTACGGCGCAAGGCTATTTCTACAGAATCATCCATTGTTACTACCTCAAACGCATTCTTTAGGGAAAGGCGTGGATGAAAATGTGCGTTGTTTTTTTTTAATTCTTCTTCGATTTCTTTTTCTGGGCCAATCAATACTAGTTTTACACCAGGTTCACGATTGGCAAATGCAACGGCAGCACCAACAATAGCTGAGGAGCCAAGGTCACTGCCCATGCAATCGATAGAAATTTTTGTTGTCATTTTTTGATTCTTCGTCCACCCTAACCACTTTAATCAGGCAGATTAGGCTCAATTTAGAACAGAATTTATTTCTTATAGAATAACAATATTACCGAGAAAATCCTAGGCCACCTGAATCTACTTCTTAATTCCACTGGTAGAACTCTGGACTACTTTTCGGCCACGATAGAAACCGCTGGGACTAATATGATGGCGTAAATGTGTCTCGCCAGTTGTTTTCTCAATAGCAAGCGAAGGTGCAACCAGAAAATCATGAGAGCGGTGCATACCACGCTTAGAAGGGGTTTTTTTGTTTTGTTGAACTGCCATTTAGTAGATCCCACTTTAAAGTCTTAAAAATTATTTATCACATAAGTCGCTCATATCTAAATCTCAGATAAATGAAGAGCAAATTTTTTATACAATGAACATTCTTCTATCTATTCACTTATTGAACTACAATAGACTGGTAAGCTTAAGAGTTAGCGCTTCCTATATCTTTCAAAATCTCGAAAGAGAATTTCTGTAGATTTCTCTCTGTCTCTAGCTTATCCCCATAGAACTTTAAATGGTCACTAGGGCAAACTGGATAATGTCTTGGCGAAGGCGGCAGATGCAGCAAGATTTCGTCCTCGATTAATTCGGTGACATTCAATGTTGTTGCACAAACGATCACATAACTATCGCTGCTGTCGAGAAGCGAATCTGCTATATCTGCATTTCTCTCGTCTTCTGCTAAAACTATTTTCGACTTTGAATTTATACTAAAGGCTAACGATATCAGACAACGTTGGCATGCAATTTTTGTAGGCCCCTTTACTGTTAAACTAAGTTGGGGGTACCCAATATCATTTACCCCATCACCAACCAGTAGCCAGTTTAATATTGTCGACTGGTCTGTAAACTCAGAGTACAGGCGTTGCGAGTCAGCTATTAGTAATCTACCTTCGCTTTTTTCCTTTTTTAACGCATATTTTACTGCACTAATTGTAATATTTTTCACAATATAGACTAATTTTGTTTGTCCTTTTAAGGTAACATACTTCATAAAAATAGTCAAAACTTTGCCCTGGATTCTCTAATCCACTCAAAATTTTTTGTTTTATATAATCTTTAAGAAATACACCAATGTCCTTCTCAAAAGAAAAAGTTTCTCATAAACTATCGCCATACCGCTTAGTTCTAGGATCTAGTTCAAAGTATAGAAAAGAGCTACTCTCTCGATTGCAAATTCCATTCGATGTCATAACGCCGTATGTAGACGAAACTCCTCATTTTAACGAAAGTCCTGAGACTATGGTACTACGCCTTGCTTTAGAGAAAGCGCGCAGTGTAGCATCACGTTTACCAAACTCTATAGTAATTAGCTCTGATCAAGTCGCAGTACTAGGCGATCAGAAAATTGGGAAACCGGGAAATCATGAAAACGCTTTGAGACAATTGCAGAAGATGCGCAATCAAAAAGTCGTCTTTCACACGTCACTATGTCTCTTAGATAATCGTAAAATTCATCATGAAAAAAAGATTCAGGCAGAAGTGATCAAGACTTTTGTTAATTTCCGCGATTTAACTGATATGGAGCTAGATACATATTTAAGAACTGAGATGCCCTATGATTGTGCAGGTAGTATAAAAAGTGAGGGGCTAGGTATAACAATGCTAGAAAAAATCGAAAGTACAGATCCAACTGCACTTACTGGTTTACCGCTAATTACTCTTACTAGTATGCTGCGCTGTGCGGCTGTCTCATTCTTTATAAGCTAAACAACATGTCGGGCATACTATACTTAATTCCTAATACCTTAGGTCAGAAAGAAAGCGACTCGTCTGTATCTCTAGCTGCTGTAATTCCAAAAGAAGTACAAAAGATTGTGGCTAGGTTAGACTATTTCATTGTAGAGAATGCAAAAATTACTCGCGCTTTCATCAAGTTAATCAGCGCAACTGGTTTGTTAGTTAAACCACTTAAAGAAATAAAAATCACTGAAATTAATAAACAAAGCTCCAATAACACTCTGGAAGATTTATTGTCTCCAGTTCTATCTGGACAAGATGCTGGATTAATCTCAGATGTAGGAGCACCAGCTATCGCTGATCCTGGCAATAATCTGATATATCTCGCTCATACTTGTGGTGTTCAAGTTAAGCCTATGGTTGGACCATCATCTTTATTGCTGGCTATTATGAGTAGTGGCCTCAACGGCCAAAGCTTTGCATTTAATGGATACTTACCAACGAAAGCTGAACAATGCTATAACCGTATAAAGGAACTAGAGATACGTTCACGTCAAGAGCAACAAACACAGCTATTTATTGAAACGCCCTACCGTAATCACGCACTCATGGAGAAACTAATCAAGATCTGTCACAACAGTACATTGATTTGTATCGCTACTGACCTGACTTTCTCATCAGAAGCTATTAAAACCAAGACAGTCCAAGAGTGGAAAATTAATTTCTCATTGGGGGAAAATGTTGAGTTTCATAGAAAACCGACAGTTTTTCTCTTGCTGGCTAAATAATCAGCTCTTACATAGGAAGTTTTTTGCTACCTCTATGCTTCCTAAATCAAAAGTATGTAATTTGGATCTCTCGCTGAGAATTCAACATTTCATCTATTTTATTGAATAAAATCAAGCATAAAAATGACAATCTTGAGTCACTGTCAATAGGCA
>Ga0256412_1000053_pt1 | contig 14197 bp, 18 predicted proteins | sample WCR_74metaT_FD_190055 | JGI IMG/M metagenome (GOLD analysis project Ga0256412, IMG submission 190055) | Metatranscriptome of seawater microbial communities from Monterey Bay, California, United States - WCR_74 (Metagenome Metatranscriptome) | ecosystem: Environmental > Aquatic > Marine > Coastal...
GTCAAAAACCCGTACTAGGTACAAGTTCAGGCAAATACTTTGAAAGTTAACCAAAATGCAAAACCCATAACCAAATGCACCAGCCTCGAGTGGCGAGGCTGGCGCCAAGGATGTCGGCGGCGAGCAGGATCTCTCCGCCATTAATCTCTACTTGTCCTCGTCCTGCTGCACTCTGCTGGACGTGAACAAGGACAAGTTCTACAAGGCCCTCCATGAGCCCAAGACCTAGGACCTTCTGGCACAGTTCGCCCATGACAGGAACCAGCGAGCTCTGCTCATCTCGAGGGTCGACCAACGTGGCAAGGCCTACAATGAGGACGAGGAGCACAAGGATGAGACAGCCACCGCAGGCTCTCCCACCAAGCATGCTGACTAGGTCGAGCAGCCTGATGACGCCAAAGAGAAGGCTGAGCTCGGTGAGCTCCTGCAAGGGGATGATCTCAAGTTCTCCCTAAAGGTTGAGTACTACGGCCCTGTTGCTCATACTCTCGCATTCCTCAAGAGAGAATCTTTCGCCGTCATGGACCTCAAAGGAGATGATGCAGGCGAGCATGTGTCCAAGCAGCTGCAGCTCCTCAACTTGGGCTACATCGGCGAGGACTTCAACATCTTTGAGCTCGCCGCAACCTACGTGGAGTACTCCCTGCTGCCGCTATTCAATTCCTACAAGACCAGCAAGGCAACCCAGGCAGACAAGAGTGGGTCAACATCGACAGGATTTGAAAGCATCCAGAAGAACTTGGCTCAATTGAAGGTACATCTTCTCCAATGTCAGCAGAATATCATCGTGCCTGAGATCGAGCTCATCCATGAGCCAGAGATCAAGGCCAAGAGCGAGGAGCGCAGGGCTCTTGGCCTCGAGATGACGGCCGATGACTTTGAGCATCGGCTTCAAGACCCAAATTTCGTCAAGAGGCTCGAAAAGACGGTCACTCAATGGATCAAGGACATCAGACGCATCACCTAGCTGAATCACGATCCCCAACAAGGCTCAGCTCTGCAGGAAATCAACTTTTGGTTGTCCATTGAGCGATCTCTGACCCATATCGACGAATAAATGAAGACTAATATGCTCAGCGTGACCCTCAAGCTTCTGCAGCAAGCTCAAAAAATACAGCTTGTCTACCGCTTCCAGCTAGATACTGAGCTCGAGTAAAAACTGAAGACCGCCAGAGACTACAACAAGCTGCTCAGAGACTTCCCAATCAACCAACTCCTGTCAGCCAACGAGCTAGACCAGGTCCGAAAAGCCATCGAGCTGATCTTCAACTAGTTCAGGTATATCAAGCAGGCTGGTGGTGACAGCTACCCAAATCAGCGAGCCATCCTGCTCATGAATGCCTTGACTCAAGATCTCAATGAGCAACTCCTCAAGATTCTGTCCAATTATCAAATCATGCACTTGGATTACCAGGAATTTGAAGCACTCAAGAAAGAAATTCAAAGCGTATTTGCGCTTCGATTCGACAAAATAACTGAGTTCAGGAACATGATCAATAGCAATAGATCACGGCTTGACCAAACCAGCAACAAGGTCATGGACAACATCATGAAGAATCCTCTTCAGGACAGACTCGAACGAATCTTCATTTTCAGGAAGCATCATTACAAATTCAGTCAAATCATCAGAAAGACTCTGTCGAACGAGGTTTCAGGAGACAAAAAGAACCTGGAGGACGTTGCACTGAGCAAAATTGATGAGGCCTACCAGTCCTTCAATGGAATCAATGTCTTGGACACCAGCAAGGAGGGATGCGATCTATGGGACTAGACTGAGAGAACATACAATCTCAAGAGCGCCAAGGTGGAGTCACAGATCACATCGATCCTGAAGGCCAAGCTCTCACAAGCACAAAATGCAAACGAAATGTTCCGTGTCTTCCAAATCTTCAACGCGCTCTTTACCAGGCCAAGAATCAGAGGTGCCATCCAAGAGTATCAAATCCAGCTTCTGATCAAGGTCGAGAAGGACATCGAGGTTCTGAGAGACAAGCTCCTGAACAATCAGAATCAGGAGCAGCACCAATCAACTATGCTAAATCGAATCAGAGGCTTCCCCGATATATCCAACAAGATCATTTGGACAAAGCAAATCGAACGAAGACTCGGCATCTACATGAGAAGAGTTGAGGACGTTCTTGGTTCTAACTGGAAAGATCTTCATCAAGGCAAGAAGCTGAAACAAATTGGAGACAACTTCCAGCAAGCCTTGCAAGCGAGATAAGATCATTACTTGACGACCTGGCAATCTGAAGTCCAAAAGATCAATGCCTCGACTGAGAAGGCAAAGCAGATTTTCAATATTGAGTAGCGAATTGATCGATACCACTTCTATCTCGATTTCAACATGCAGCTGCTGAATTTGCCTCAGGAATTGAACCAGCTCACGATCATGGCCATAACCAATATAACCGTAAAGAAGATGCCGTTGTCAATTCAATTGAAGTCTCAAGATGTTCAGAACCTCTTTCCTATCGCAATGAGTCTCCAAGAAAGCCTGAGGACGTTTGAGTACACTGAGAGTCGAGTCATTCCAAAGTTTGCAAAACTTGTGGCGGAGAGTCGACTGCAGGCTCAGCAGCAGATGCTGAGAGGACTACAGATTTAGTGGAAGTCCGACACAAACGTCGAGAAATACGCAAAAGAGCTTAGAAAATGCGTCACTGAGTTCGAGGAGGCTGTCAATGATGTCATTGAGAAGATCGCTCTTATTGATGAGTATCTAGAGGAGCTCCAGACAAGTGAGCTTGACCAAGAGATCTTGGCCGAGAAGATCGAAAAGATTCAGAAGATCATCGATGTCTTCGAGATTGAGAGCTACTCGAATCTGCAAATATGGGTCGATGAGCTTGACAAGCGAATCTCAGACATCCTGATTGATCGTCTCGAGAAGAGAATCCAGCAATGGGTTAGAGAGTTCAGCGTTCACAACGAAGACAGCGATGCATCGAGGTCATTGGTGGACACATATACGCTGAAGATAAAGATGCAAAATTAAACATTCATCCTCGATCCTCCTCTTGCTGAGGCGCGAGCATTCTGGTACACTCAGCTCCACAGCCAAGTCGAAATCATCTGCGGACTCAAGAGAGTGGAGGCTCAAAGATTCGGCAAGTTCAAGGGCCAAGACAACCAAAGGGAAAAGACCTATATGAGTTTGGTCAAGCAAATGGGCGACTTCAACATCACCGAAGCTTACGAAACTCTAGAGAATATTTTGAGGACTGCTGATCAATACTTTGGAATTTGGAAGCAATATCAAGCTCTCTGGGATCTATAAAGCATCCAGATCTATGATATGCTTGGTGACGACGTCGACAAGTGGACTCAGCTCCTCAACGAGATCAGACAAGGAAGAAAAACCTTTGACACCTCGGAGGACAGAAAGTCATTCGGAACGATCGTCATCAACTACGGTGGAGTCAAGCAAGACGTGAACAACAAATACGATCAATGGCACAAAGAGATTCTCAACAAATTTGGCAACAAGCTCAAGGGCACCATGAGATCCTTTTATCAAGAAATTCAAGGCGCCAGAAGAAAACTTGAGGGCTTGTCAATTGACGCCTCAGATGATGTCACCATCTTCGTCACCGAGATTTAAGAAATCAAGCGCAGTGTTCAAGGATGGGAACAATCCCTCGAGAGATAGAAGAAAGGACAGAAATTACTGAACAGCCAGAGGTACCAATTTCCAAATGACTGGCTCTGGATTGATATCGTTGAGTTTGAGTGGCATCAGTCATTCCAATAGATCCTATCCAAGAAAGTTGCTCTGATGGAGGATCAAATTCCTGCTCTCCAAGCCAAAATTCTCGATGAAGAAAAATCCTGCCACAACAAACTCAAAGAAATTGAGGATGAGTGGGAGAAGACCAGACCAAGAACAGCCGAGTATACTCCCAAGGAAGCTCTAGATCAGCTCAATATCGTTGGCAAGAAGATTTCGACCTCCAATGCTGAATGGATCAGGATTTGCAAAGCCAAAGAGCTCTTGGATATGGAGCTTGGAGATCCTCTTCGTCTTCAGAACCTTGTCGAAGACCATCAGCTCCTCAAGGGCGTCTGGGGTGAAATTCACAAAGTTTGGCAGACAATCGACGTCATCAATGAAACCACTCTCGCAGCCTATGTCCACAAGAAGGTAAAAGAAGCTCTCGATAAGATCCTTGAGCAGATGAACGCTTTCCCAAATAGATTGCGATCTCATAGTGTATATGATGAATACAAAGCTCTGCTCTAAAAGTATAGAAAAGTCAATGCGCTATTCCTTGAGCTCAAGAGCGAGGCAATGAAGCCTCGTCACTGGCAGTAGCTATTGAGCAAGTTGAAAATCAAAGTCAAATTCAATGACTTGATTCTGAACAATCTCTGGCAAGCTGATCTTGTCAAGAACAACAAGATCGTGGCAGAAATCTTGAACGAGGCAAGAGGTGAGTTGATCCTGGAGGAATTCATCAGAAACATCAAAGACTGCTGGGCCAACTATGAGCTTGAGCTCATCAGGTACCAGAACAAATGCAGGCTGATCAAAGGCTGGGACGACCTCTTTGTCCAAATCGATGAGCATATCAACAACATAGCGTCAATGAAAATGTCACCCTACTATAAAGTGTTCGAGGAGGAGATTGTACCATGGGACGAGAAGCTGCAGAAAATCAGAATCACCTTCGACAATTGGATCGATGTGCAAAGGAGATACGTCTACCTCGAAGGAATATTCTTTGGAAGTGCAGACATCAAGTCCATGCTCACGACCGAGTTCAACAAGTTCAGAGGCATCGACAATGAGTTCACATCCCTGATGAAAAAGGTCGCCCAGAAGCCGACCGTTCTTGATGTCATGGCCATCCAGAGTCTGCAGTAGAACCTGGAAAGATTTTCAGATATGCTCAGTAAAATCCAAAAAGCTCTTGGTGACTATTTAGAGAAATAGAGATAGAGTTTTGCAAGATTCTACTTTGTTGGTGATGAAGATTTACTTGAAATCATTGGAAATTCAAAGGAGATCAGAATGGTACAGAGACATTTCCCAAAAATGTTCGCAGGTATCACTTCGGCAAGTTTTGAGAACGACGGCGATTAATTGAATGGCATGTACTCAAGAGAAGGAGAATATGTCAAGTTCTCGACCCCTATCATCATCTCTGAGGACCCTACAATCTATGTCTGGCTGACGAAGGTTGAAGCCGCCATGCAAATGTCTCTTGCTCATCAGCTGCTGCACTCGATTGAGGAGATGTCAAGGATTGATCTTCAGGAGTAGCCAGACGATTTCACAGCATGGATTGAGAAGTTTCCTGCCCAAATAGACGTCCTCTCGATGCAAGTCTTCTGGTCGAATAAGGTGGAGGAGTGCCTGAAAACGAATGTTGGCGCAAAGTCGCTCGTCCTTGTCGAAAAGAGAACGATGACGATTCTCGAGATGCTCGCAGAGCGTGTGCTCACCGATCTTGCTAAGGATATCAGGCAAAAGTACGAGCAGCTGATCACAGACCTGGTACATCAGCAAGATGTCACAGGCTAGTTGATCCTTGAGCAAATCGAGTCCATCAATGAGTTTGCGTGGCTGTACCATATGAGGTTCTACTTCAACCACAAGTAGTAAAACGCCTTGGAGCAGCTCCAGATCAAGGTTGCAAATGGCCAGTTCTTCTATGGCTTCGAGTATCTTGGTGTGGCTGAGAAGCTCGTCCAGACACCCTTGACCGATCGATGCTATCTGACTCTGACGCAGGCCCTGCACTGGAGACTCGGAGGATCCCCATTCGGGCCAGCTGGTACTGGTAAGACCGAGTCTGTCAAGGCTCTGGGATCTCAACTCGGCAGATACGTCTTGGTCTTCAACTGTGACGAGACCTTTGACGGCAACGCAATGGGAAGGATCTTCGTGGGTCTCTGTCAAGTCGGTGCATGGGGCTGCTTCGATGAGTTCAATCGTCTTGAAGAGAGGATGCTCTCTGCTGTCTCACAGTCGATCTTGCTCATTCAGATGGGACTGAAGGAGAAGGTCAAGAACATTAACCTCATGGGCCGTGACGTGCAGCTCAATGATGCGATGGGAATTTTCATCACGATGAATCCTGGATATGCAGGAAGATCAAACTTGCCAGACAATCTCAAACAGCTTTTCAGATAGATTGCCATGGTCAAGCCCAACAAGGAGATGATTGCGAGAGTCAAACTCTACTCGCAAGGATTCAAGACGGCGGAGAAGCTCAGCGGCAAGATCGTCTCACTTTTCGATTTGTGCTTGAATCAGCTCAGCTCTCAGAGTCATTATGACTTTGGCCTCAGAGCACTCAAGAGTGTCTTGGTCAGCGCAGGAAACCTAAAGAGAGCCAAGAAAGCTGCTTATAATGCACTCGAAAATCCAGGTACGGAGGTCGACGAGACTTGGGAGCAAAACATCCTTCTGCAAAGTCTCTGTGACACACTCGTCCCAAAGCTGATTGCCTAAGATATTCCTCTCCTTGAGAATCTGCTGTCAGGTGTCTTCCCAGGCGCCACTCTCATCCAACTCAGAGAACAAAGCATCAAAGAGCAGTTGGAGAGGCTTCAACAAAAGTTCAACATGTTAGCGAAGGACCAGTTCATCGAGAAGGTTCTGTAGCTGTACCAGATCCTCAACCTCCATCACGGTGTGATGATGGTCGGTCCAACTGGCTGTGGAAAATCCTTGGCCTGGAGAGCTCTCCTTGAGACCATGGAGAAAGTTGATGGCATCAAAGGCGAGGGCTACGTCATTGACCCTAAAGCCATCACCAAAGAAGAGCTGTATGGAAGGCTGGACTCAACCACAGCCGAGTGGACAGATGGAGTCTTCACCCGACTTCTCAGGAAAGTTATTGACAATCACAGAGGAGAGTCTTCGAGGAGGCACTGGATCATATTCGATGGAGATGTAGACCCAGAATGGGCAGAGAACCTCAACTCAGTCTTGGATGACAACAAGCTCTTGACTCTTCCATCTGGTGAGCGACTTCAGGTCCCAGACAACGTCAGAATCATGTTCGAGGTAGAAACACTGAAGTATGCTACTCTTGCGACAGTATCCAGATGCGGCATGGTCTGGTTCTCCGATGACACCGTCAGCATCGACATGATCTATCACCACTATCTGATGAGACTCAGGCAGGAGGACTATGATGCCCTTGGCGAGGACCCAGACGAGAAGTAGAAGCAACAATAACAAGATGGTGAAGAAGCTAATAAAGAGGGCGGTGGCCAAGGATCATAGCCAAGCTTCGCTGGTGATGGAGATGCCAACGTGGCGGCGGCAAGAACCAGAAAGCAATGCGTCGACGCAGTGCTGCCCCTGTTCGATGATTCAGAGAGTTCAAGCTTCATGACGAGCACCGTCGAGCTGGCGCAGACTCTGCCACACGTCATGGACTTCACAAGGATAAGGTGCCTCGAGGCGTTCTTCGCTCTGGTCAGGAAGGGCCTCTCCAACGTGGCTGAATACAATGAGAACCACGCCGACTTTCCCCTGTCTGACGGCCAAGTGGCCGCCTATATGACCAAATGGCTCGTATTCTGTGCTCTCTGGGGTATCGGTGGGTCCATGAACTTGCAGACTCGGACTGAGTTCGGCGAAGAGCTCAGAAACATGAGCAATGTCGATATGCCATCTGCAGCTGCACCACTTCTAGATCATGAAGTCAGAGTCGATGACCAAGCCTGGCACCTGTGGAAAAAGAGAGTACCAACTGTTCAAATTGAGCCCAGCAAAGTGGTTGACGCCACCACGGTGATCAATACAGTCGACACTTGCAGACATCAAGAAGTTCTTTGCAGCTGGCTCAGTGAGCATCGCCCCTTCTTGCTATGTGGTCCTCCAGGTTCAGGAAAGACCATGACCTTGATGGCCACCTTGAAGATGCTTACCGACATGGAGATGATCTTCATCAATTTCTCATCATCGACTTTGCCAGATCTGATCTTGAAAACCTTTGATCACTATTGTGAGTATAAAAAGACGCCATAAGGAGTCATTCTGAGACCCAAATAGCTGGAGAAATGGCTGGTTGTGTTCTGCGATGAGATCAATCTACCAGACGAGGACAAGTATGGAACACAGGTTGTGATTGCATTCCTGAGATAAATCACAGAGCATCGAGGGTTCTGGAGATCCTCCGACAAGCAGTTCGTCAGACTCGAGAGAATTCAATTCGTTGGAGCCTGCAATCCACCGACAGATGCAGGAAGACATCCCCTGTCAGAAAGGTTTTTGAGGCATACTCCACTGATTTTCGTGGACTTCCCAGGTACTGAATCTCTCAAGCAGATCTTCGGCACCTTCAACGCAGCGATGCTTTCAAGACTTCCAGCTCTGAAGGGCTCTGCTGAAGCTTTGACAGAATCCATGGTCGAATTCTACACCAAGTCCCAGCAGCATTTCACTGCTGACCAACAGCCTCACTATATCTACTCCCCAAGAGAGCTGACTCGATGGAAGTATGCCATCTTCGAGGCGCTCTCTGCTGTCGAGGATGTTGACGACCTGGTCCGGCTTTTCGTGCATGAGGGTCTCCGTCTCTTCGAGGATAGGCTTGTGTACCCAGAGGAGAAAGAATGGTGCAACGAGGCCATCGATGAGGTCTCAAGGAAGTGGTTCCCATCGATGGATCCCGAGAAGGCGCTCAAGAGGCCAATATTATTCAGCAACTTCATCAAAAAGGATTACGTGTCAGTCTCTCAGGAAGACTTGAAGCACTATATCGACGGCCGACTCAGAACCTTCTATGAGGAGGAGCTCAACGTCCAGCTCGTCGTGTTCGACACCGTCATCGATCACATACTCAGGATAGATAGAGTTTTGAGGCAGCCACTTGGTCATTTGCTGCTTGTTGGCGCTTCAGGAGTGGGCAAGACGACCTTGACCAGATTCGTTGCTTGGCTCGATAATTTGCAGGTATTCTAAATCAAAGCTGGAAGAAATTATTCCGTTTTTGATTTTGACGAAGATCTGAGAACTGTCATGAAGAGGGCTGGATGCAAGCAAGAAAAGATTTGCTTCATCTTTGATGAAAGCAATGTCCTTTCAACAGCATTCTTGGAAAGAATGAATGCGCTTCTGGCAAGCGGCGAAGTGCCTGGTCTATTCGATGGTGAGGACTACATGACTCTCATCAATCAATGCAAAGAGGCAGCATTGCGAGAGGGCAAGATCATTGACACTGAAGATGAGCTTTACAAGCATTTTATCTACAACGTCCAAAGGAACCTGCATGTGGTATTCACAATGAACCCTGCGAACCCAGACTTCTCGAACAGAACAGCAAGCAGTCCTGCTCTCTTCAACAGGTGTGTAATCGACTGGTTCGGTGACTGGTCAGATGATGGCCTCCTTCAAGTGGCCCAGTCCTTCACTGAAAGCATTGATATAGCATCAGATTGCTTTTCCAAGGACGTGAGCACCAGCGGTAATGACAGCCCACAGGCAGATGCTGATGGTGACGGAGAGAAGGTCATGGATCCCCGCAATGAGCTGCTGAGCCAGTGCATTGTGCAGCTACACATCGCCGTCAGAAATGTGAACAAAAAACTGATGAGGTCCGCAAAGAAGTTCAACTTCATTACGCCAAGAGATTTCCTCGACCTCGTCAGGCACTTCATTGCACTCAAGAGCATCAAATAGTCAGAGCTGGTTGAGCTCCAGGGCCATCTCAACGGAGGGCTTGAGAAATTGAAAGAGACGGAAGATGAAGTCGCAGAGCTGCAGGCCACCTTGAAAGTCTACCAGGCTGATCTGCTGGTGCAGGAATAAGCAGCCAAAGAGAAGCTAGCTGCCATGCTCCAGGAGCAAGGGCAGGCAGAGAAGCGTAAGGAGGTCTCAGAGAAAACTGCCAAGGAGCTGGTTCTGAAACAAGCAGACATTGCAACAAGAAAAGTCAAAGTCGACGAGGATCTAGGGAAAGCTGAGCCTGCCCTGCTTGCTGCCCAGGAAAGTGTGTCTGGAATCCAAAGCAAACAGCTGAATGAGTTGAGAGCATATACGACACCTCCAGCTGCTGTCAAAGTGGCCTTGGAGCCTGTGATTGCGCTGATCACGAAGACAGCCGCAAAACCAGAGTGGAAAGACGTCAAAATATGGCTCAGGAGAGATGATTTCATCAGATCGATCATGAACTTTGACAAAGATGATATTTCACCAGCTGTCAAGGTCTTCCTTATGAATAACTATTTGAACGACACGACGGCTTTTGATCCAGCCAGAATTGCGAAAGCTTCGAGGGCAGCTGGTCCTCTGGCCCTCTGGGTGAAGTCGATCGTCGAATATTCAGAGATCTTCCACTCGATTACGCCTCTGAGGAATGAGTTGAAGGGACTTGAAGCTGAAGAGGCCAGAATGCTGGCAAAGCAACGGGAGCTGGATGCAGAGATTGTCCACTTGGAGGCAAGCATCGAAGACTTGAAGCTGGAATTCGCTGGCTTGATTGCCAAAGTCGAAAATATCAAAAACGACATGAAGACCGTGCAAGCAAAGGTCGCCAGGAGTGTCCAACTGCTCGCAAATCTGAGCTCAGAAAGAGTCAGATGGGAAGAGAGCAGCAAGAATTTTGTGAATCAGATGTCTTGCCTGGTCGGAGACTGCTTATTTGCAGCAGGATTTCTCACCTACATTGGATTCTTCGACCACTACTACAGGAAGTACTTGCAAAGCGAATGGAGAGACACGATCGACCAGGTGAGCTTGAAGATGAGGCAGGAGATGAAGTTCGTTGAGTTCCTGAGCAGTCCAAGCGAGCGTCTTGAGTGGGAAAAGCAAGGGCTGCCCGACGATGAGCTTTGCATTGAGAATGCCATAATCATGTTGAACTACAACAGGTACCCATTAGTCATCGATCCATCAGATCAAGCCCCAAAGTTCATCACGACTCATTATGCGAAACAGAAGATCTAGAAGACCAGCTTTGCCGATGATGGCTTCATGAAGCATCTCGAGACAGCCATCAGATTCGGACTGCCACTCTTGGTTCAAGATGTGGAGAAAATTGATCCCGTTTTGAACAGCGTCCTCAATAAAGAAGTCCAGAAAGCTGGTGGTAGAGTCTTGATCAGAGTTGGAGATCAAGAGATAGACTACTCAGAAGCATTTGTACTTTACATGATCACCAGAGACCCCAACGCTATGTTCACTCCAGATCTTTGCTCAAGAGTGACATTTGTGAACTTCACAGTCACTCCATCAAGTCTCCAGAGCCAGTGCTTGAACATATTCCTGAAGGCAGAGAGGCCAGAGATAGACAAGAAGAGAAGTGACATCATCAAGCTCCAAGGAGAGTTCAGAGTCAAGCTCAGGTAGCTCGAAGATCAGCTCCTCAACGAGCTGACCGAGGCCGAGGGCAACATCCTCAACAACACCAAACTGATTTAGACTCTTGAGACTCTCTAGAAAGAAGCAAGAGACATCGCCAATGAAGTAGCTCAGGCCGACGAGACCATGAAGGAAGTGGAAGAAGTCACCGCAGAGTACATACCACTAGCCAATATGGCATCCCGACTCTACTTCTCGCTGGATAGTATGTCATCGATTCACTTCCTGTACCAGTACTCACTGCAATACTTCATGGAGATTTTGTTCTCTGTCATCGAAAAGAGTGAAAAACTGGACAAAATCCCAAGGACAAACCACCAGGCACGGCTGCAATTCATCGTTCACGAGCTCCTCAATAGAACGTATGACAATGTTTCGAGGGGTCTGCTGCAGGAGCATCAGACTTTGTTTGCTCTAAGGCTCGTCCAGATACGAAAGCATGGCGACGAGCAGTTCGGAAGGCTCTGCAGTTCATTGCTCAGGTCCACTGCTGCGCTTGAGACGAGGCTTTCTCCTTCCCTCTTGGATGGAAGACTGACGAAGAGCCAGTTGGCAACGGTCGAGGGCATCGTTGGCGTCCCCGAGTTCTCTGGGCTTATCGCGAGCATGGAAAGTGACGAATCGAGATGGGTGGCCTTCCTTGACCATCCCACCGCTGAGAAAGCCGTGCCGGAGCCTTGGCGACAAAGCCATCCAGACTTGAGCAAGGAAGTTGAGCAGCTGCTGAGAATGATTATAGTCAGAGCTTTGAGGCCTGATCGAGTCGTTGCAGCAACCAAAACATTGATCGAGATGGTACTAGGCGAGGAGCTGATGCAATCGGGATAATATGACTTGGGCCATGTCGTCGACAACGAAAGCAAGGCAAGGAGTCCACTTCTTCTGGTCTCAGCACCAGGCTATGATGCCAGCTTTATGGTCGACCAGCTTGCCAAGAATAAGCACAAAAAGTATACGTCTGTGGCCATAGGAAGTCCAGAGGCTTTTGAGTAAGCTGAAACTGCAATCAAGCTAGCTGCCAGATCTGGATCCTGGGTGCTCCTCAAAAATGTCCACTTGGCTCCCTCTTGGCTTGTGGAGCTGGAGAAGACGGTCTACAAGCTGACTCTGCACGACACCTTCCGACTATTCTTGACAATGGAGGTGAATCCTAAGGTCCCAACGACCCTTCTTCGTGCATCTTGCGTGCTCCTGTTCGAGCCTCCTTCTGGAATCAAGGCAGCGATGACGAGATCCTACACTCAGGCCATCACCAAAGAGCGCTCCGACCAGAGGCCAGTCTAGAGGGCAAAGCTGCATTTCATCGTGGCTTGGTTCAACGCAGTGGTGCAGGAGAGACTGCGATATATTCCGATAGGATGGTCGAAGACCTACGAGTTCAACCAGAGTGACCAGAGATGTGTTCTCGATTGCGTTGACCAATGGGTTGATTCCATGGGAGCAGGAAGAGAAGCCATCGACCCAGACAAGATTCCTTGGGATGCCCTTAGGACACTGGTGAGCCAGTCCATATTTGGAGGCAAAATTGACAACGACTTTGACCAAAAGATCTTGCAATCTCTCGCAGACTATTTCTTCAGAAAAGAGACATTCGATGTTGACTATCCTCTTTTCGACGCAGGCGAGGAGTAGACAGAGCAGCTGGTGATTCCAGATTTCAAATGCTACAAGGACTTCGCTGGCTGGACGAAGCAACTTCCAAGCGTCGAATCGCCAGCTTGGAGTGGCCTGCCGATGAACGTTGAGAAGCTGAACAGAATCAGACAAGCCGAGAGCTTGATCGCCAACACCAACCTCCTCCAAGGCACAGATGATGAGCTGCAAGTGGGAGAAGCTGGCGACGATCCAGCAGGTGGAGCAAAGTGGCTGAGCAGCCTCAAGCAGAAAGTCCAGCAGTACTTCGACCTGATGCCAGAAGCGCTCGAGACTTTGCGACGAGCCGGTGCCATGGTGAAGAATCCATTGTTCAGATTTCTGGAGAGAGAGTGCAGCGTGCTGTCAGCACTCCTGTAAACGGTCAGAACGGACCTTGCGCTGGTGCTTGATGTCTGCAGTGGTACAAGGAAGTCCACAAATCACATCAAGTCCATGGCTGCGAGTCTTCATGCAGATGCAGTGCCAGTCCATTGGCAGAAGTATGTCGTGCCTGCCTCAATGTCGGCGCCTGAGTGGCTGAATGACTTCCGGGGGAGAGTTGAGCAAGTGCAACAGCTCTCAGGTAGTGCAGATCAGAGCAGAGCAATGCGAAATGGCATCTGGTTTGGCGGGTTGCTCGCCCCTGAGGCCTTCTTGATTGCAACCCAACAAGCAACAGCCCAACAGCACGGCTGGTCCCTGGAGGAGCTTGAGATGAAGCTGGAGTTCGCGCCGTCCGACGAGGAGATGCAGCACGCTGTGAATGAGAGCACCGGGTTCATCGTGCACGGCCTGGCAATTGAGAGCGCAGAGTTTGACCAGGTGGACCGCAGAGTCAAGTTGGCCAGCCAGTTGTCGACAGCTCTACCAACTGTCAACTTGCAGTGGATCCGCAGGGACTCAGCCAAGGCCAGCGGGCCACCTGAAGGAGGCGAACCTGCGGCCTCTGATCAACCTGCTGAGGCAGATGCTTCTGGTCAGGCTCAGCCAACAGTCGAGCTGCCCCTGTACCTGAACCGAGCGCGCAAGAACCTCGTGTGCTCGGTCAGGATGCCGACCTTCGGAGTGCCAGCCCATGCCTGGTACCAGAGAGGCGTTGCGCTCTTCGCACGATGAATGACGTGAGACCTCGCGCAGCAGGACCTGCACGCAAGAAGTCCTACCTACTCGATGCGCCATCGGAGCTCACCTTTCTACTCACTGCCTTCCCGACCATCGAGCACGGAGTCTTGATTTGGA
>Ga0256412_1000056_pt1 | contig 13978 bp, 22 predicted proteins | sample WCR_74metaT_FD_190055 | JGI IMG/M metagenome (GOLD analysis project Ga0256412, IMG submission 190055) | Metatranscriptome of seawater microbial communities from Monterey Bay, California, United States - WCR_74 (Metagenome Metatranscriptome) | ecosystem: Environmental > Aquatic > Marine > Coastal...
GTAATGCTGAGACAATTCCAGCAAAGATGACAAGACTTATTCCATTGCCAATACCCTTGTCGGTTATTTGTTCACCAATCCACATTACTAAAGCGCTTCCTGATGCAAGAAGAAGAGCTGACATTAAACGAAACTGAAGCCCTGGCTCCATGACAATACTGCTCCCATCTGAACCTTGAGCAGACTCTAATCCAGCAGAGAAAAGATAGCCTTGGATAAAAGCAAGCAAAACAGCAAGAGTTCTCGTAATTCTAACTATTTTTTGGCGTCCAACGCCCCCTTCTTTTTGAAGTTGTTCTAAAGTTGGGACAATGACAGTCATGAGCTGCATGATAATGCTTGCTGAGATGTAGGGCATCACACCTAAACTAAAAACAGAAAATTTACTTAAAGCACCACCTGTGAACATATTTAAAAGTTTTAAAAGTCCCACGCCTTGATGATTTGCAAAATCTGCTAAAGCTTTTGTGTCTATACCTGGAGTTGGAATAAAAGTCCCAAGTCGAAAAATGAAGAGGGCAACTATTGTATAAAATATTCTTTTAAAAAGAACATTCTCAAACAGGCTTTGTGATTGTTGAGACATATAACTTAACCTCGTGAAAGCTTTACTGTTCTATCTTTACACCTTGCTGGCTTAACTTATCACGAGCTTTGGAAGATAACAAAACATTTCTAATAACTTTTAGACTTTTTGGCGCATCACCTAAAGAGAGAATCTTAAACTTTCCTTTAGAAAAAACCTTTAAACCGTCAATGCTACCATCTTTATCGATATAATTTGAAAGATCTCTCAAATTCAATGCCATCATGGGAATAGCACAAGGATTTTTGAACCCACGCTTAGGAATCCTCATATAAAGGGGTGTTTGGCCACCTTCAAATCCTGGGCGAATAGTTCCACCAGCTCTCGCTGTTTGTCCTTTACCACCACGACCACTTGTTTTCCCTAAACCACTTCCAGGTCCACGTCCACGCCTTTTTTTCCTGTGATGGGATCCGTCATTTGCTTTTAAATTACTTAAATCCATAATAGACTCCGGTTCTCTATTTCTTGCTAATTAGGCTTTTTCAACCTTAACAAATTGAATGACTTTATTCACCTGACCTAAGATTGAGTTCACGTTAGGTAAAATGTTACTTTTTCCTAACTTTTTTAACCCAAGTGATGCAAAAATTCTTTTATGTTTGTAGTTACGCCCTGACAAACTTCTTACTAGTGTAACTTTAATTTTTTTAGCTTCAAATGACTCACGCATTTTTCAAACCCTTTATCGTTTACTGTCTAAAGCTCAAATAATCTTCACTTTTCATAAGTTGTTTCAAACCTGAGAAAGCAGCTTTAACAACATTATGAGGATTTCTATTGCCGATTATTTTAGCCATAATGTTAGGAATACCTGCAAGTTCAGCAATGGCACGAACCGTTCCACCTGCAACAATACCACGCCCCTCTGAAGCAGGCGCCATAAGAAGTTGGCTAGCACCAAACTTAGTCTTAACCTGGAAAGGAATAGTTGAGTTTTCAATGGGAACCTGTATCAAACCTCTTTTTGCTTGAGTGACAGCTTTACGGACAGCTTCAGGAACCTCATTGGCTTTACCAAGTCCATATCCCACAGTCCCGTTTCTATCGCCTACAATCACAAGTGCAGAAAAACTCATGCGCCGTCCACCTTTTACGGTTTTCGAAACACGGGAAATCATAACCACTTTGTCTTCAAATCTATCTCTTCTAGCGTCATCTTTTTGAAAATCCATAAGAATTTCCTACCTCTTTCTATATATCTAAAATTCTAAACCAGCTTTTCTTGCAGAATCAGCTAAAACTTGCACGCGTCCATGATAAGCATAACCATTTCTATCGAAGATAATTGACTTTATACCTTTTTCAATAGCTCTTTTGGCAACAATTTCACCAATTTTCTCTGCCATAGGCTTCCCAGTTAGAGCAACTTCTTTTAAAGATGATTCAAAGCTTGCTGCACAACATATTACTTTTCTATTCTCATCATCAATGACTTGTGCCTGAATGTTCTTTGAACTTCTAAATACACAAAGTCTCGGTTTTTTGATATGCTTTTTTCTATTTTTCCAAAAACCCATTTTTCTGAGCTTTCGAAGTTCTTTTCTGTTGACTTTTTTGTACATAGCTTTTTTCCTCTTATGTTTCTGCTTCTACAGAAACCTTATTACAACTCTTTATTTCTTACCTTTACTCGCTGACTTTCCTGCTTTTGTTACAATGACTTCACCAAGGTACCTCACACCTTTCCCTTGGTAAGGCTCAGGAGGTCTTACAGCACGAATTTTCGCAGCTATCTGGCCAACAACTTCTTTGCTAATCCCAATCACATGAATTTTACCAGCTTTATCAACCTCAAACTTTGTATCTTTTGGAGGCTCAATCTTAACTTGATGAGAGTAACCAACGTTCAAAATTAGTGAACTACCTTGCATACTTGCTCTATATCCTGTTCCTATAACTTCAAGAGATTTTTTAAATCCAGTTGTTACTCCAAGAACAATATTATTAGCAAGAGTTCTATATAAACCCCAAAACTTTCTATACACATTCTCGTCAGTCTTTGGAGTTACAACGAGCTTAGAATCAAGAATTTCCATTTTTACTTTCCCAAAAGTACTCTGAGAAAGTTCTCCTTTAGGACCCTTAACTTTAAGGATGTCATTTTTAAACTCTACAGTTACACCAGAAGGTATATCTATGGGATTTTTGCCTATTCTCGACATGCCAGTCTACTCCAATTAAAAAACAGTCTCTTACCAAAACTTTGCTAAAATTTCGCCACCAACTTTATTCTCTTTAGCTTCCTTGTCAGTAAGCAAGCCTTGAGAAGAAGAAACTAAAGAAAAACCTAAACCTGCTCTTACAAGAGGGACATCGTCTGATTTCTTGTACACACGTTTACTCGGTTTTGAGACGCGTTCAAGGCCTTTTAAAACAGGATAACCATTTTCAGTATACTTTAGAGCAACTTTAATTTTCCCTTGTTTCTCATCACGAATGAGGCGAAATCCGCGAATCATTTTTTGTTTTTCAAGTATTTTTGTAATTTCAATTTTCAATCTACTTGCAGGAATACTTACGTATTTACTACGATTTAATATAGCATTTCTCATGCGTGTTAACATATCTGCGACTGAGTCTGTTACATTCATTTCTTACCTCACCAACTTGCCTTGACAACACCTGGAATTAATCCTGCAGATGCATATTTTCTAAAACATATACGACAGATCCCAAAGTCACGATAAAAAGCTCTTGGACGACCACACTGTGAACATCTATTGCACTTTCTTGTCGAAAACTTAGGTTCCTTATTCGCTTTATTTACTAACGCTAAACGTGCCAAAGCAACTCTCCTTAATGAATAAATTTATTTTTTAAAGGGCATACCAAGCAAAGTCAGAAGCTCCCTTGAATCCCCGTCAGTTTGCGCAGAAGTCACAATTGTTACACTCAGCCCACGAGCCTTTTCCACTTTATCAGCTTCAATCTCAGGAAAAATGATCTGATCACGAATTCCTAAAGAGTAGTTTCCTCTTCCATCAAAACTATTTTTAGAAATACCTCTAAAATCTCTCATTCGTGGCAGAGCAACTGATACGAGTTTATCAAGAAATTCATACATTCTTTCTCGCCTTAAAGTTACAGCAACGCCAATTGGCATACCAGCTCTAAGTTTGAAAGCCGCAATGGATTTTCTTGCTCTTTTGAGTACGGACTTTTGCCCAGTAATAAGTTCAATTTCAGCTGCAGAAGTCTCAATAGCTTTAATATTTTGAGTTGCTTCCCCTTGACAAGAGTTCACAACAATCTTCTCTAGTCTAGGAATGTTCATAACATTCCTACTTGGATACTTCTTCTTAAATTCAGGGATGACTTTATCCTTATAAAGAATCTTCAAACGAGGCTCAGGACCTTTTTTATGCTCGCCCCTTTTAACTGAAAAACCATAGTCAGACTTTTTCCCTGACCCACCTGTAGTTTTTTTTCCTTTTTGTGCCGACATACTAGAGTACCTCCGGAGCTAAACTGACAATCTTCCCACAGTTTTTTAATCTCAATTCTCTAGCAACTGGACCAAAAATACGCGTTCCAATGGGTTCCTTTTCATTTTTATTAATCTTAACCAAGACAGCAGCATTTTCATCAAATCTAATCTTGGAGCCATCGATTCTCATAAGCTCTTTCTTTGTCCTGACAACAATAGCTTTGTGAACTTCACCTTTTTTTACTCTGGAGCTTGGAGCTGCTTCTCTGACAGATACAACAACAAGGTCTCCCACCCTGGCATATCTTTTGAAAGAGCCACCTAAAACTCTTATAACATTAAGTTTCTTCGCTCCGCTATTGTCAGCTGCGACCAAAATGGACTCTGGCTGTATCACGGTACACCTCTTCTCTCTTTACTTTAAGACTTAACTGAAAACACTTTCCAAAATTTTGTTTTAGACAAAGGACGGCTAGGTATAAGCTCAACCTTTTGTCCAATCTTAATATCTGCATGTCCGTTACTGTCTGCAAAAATTTTAGACACCCTTTTTAGGTACTTCTCATACTTTGGTGTGCAGATCACTCTTGGAATCTCCACCTTCAATGTTCTTGCATCCTTTGATACAGCAACCACGTTTCCCTTTAGGGGGTTACGGTGTATTTTTTCTTTGTTCATAGAGTATCTGCCTTTATGCTTTTTGTTTCTTTTGTTTTCTTGCAATGGCTAAGCGCCGATTTAATTGTCTATACTCTCTCATTAGCTGAGTAGGGCTTTGTACAGATTTGACATGAACAGAATCCAAAGACATCTTAAAACTTAAGAGTTCATTCTCAAGCTTAGCTTTTTTTCCTTGAAGCTCATCCATAGTTAAATCCACCTTTGGGTTTTTAATTTTTTTAGTCTCAGTCATGTATTCTCCCAAATAGAACTGCTACGTGTAACAAACTTTGTTTTAAAAGGCAACTTAGAAGCGGCCCTAGAGAGAGCTTCCGCCGCCAATTCTTCAGCAACACCCTGTAATTCAAATATTATTCTTCCTGAATTAATAGGGGCCGACCAGTGATCCAGTCCGCCTTTTCCAGATCCCATACGTGTTTCTGCTGGTTTTTTTGTAATAGGCTTATGCGGGAATACCCGAATCCAGACCTTACCAGCACGTTTCATGTGGCGAGTTAAAGCAACACGACCTGCTTCAATCTGCCGAGCATCTAGTTTCCCATGCTCAATTGCCTGAAGAGCATAGTCTCCAAATACAAGTTTATTGCCACGCAATGCCAAACCTTTTATTCGACCTTTATGAGCTTTTCTAAACTTAACCTTTTTAGGCGCAAACATTATTTCAACCCCATTTTTCTAACGATTCTGATTTTTACTGAGTGCTTGTTGTTTAAGGTGTTTTGCTTTGTCAAAGATTTCACCCTTGTAAATCCAAACTTTGACACCAATTAAACCAAATGTTGTAAGGGCTTCAGCCGTTCCATAATCCACGTCTGATCTTAATGTATGCAAAGGCACACGCCCTTCCATATACCACTCCTTACGAGCCATTTCAGCGCCATTAAGACGTCCAGCAACACGAACTTTAACACCTTTAGCACCAACCTTCATTGTCTGCTGCATGACCTTTTTCATAGCTCTTCGAAAAGATATACGTCTTTCCAGTTGTTGAGAGATATTTAAAGCACACAAACGCGCATTCATATCAGGGTTCTTAACTTCAAACACATCAACTTTGATAACCCTGTCTTTTTCTTTAATTGTTTTTTTTATTTCATCCTTAATAAGATCAATTCCTTTACCCTGTTTCCCAATAATCTTTCCAGGACGTGCAGAATGTATCTTAACTATGAGCTGCTTAGCTGCTCTCTCGATATCAATTTTAGCAATACTTGAATCATGATACTTTTTTAAAAGCATTGACCGAATATAGAGGTCATCATTTAAGTTTTTTGCAAAATCTTTTTTACTGTACCAACGAGATTCCCAAAACTTATTAATACCTAATCTTAAGCTGATTGGATTGACTTTTTGACCCACTTTTCTGACTCTCCACGTTTAAATTATTTTTAAGTAAACTTCTAAGTGTGATGTCCTTTTTCTTATTGGCGAAGCTCGCCCTTGAGCGCGCGGCATAAACGACACCCTTTTTGGTCCTTCATTCACAACAAAATCAACTATCTTCACATGAGCTTTAACTTCAGTAGGCAATTGAGCTAAAGCAGATCGGATGAGTTTTACAGCATCAACTGAGCCTGCCCGTCTTTCGCATTTGAGTTGAGCAATTGCGTCTTTTACGGACTTCCCAACAATCAAAGATCTCAAGCGCCTTGCTTTTCTTGGTGCGCATGTTGCGGCATAATGAATTGCTTTAGCATCCATCTTCCCATCCATAACGTAAAAATCCTTTCAATTAACTTGAGTTATATTACTTTTTCCTGGAAGCTTTTCTATTGGCTCCATGACCGTAATATGTTCGAGTAGGAGAAAATTCTCCCAGTTTGTGACCAACCATGTTTTCATCCACATGCACTGGAATGAATTTTTTCCCATTGTGCACAGCAAATGTGAGACCCACAAAGTCTGGAATGATCGTAGAGCGACGGCTCCAAGTTTTGATCACTTTGTTATTAGACTTTGCTGTCTCAGCTTTTTTTAGCAAGAATGAGTCAACAAAAGGTCCTTTCTTTAATGAACGTGGCATAATACATTCCCTTCAATGTTTCAACTATTTCTTTCTTTTATTTATAATAAAAGCATCACTTGGCTTCTTGCGGCGTGTTTTAAAACCCTTAGCAAGGACTCCCCAAGGAGAACAAGGATGTCTTCCCCCACTTGTTCGTCCTTCACCACCACCCATGGGGTGATCTACAGGGTTCATAACGACACCTCTTACAGAAGGTCGAATTCCTCTCCAGCGATTACGCCCAGCTTTTCCAATGGATATATTCATGTGATCAGCGTTTGAAACGACTCCAATAGTTGCATAAGCCTCATTTGGGATAAGCCTTAACTCCCCAGAGGGCATGCGAACCTGTGCATATTTTTCTAACTTCCCAACAAGAACTGCACTGGCACCAGCACTTCTCACAAACATTGCGCCAGCAGTTGGCTTTAACTCAATGCTATGAATCTGAGTTCCTGAAGGAATTTTTCTAAGTGGCAAGCTATTTCCTGCCTTAATATCGGCATCAGGTGAGTTGATAATCTTTTGGCCAACATCACAACCCTGAGTTGAAAGAACGTATCGCCTATCTCCATCAATATACTTAATTAAAGAAATAAACGCAGAGCGATTAGGATCATATTCAACAGTTTCTATAAGACCTTCAACTCCCTTTCGCGCTCTTTTCCAATCTATAATTCTATACTTAGACTTGTGACCACCTCCTTGATGGCGCACAGTTATTCTACCATTATTATTTCTTCCGCCTTTTCTCGTTTTCTTAGCTAAAAGTTTCTTATAAGGCTCTTTTGTTGTAAGAGCTTCCTTATAATTCACATAGCTTTGGCTTCGAGTAGAAGATGTATAGGGTTTTAATTGTCTAACAGACATAAGCTACCTCAAAAACTTTAATTTACGCTTTATTACTTGCCTTGTTCTTTAGTCTCATTTTGTTCTTCAATGTTGTCCTGATTAGGAACGATAGCAGTGAAAGGAATCTCTTGGCCATCCTTTAAAGTTACGAAAGCTTTTTTAAAATTAGCTTTCTTAACCATAATTGGAGCCCCTTTGCGATTTCTCGCTTTCTTCACTACCTTGCCTCTTTTGATCAGAGTGTTAATTGAAACAACGTCAACATCGAATGCTTTCTTCAAAACATCCCTCACCTGATCTTTAGAAGCACGCAGAGATACCTTTAAGGTATAGGATTTGTAGCCCTCAGAAATGCTATAAGACTTTTCACTTAGAATCGAGCCTTTTATGATGTCATGGTAGTTCACAATTCAGTCCCTCACTTTTAGGAAGTTTTTGATAGTCTTTTTTCTAAAATTTCCAAAGCTCCAGATGTCATCACAACAACTTGAGAGCGTAAAATATTGTAGGCATTCACTTGCCCAGGGGGTATCAAAGACATGCCCCTAATATTCTTTAGAGCTCGTGCAGTCATGTCGTCATACTTGTCAAGACATACTACAATTTTCCCAACCTTGGGAAGTATCTCTTTAAGATTTGAATAAGCATCTTTTGTTTTTCCAGAAACAAAACTCACCTCATCCACAAACAACTTTCCGATTTGCAGCTTTTCTTTAATGGCAAGTCCCAATGCAACATGAGCCATCTTCGGAGGTATATTCTCTCTATGGTCTCTTGCTTTTGGACCATGAGCAACACCACCACCGACATTGATAGGGCTCACAAAGGAGCCTCGCCTTGCACTTCCTGTTTTTTTTTGTTTATAAGGTTTTTTTCCTGTGGATGACACCATAGCGCGGGTTTTAACCCCTACAGTACCTTGACGTAAATTAGCCCTATATGCTTTTATGACCTGCCACAAGGTCCCGTAGTTCTTTTCTGAGTAACTTTTAAAAGCTTCCGGCAATGTTTCAAGCTTTTTCATGCGAAGTATTCCTTATAAGAAATTTTTATTTCAATTAAACAAAAATGCAGCCATTTCGAGCTCCAGGAACACCGCCTAAAACCCCAAGTACCGCTTCATCTTTTGACCAATACATCACTTTAACGTTTTTAACCGTTACCTTGACATTCCCGTACTGCCCAGGCATCTTGTGACCTTTAGGAGTCCTACCAGGCTCAGTTCTCATACCAGCTGATCCAGGTGAGCGATGAAAGCGACTCCCATGAGAAGCAGGTCCACCACCAAAATTATGGCGAGTCATTGCATCTTGGAATCCACGACCTTTACTCTGACCAGAAATCTTTAACTTATCACCTACCTTAGGTTCAAAATTAGTCAAAAGCGAACCCACTTTATACTTGCCAATATCCTCAACAAGCCATCCGCGAACTAGGCTCTTTTTTGTCCCAATATCATATTCAACAACAAGAACTGAACGGCCATCTTGAGTTTTCTCATGTCTCAAAACTTTACCTGGACAGTGCTTTAGAATAGTTACACCTTTAGCAAAGCCATTCTCATCAAATGAGCTTGTCATGCCTACTTTTTTAAATACCTGCCGAATCATAAATCACCTTTCGGATAACTCTCTTGAGCCAGAGCCTAAAACTTAATACAAATTAATTTCTACATCTACACCAGCTGCTAAGTCAAGCTTCATAAGAGCATCAATAGTCTGCTGTTGAGGTTCATGCAAATCAATAAGACGCCTATGGGTCCGAATTTCAAATTGTTCCCGTGATTTCTTATCAACATGTGGAGATCTCAAAACGGTGTAACGATTTATGCGAGTTGGTAGAGGAACTGGACCTGCAATTCTTGCTCCAGTACCCTTAGCTTTACTCACAATCTGCGCGACACTTTGATCCACTATAGACACATCGTATCCTTTGAGAAGAATTCTAATCTTTTGATTCACAATACTCATTACTTTTACTCCAATTATCGGGCGTTGATTCTTACCTTTATCAATATCCCTTGTCAAGAGATAAAATTACTATTTCTTGAATAATGGGTTATATCCCAGATTTAGAGGCATGAGATTTATTCCCACCCAGTTTAGCAACCATTTGCGGAGTTGCTGCTTCAATAATAGCCTCAGCATCAAGAGATTCTCCTTCAACGAACATATCAAGGTGACTATAATACTTCATACCTGTTCCAGCAGGAATTAAGCGCCCCATAATAACATTCTCTTTTAATCCCCGAAGCTTATCCTCTTTTTCAATAAGTGCTGCTTCTGTCAAGACACGCGTTGTCTCTTGGAAAGATGCTGCCGAAATGAACGATTCTGTTGAAGAAGCGGCTCTTGCAATACCAAGAAGAAGAGGCTCTGCTATAGCAGGTTTTCCACCATTCTTTAATACCTGCTCATTTTTTTCTTCGAAAGTCCATTTCTCAACCTGAGAAGATTGCAAGAAGTCAGTATCCCCAGAATCCTTGATTCTCACACGCCTTAACATTTGTTTTACAATCACTTCAATATGCTTATCATCAATAGCCACCCCTTGAAGCTTGTACACTGCTTGAACTTCAGAAACAAGGTAGCTTGCCAAAGCTTTCTCACCTAAGACTCTTAAAATATCGTGAGGATTCAATGCGCCATCAACTAGTGGTTCGCCTGCACGAATAAAATCACCCTCTATCACAACGATATGGCGTCCTTTTGGAATAAGGTACTCACACCTTTCTCCATGCTCAGGAACAACATAAACACGCCGTTTTCCTTTGACATCTGGACCAAAGGAAACATAACCATCAATTTCAGATACAATAGCAAAAGTTCTTCGCTTTTGAGCTAAAAACAGTTCTGCAACACGTGGCAGTCCACCAGTAATATCTTTCGTTTTTGCTTGTTCTCTAGGAATCTTAGCTAAAACTGCTCCAGGATGAACGTTACTGCCATCAGCAAACATAACAGTTGCACCTATAGGCATAGAATAACGAGCATCTCGAGTTTCTGTAATTTTCACAGCATTATCTGATTTGTCAATAACAACAAGAGCTGGTTTAATTTTAGCGTCTTGACTATCAACAACAACACGTCTTGTAAGACCAGTAACGTCATCAACGCGCTCTTCAAGTGAAACTCCATCCATAAGATCTTGGTATTTGACCTTACCAGACACTTCGGAAACGATAACGACTGAGTGAGGATCCCATTCAACCAAAATGTCCCCAACTTTCACTTTTGCTTTATCCTGAACATAGAGTTTTGAACCATATGGTAAAGAATGTTTTTCTCGCTCATAGCCATCAAGGTCTAAAACAACAAGTGTCCCATTACAGCCCATCACAGTGGAAGAGTTGTCCTTATTTTTGACAACAGTCGTATTTTCTAGAGAGACTGTACCTTCTACTTTCGCCTCAAAGGATGACTGCTGCGCCTGTGTAGACGCCGTTCCTCCAGAGTGAAATGTTCTCATCGTGAGCTGAGTTCCAGGCTCTCCAATTGATTGAGCTGCAATAACACCAACGGCTTCCCCAACATTAACGAGTTGACCTGTTGCCAAGTCCCGTCCGTAGCATTTTGCACAAACACCTCGTCTTGTCCGACATGTCAATACGGAGCGCACATACATTCTATCAATTTTTGCTTCATCAAGCTTGGTAGCAACAAATTCATCGATTTCCTGATTAGCTTCAACAATTAATTCATTGTTCACACGATTTCTAACATCATACAAAGCCACGCGACCAAGAAGCCTTTGGCTCAATCTTTGGATGATTTCTCCACCTTCAACAACATTTGTAATCTCAAGACCATCTAAAGCTCCGCAATCATATTGAGAAACAATAGTATCTTGAGCAACATCAACAAGTTGTCGCGTTAAATAACCTGAGGAAGCTGTTTTAAGAGCTGTATCAGCAAGACCTTTCCTAGCACCATGCGTATTAATGAAGTACTGAAGAATGGTAAAACCTTCCCGTAAGTTTGACGTCACAGGAGTTTCAATGATTTCCCCTGTCGCTTTTGCAACAAGGCCTTTCATACCCGCTAGCTGACGCATTTGAGCTTTGCTCCCACGTGCACCAGAGTCTGCCATCATATAAATAGAATTAAATGATTGGGCTGTGACATCTTTACCTTCAGAGTCTTTCACTTGGGTGGTTGAAAGTTGCTTTAACATATGGTCTGTAATTTCATCTTGAACTTTGGACCAAATATCAATGACTTTGTTGTGTCTCTCGCCTTCAGTAATCAAACCTTCCGAGTACTGCTCTCTGACTTCATTTACTTCTTTGTAAGCTTCATTCAGAAGTTTAGTTTTCTGTTTTGGAATAGCCATATCTGAGATTGAAATAGACACCCCTGAAGTTGTTGCATAGTGATATCCAAGTTCTCTCAGTGCATCTGCGAGTAACACTGTTTCTTTTGCGCCACACAACCTATAAGCATCATTAACTAGAGTAGAAAGTGATTTTTGGTCAAGGCACTTATTGTATTTCTCAAAGAAAGGAACTTGACGCGGTATGATTTCCTTAACAATACAGCGGCCAACAGTTGTTTTTATAATATTTTTGTCTTCAGTCCGCAAGCGAATTGGTGTATGAATATCAACATGTTTATGATCAAAAGCAACTCTCACCTCATTCAAAGAAGAGAATGTCTTGAGTTTCTCATCACTGACAATGTATTTCCCTTCACGTGTGAGACAGTACAATCCTAAAACAATATCTTTCCTCGGTTCAATAATAGGTGTTCCGTGCTGAGGCGAAAGGATATTATTTGTTGACATCATAAGGACACGCGCTTCGATCTGAGCCTCAAGACTGAGTGGCACATGCACACACATCGTATCCCCATCAAAGTCTGCATTAAATGCTTGACAAACAAGAGGATGCAGCTGAATAGCTTTCCCTTCCACCAAAATAGGTTCGAAAGCTTGAATTCCTAAACGGTGTAAAGTCGGTGCTCTATTAAGAAGAACCGGGTGTTCTTTAGTGACTTCTTCGAGAATCTCCCAAATCTCTTCTCTTTCTTTTTCAACCATTTTTTTAGCACTTTTGATGGTTGAAACATAACCCTTTTCTTCAAGCTTATTGAATAAAAAAGGCTTAAACATTTCAAGAGCCATAAGCTTAGGCAGTCCACATTGATGGAGTTTGAGTTCCGGGCCAGCAACGATGACAGAACGACCAGAATAGTCAACACGCTTTCCAAGAAGGTTTTGTCTAAAACGACCACTTTTACCTTTAAGCATGTCTGACAAGGACCTCAGTGGCCTTTTATTCGAGCCTGTGAATACTTTTCCTCGCCTTCCATTATCAAACAAAGCATCAACTGCCTCTTGAAGCATTCGTCTTTCGTTTCGAATAATAATTTCAGGTGCATTGAGTTCCATAAGCCTCAAAAGACGATTATTTCTATTGATAACACGCCTATAAAGATCGTTTAAATCTGAAGTTGTAAAACGTCCACCATCTAAAGGAACAAGAGGTCTTAAGTCTGGAGGCAAGACAGGAATAACTGTTAACATCATCCACTCTGACTTGTTTTCACTCATTGTAAAGGCGCCTACAACCTTGAGCCTTTTTGTTAATTTTTAACTTGTGCTTCAGAAGTGCTATTCTTTAAAGCTTCTTTTAATTCCGTAAATAATTCGTAGATATCAATTTCCTTGAGCATTTCTAAAACAGCATCTGCGCCAATTCCCGCACGAAAGGTATTGTTGCCAAACTCTCTTATTTTAGCTTGATATCTTTCCTCTAAAAGAAGCTCGTTTTTTTTGAGATCAGTCTTACCGGGATCAAGGACAATATAAGCCTCACAGTAAAGAACTTTCTCAACATCTTTTAGAGTCAAGTCCAACATACTCCCAATACGAGAAGGGAGGCATTTTAGAAACCAAATATGAGAGACAGGACTTGCTAAGTTAATATGCCCTAGACGCTCTCGACGTACTTTGCTTTCAATAACTTCAACACCGCACTTTTCACAGACAGTCCCTCTGTGTTTTTTTCTTTTGTACTTACCGCAAATACATTCGTAGTCTCTCACTGGCCCAAAAATCTTTCCACAAAAGAGGCCATCTCTTTCGGGTTTGAAAGTTCTATAATTAATTGTCTCAGGTTTCTTGACCTCACCAAAAGACCAACTCCGAATCTTTTCAGGTGATGCTAAACTAATTTTAACAGCAGAGAAATTTAGGGGATCGTTTTGTCTGCCAAAAAAGTTTGTTGCTTCTTTAATTTGGTTATTCATCGTTAAATTCCTTATACCCTAAGAGTTAAGAAAGCGCAGAACTTTACGCGTTACCTTCTTGTGTCGCCGTCTTCTGAAACTCTTCAATACTGAGCTGTTCTTTATCTCTTATGAGTTGAACATCTAGTGCCAAAGATTGTATTTCTTTCACAAGAACATTAAAAGACTCTGGCAAA
>Ga0256412_1000058_pt1 | contig 13915 bp, 17 predicted proteins | sample WCR_74metaT_FD_190055 | JGI IMG/M metagenome (GOLD analysis project Ga0256412, IMG submission 190055) | Metatranscriptome of seawater microbial communities from Monterey Bay, California, United States - WCR_74 (Metagenome Metatranscriptome) | ecosystem: Environmental > Aquatic > Marine > Coastal...
AATCGGATGCACCAAGCCCAACTGCAATCAAGAAGAAGTGTGTCTTGATCATCAGAGCAAGATACAAGAAAGTTCACATGAGCATACTGCAAGATAAACACAAATGTACTCCATTCGAGTACATTCTTAAATTTTCTCTTATCTATCTCGGTCAGAAGAAGACCACGAATGATGAGATTATTGACAAGATTAAAGCCAATGAAGACAACGATTCCGTTATGAAGAAATTCTTAGGTGATGGTGAGCATGACATGTTCATTTTCGCTATGCCAGGTAATGGTGGAATGATTAACTTCTAATCGGATGCACCAAGCCCAACTGCAATCAAGAAGAAGTGTGTCTTGATCATCAGAGCCAGATCCAAGAAAGAGGTTCCAGGCGGAGGAGAAGTTGATGAAACCAACATTGCCAATGAGGTCGTGTTCATGGAAATCACCAAAGAAGTTCTTGCTAATCTCCACGGAATGTGTAGCGGAGTCTACATGCCAATCCTTGGTAACCCACTCAACATGATTGGATGGTCTGACCTTGTTTCCCAAGATTTAATGGATAGATTCCATGTCTTCTTGGCACACACCTACGTCACCATCGGTTAGATCAAAGGTAGAACACTTTTGCCTTTACCCGCCAACGATATCACCACCAGTGAGAAAACATCCAGCAAGGATAAGGCTACACTTTTGGAGAACGCTATCAACCATTGGACCAAACAGATCAAGAATGTGTTGAAGCAAGACCCAGAAAACGCCTTGAAGAAAGGAAATCACCCAGATCCTTTAGTTGAAATTAATTTCTGGAAGGATAAGAGTGAGAATCTCACCTCTATCTGCAACCAACTTTCCTCCGAAAGAATCAAGAAGGTTCTCAAATTCTTGGAGCAGAACAAATCGACCTACACTGGTCCATTCTCCAAGCTCCAGAAGGAAGTCAACATCGCCAAGTATGAAGCCAATGAAAACTACAAGTACCTCAAAACTCTTGAAGAACTCTTCGATCAGCTCACTGATCCAGCCAAGTCTTTGGAAGACATTGCTGAGATCTTTGTTCCAATTATGCACACTATCTTGCTTATTTGGACCTATTCCGAGCACTACAACACTCCATCTAGACTTGTTGTTCTCATCAGAGAGATCTGCAATGCCATTATAAGAGTCTGCTGCGGTAAAATCAACGGTTAGCAAATCTTCGATTTCATCACAGCTCTCGAATGGGGAGAGGCTGCTAAGATTCTTTAGACTTGCATTGATGTCTGCTACAAGTTCAAGGATGCCTACTTTGAGTACAAGGCTGAGTCCAAGAACCAATGGAAGATCACCACTAACGCTCTCTTTGTCAGACTTGATGCTTTCTTAGAGAGATGCCAAGATATCTTATCATTCACTCAAACGATCCAACAATTCAAGAAAATTCAAAAGATTGAAATCGGTAACACCAAAGGTAAAACTCTTACCCTTAGTGTTTATGCCATTCTTGAAGAATTCCAAGAGTCAATGAATCAATTCATGCTAGTCAAGTACGACATCATGGATATTGAACAGAGAGCTTTTGATGATGACTTCTACACCTTTAGACAAAGGATCAAGGAGCTTGAGAGAAGACTTGCTTCTATTCTTACATAAGGATTTGATGACAGTGATACTATTGCTGGAAAGTTCAAGCTTTTAGATGCCTTTGAGCCACTTCTGTCAAGACCAATCATCCAAGATGAGCTTGAGAAGAAACAGATTACTCTTCTTGAACTTTTCAAACAAGACTTGAAGACTGTCGGTTCTATCTTCATGGAAGGAAAAGCTCTTGTTGATAAGGTTGATGAAAGAGCTCCAATCTTCAACAATCTTCCTCCAATCACTGGTGCTCTTAACTGGACTACTGGTCTTCTTGAGAGAATTAGTGAGCCAATGGAAAAGCTAGATATCCTTTCTCAATCTGTTAAAGACAGAGAGGAATTCAAGGATGTTAAGAAACTCTATAACTCCCTTTGCAAAAATCTCAAAGAATATAATGATCACAAGAAAAAGCTTTGGGAAGCTGGAGTAGAGGAGAACACTGAAGGAAAACTCAACAAATACCTCCTTCTCAGAGAAGAAACCGATATTGCTGTTGAAGGATTCGTTAGAGTTAACTTCGATCCAGTCCTTGTTAGGTTACTCAGAGAGGTTAAATACTTCCTTCTTCTTAACATTGAGGTACCAGAGAAAGCCTCTTTACTTTACTAGAAAGTTGATACCTACAGACAACAAACTGGTAACCTTGAGATCATTGCTAACACTTACAATGGTATCCTTTCCACTCTTCTTCCAGTAGAGAAGCCACTTCTTGCTGATAGAATCGAAAAGATGAACAACTCTCTCTAAAAGGGTATTGATGATCTTAAGTGGAACTCTTAAGGAATCGATCCATTCATTAAGAACGCCATGACAGTCATCTTAGAAGTTGATGAGCTTGTTGGCAAGATGAAAAACAACATCCAGAAAATCCAAAACATGATGGTTAGCTGGGAAGAACCACTTTTCGAAAGAAAAATGAGACCATCTTTCCCAGATGATCTTCAACAAACTCACGAGTCCTTGAAAATGCCAAGATTGGAAGACATCCGTAACCAAGGTAAAGAAATCCACAAAGCTTTGAAAGATACCGCCGATAACATTAAACCAAACAAGACTAGTGCAATCTGGTTAGACTACCAATCCTACGTTAACTCCCTTGTTATCGAAGGTGTCGTCTGTGGTATTGTTAAATCCATGAGTTTCTTGTCTGATCAAATCAGCATTCCATACAATAAGCACCATGCTTATCCACCAATCTTTGACATCAGAGTTGATTTAATCGATAGAGAAGTCATATTCGATCCAAGTATCGGTAACAACGCTAAGCGTAATGGTATCAAAGACATTCTCCAGGGAATTGTCGATGATTTCATTTCACTGGCCATTCAAGTTCCAAGACTTGATACAGGTCTAGGTGACTACTTGAATGAGGTTAAGGATCATTTCGTAATCTACGGAGCTTCCCAAACCTTCTCCAATAACTTCCGCGAGATCGAAGACGCTACCATGGAGTTCATCAACCAATACTAAGACAAAGAGTTCCTCTGGAAAGAGACTCTTACTGATAGTTTCAATGTTTTCTTGAATACTGGTGATGATCCAAGAGAGAAAGATTAAGTTAAGATCAACGATGATGGAGAAGAAGAAGTTGATGAAACTTTCTCATGGATGGCCGCTAAGATTCTTGGTGGAGTCCAAACAAAGAAACCATCCCTTGATGTGTTCGATGAAACAATCACTGCCTTAAACAGAACCAGAGATGACATCAACTAACTCAAGTAATCAGTCGATATTGGATGGTTGAGAATCAATGCTACTCCACTTATCAAAGAGCTCCAAAACACAGTCAATGAATGGATCAACTGCTACACAAGCTTCCTTTTGAACAATACTATTGCTGAAATCAAGAACATTGAAGAGTTCATCACTGAAGTTGGAGATGGTATCAAAGTACTTCCACAAGGTGCTGAAAAGAAGCAAGATAAGGATCTCCTCATGAGAGTTATGACTCATCTTAGAGATGTTAAGATGATCAAAGACAGAACTCAGTCTGAGATTGAACCAATGAAACAAGTTATTGGTCTCCTCAAGAAACATAACGTTAAGATGGAGGAAGACTTCTTGGTTAAACTCGAGAACTCTAAGACTGCTCTTGTTGATGTTTCTGAGAAAGCCCTCGGTCCAGTGAAAGAAGCCATTCTTCCACTCCAAAACAAGGAAGCCACCAATATCAAGGATAGACTTAGAAAGTTCGAAATTAAAGTCGCTGAATTCAGACAGGACTTCCAACAAAACTGCCCATACAACATTCTTGACACTTCTCCAGAAAAAATTGAGGAATCTTACAGGATCATCGGTGACTACTACGTCAAGACCCTCGTAATTGAGCAAGAAGCCAAAGACCTCAACAATCTTGAAACACTTTTCGACATGCAAAAGTCAACCTACAAGCACTTAAAGGACTGCAGCTCAGAGCTCGTTAGTCTTAAACAAATGTGGGATCTCATTGCTCTTATTGATTATCAATTTGAGTCCTGGAAGAGCACTCTTTGGGATAAGATTGATACCGATAATCTTACCAGATTGGTCGGAGAGATGAGAACAGGACAATGCAATCCTCAAGCTCCATAGAACAAGGATATTAAGGCCTGGAAATCATTCACTGCCTTAGGAGAAAGAGTCAAGAACATGAATACTATTCTTCCTTTGATCACTGAACTCCACTCCAAATTCATGATGGATAGACATTGGAAAAAGTTGATGGGTTTCACCTAATAGACTATTGAATTCAAGTCTAAAAACTTCTGCCTTGATAATCTCATCTAACTTGAGCTCCACAGATTCTCTGAGGAGGTTACTGAGCTTGTTGAAGGAGCTACCAAAGAAGCTAAGATCGAAACAAAGGTTAACAATATCAGTAAAATCTGGGAAACTCAAGTTTTTGAATTCAAAGAGTGGTAAGAGAACCCAATTCTCGGAGCACTTGATGAATGCGTTGAGTTCGTTGAGCAACACTCCATGGAACTCATGGCTATGTAGTCTTCCAAAGACGTTGAAGAATTCAAAGAGAGAGTTACTCACTGGTAAAAGAACCTTAAGACTGTTGACTCTGTCATCGGAATCTGGGTTAAGACACAAAGAAACTGGATGAGACTCCAACCAATCTTCTGTGCTTCAGAGGATATCAGAGCTCAACTTCCAGATGATACCAGAAGATTTGAATCGATTGACAACCAATTTAGAGAGATGATGAGAGAAGCTAAAGATGAACCAGGTGTCATCACTGCTTGTCTTTGGGAAGGAAGAGAAGAACTTCTCACCAACTTCTTTGCTGAGATTGAGCTTTGCGAGAAAGCCCTGAACGAATACCTTGAGCAAAAGAAAAAGATTTTCGCTAGATTCTATTTCGTTTCTAACCAAGCTCTTCTTGATATCCTTTCCAATGGTAACAACCCAGAAAAAGTTGATGACTATCTTGGAGATTGCTTCGATGGAATGAAATGCCTTATGTTCGTTAGAGGTCCAGGAATTCCATATCCATCCAAGAGAGCAAAGGGTATGTACTCAAAAGAAATGGAAGAAGTTCCATTCAGTTCTGAATTCGTAATGGCTGGTGCTGTTGAGAACTATCTCTGTGATCTTGAGAGATGCATGCAAGTCAATCTTAGAGATCAACTTGAGTTAGCCAAACAAACCGCTGATAACTGGGAGATTTCTGAGAGAAAGAGACATGAATGGCTTGAGGACTACTGCGCTTAGATTGCACTTCTTGCCACTTAAGTTATGTGGACTGAGGAGACCATTAGAGCTTTCGATGAACTTGACGGAGGAAGTGAAACCGCAATGAAAGAACATGGAGTTCAAATTGTCGGAAGAATTAAGGACCTTATTAACTGTGTCAGAAAACCACTTTCAAGTGACTTGAGAGTCAAGGTTATTACCATCATTACTATTGATGTGCATAGCAGAGATGTCATTGATGACTTCGTCCTCAAGAAGATCACTGACTCTGGCCTCTTCGCCTGGGCTTCTCAACTTAAATTCTACATGGAATACAAAAACCCAAAGGATGAAAAGAGAGTTGCCATTGTTAGAATTTGCGATTGGACTACATACTACAATTACGAGTATGTTGGTAACTGCGGTAGATTGGTTATTACACCTCTTACTGATAGATGTTACATTACTCTTACTCAAGCTCTTAACCTCTCCATGGGTGGTGCTCCAGCTGGACCAGCTGGTACCGGTAAGACAGAGACTACTAAGGATCTCGGAAGAGCTCTTGGTCTTCAAGTTGTAGTGTTCAACTGTTCCGATCAGATGAACTATCTCTCCATGGCCTTGATCTTCATGGGGCTTTCACAGGCTGGTTCCTGGGGATGCTTCGATGAGTTCAACAGAATCAGTATTGATGTGTTGTCTGTGGTCGCCACTCAAGTTAAAGAAGTACTTGATGCTATTGTTGCCATGAAATTGAACCCAGCTAAAAATACATTCTTGTTCATGGAAGAAGAGATTGGTCTCAAACTCACTGTCGGTTTCTTCATTACCATGAACCCAGGTTATGCTGGTAGAACCGAACTTCCAGAGAACCTTAAAGCCTTGTTCAGAAGTTGTGCAATGGTTGTTCCAGACATTGTCCTCATTTGCGAGAACATGCTTATGTCTGAAGGTTTCGCTACAGCCAAAGGACTTTCCAAAAAGTTCATGTGCTTGTATAACCTTGCCAAATCTCTTCTCTCCAAACAAATCCATTATGATTGGGGTCTCAGAGCAGTTAAGTCTGTACTTAGACAAGCTGGTGGTCTCAAGAGAGCTGAGCCAGATGTCGATGAGGAAATCATTCTCATGAGAGGTCTTAGAGATTTCAACTGGCCAAAGATTGTTGTAGAGGATAGACAAATCTTCCTCGGTCTTATCAATGATCTCTTCCCAAAAATCAACGCTCCTCCATAAATCAATGAAGTCCTCCAAGGAAGAATCAGAGATTGCACCAAAGAAGCCGGATTCCAACCAGATGAGAGTTTCATTCTTAAGTGTGTGCAACTTTCTGAAATTCTTGATGTCAGACACTCTGTCTTTATCGTCGGAAACCCAGGATGCGCCAAATCTACCATTTGGAAAGTGCTCCAAGCTGCTAACTGCATCACCCCAATTGACGAGAACAAACCAGATGGTCCAAAATTATTGACCATTGAGGCGATTGTTGATCCAAAAGCTGTCAGCTCAGCTGAGCTTTATGGTGACATGAACCCAAAGACCAAAGAGTGGAAAGATGGAATTCTTGCTGTCGTAATGAGAGACATGAAAAACAACTCCCTTCCATACAAGGAAGAACAAAAACAAAAATGGATTGTTCTTGATGGTGATGTTGATCCAGAATGGATTGAGACCATGAATACTGTCATGGATGATAACAAAGTGCTTACACTTGTGTCTTCAGAGAGAATTCCTCTTACTCCATCAATGAGACTTCTTCTTGAAATCTCCCATCTTAAGAATGCTACCCCAGCTACCGTCTCAAGAGGTGGTGTACTCTATGTCAACGACACCGATGTCGGCTGGAGACCATACTTCGAGTCTTGGTTAAACAAATACAAGAACGGAAAATCCAAGGATGAGCATGCCTACAATGTCTTCTCCATTTGCCTTACCCAATACATCAATGAATCCTTCATTGACGAGAACAAAGTCAAGAGCCACATCGCTCCAGTCTGCGAAATGGGACAAGTCAACTCTCTTTGCACAATTATTGATCACCTTTATAACAATCTAGGATAGGTCAAAGCACTTCATGACATGATGAAGAGATATAAAGAAGATAACAAAGAAGAAGAGATTAAAACTATCTATGAAGCTTTCTTCGTCTTCGCTGGAATGTGGGCTTACGGTGCCTCTCTTGATGAGGATAAGCTTACCTTCTCCAACCAATGGAAAGGAATGTCCAAAGTTAAGTTCCCAGATGTCGGCCAATGCTTCGATTTCTTCTATGACCCACTCAGAGCTCAATGGGTCCATTGGGATGAAGTCACTACCGCTTTTGACAAATCCTATGAAGGTCTTTTCCAAAACATGGTTGTTCCAACTGCTGAAACTGCCAGACAAAGATTCCTTCTTGATCTCCATGTCGGTGCCAAAAGAGGTATCCTCTACGTCGGTTCTGCTGGTACTGGTAAGACCACCAACATTAAGGATTACTTCTCCACTCTTGATAAAGAGAATACCCTTAGTGCCGCTATCAACTTCAACAACTACACTGACTCCAAAGCTCTTTAAGTCGTTATTGAATCTCAAGTTGACAAGAGAGCCGGAAGAACCTTCGGTCCACCACCAAGCAAGGTTCTCATCTATTTCATGGATGATCTTAACATGCCATATCTTGATAAATATGGAACCCAATCTCCAATCTGCCTGATTAGATAAATCATCGATTATGGAATTATCTATGACAGAGATCACCTCGAAGAAAAGAAATTCCTCGTTGATGTTATGTTCACAGCATGCCAAAATCCAAAATCTGGATCTTTTAATGTTGACTTGCGTTTGACTAGACATTTCACCATGATCTCCTGCCTTACAGCTGAGAAAGAAATTCTTACAACAATCTATCACCAGATATTGGATAACCATTTAAGTACTTTCGATAAGACCATATCGGATCTGAGTGGAAAAATAGTTAATGCAACTATGACAGTCTTCTTAGGAATAGCACTGTCGCCACAATTCATGCCAACGTCTAAGAAATTCCATTATCAGTTCAACTTGAGAGACTTCTCTAAGGTTGTTCAGAACATCAACCTTGCTCAACCAGGTCACTATAAAGGACAACCAGATCTTATCATTAGATTATGGGCTCACGAGTGCATGAGAGTTTGGTACGATAGACTTATCTTTGAAGAAGATTAAACTCAATTCATGGTTTACATGACCAATGCGCTTAAAGAATTCGGAGAATTGGGCAAAGCCGAAACAGTATTCGCTGAACCACTACTCTACACCTCCTACGTTGCTGCCTGCGAAGGCCACGAAGCTTCCTACCTTCCAATCAAAGGAATGGATCACCTTAAACAAATCCTCGAAGCTAAGCTTGAAGAATATAATGAAGCTATTGCTTCAATGAACTTAGTTCTTTTCAATCAAGCTATGGAACACGTTTCAAGAATTGCTAGAATTGTTGACTTACCAGTCGGAAGTGCTCTTCTTGTTGGTGTCGGTGGATCTGGAAAACAATCCCTTGCCAAGCTTTCCGCTTTCATTCTAGGATATGATGTCATCAGAATTGTCGTAACCACCAGCTACAACATGAACGATCTCAAGGCTGATATTCAATTAATGTTCACTAAAGCAGGTGTAACTGGAAATTAACTCCTGTTCATCTTGACCGATGGTCAAATTTCTGATAACAAGTTCCTTGTTTACATCAATGATCTCTTGTCCTCTGGTTGGATTCCAGAACTTTTCCCAAAAGATGAGATCGATGGTCTTATTGGTAAAATCAGAGGTGAAGCTAAATCCAACGGATATTAGGATACCCCAGATCAACTTTTCGAATACTTCCTTGATAAAGTAAGAAAGAATCTTCATTTGTCTCTTTGCTTCTCCCCAGTTGGTGATGCTTTCAGATTCAGAGCTAGAATGTTCCCAGGTATCATTAGTTGTACTTCAATTGATTGGTTCTTCGAATGGCCACTTGATGCTTTGATTGATGTATCTTCTAGATTCCTCAATGACATTGAATTCCCATCTGACGAAATCAGAGATGCAGTTGGAGCCCACATGTCTTATGTTCATCTTTCTATTGGAGAAGCTAATAAGGAATTCCTCGCTACTGAGAGAAGAAACAACTATACCACTCCAACATCCTTCTTGGAGTTGATTAACTTCTACAAACTCTTGCTCGCCAAAAAGCAAGATAAGATTACCGATCAAATTTCTAGACTTGAGATCGGTCTTAACACAATGCAATCAACCACTGATAAAGTCGATGATCTTAAGAAATTACTTGAAATCAAAATGGTGGATGTTGCTATTGAAATTGAGAAAACCAATGAGCTTATTGAAGTTGTTGGAAAGGAAAGTGTTGTTGCCGAGAAAGAATCCGGCGAAGCTGCTATCCAAGCCACAGAAGTAGAAAAGATTACTGAGGCTGCTAAAGCCGAGAAAGCTGCAGCTGATGCTGAGCTTGGTGAAGCTATTCCAGCAATGGAGAGAGCCACTGATGCTGTTAACTGTCTTGAGGTCAAAGCTATCCAAGAGCTTAAAGCCCTTGGTTCACCACCAGAAGCTTGCGTTGTTGTCGCAAAGGCTGTTCTTATTCTCAAATAAGGTGAGAAAAAGAATCATGCTTGGCCATAAGCATAAAAGATGATGGGTAACCCTAAAAAATTCATTGATGATATCGTTGCCTTTGACGGTGATAACATTGATGAATGGAGACTTGAAGCCATTAAACCAATTCTTGCTGAGCCATTCTTCAATTTCGAAACAATGAAAGGTAAATCTACTGCTGCAGCTTTCCTATGCGGTTGGATTGTAAACATTGTTATCTATAACACTATCTTCAAGAAAGTCAAGCCACTCAAGGAAGCTGCTGATGCAGCTTAAGCTCTTGCCGAGTAAAAACAAGAAGAGCTAGCGGTTGTTATGGAGAAAGTCAGATAGATTAACGAGAAAGTAGATGGTCTCAAGTAACAACTTCAAGATGCAGTCGACGCTAAACAAAAAGTCGAGGACGAAGCCCAAGCGCTCAAGGATCAACTTGATCTTGCTAACAGACTCGTTAATGGTCTCTCTGATGAGAACAAGAGATGGAAAGACAATGTTGTTTCCTACAAAAATGAGAAGATTACTATGATCGGTGATGCTTTGGTATCAGCTGCTTTCGTATCCTACATTGGACCATTCAACTCTGCATTCAGAGCTATGCTCTGGAGAGATCAATGGATCCCAGACTCAAATGAGAGAAAGATTCCATAAACTCCAGGGATTGATCCACTCTATGTTCTCGCTAACACTGCAGATCAAGCCGTCTGGTAAACTTAAGGACTTCCAGCCGATAGAGTCTCTCTTGAGAATGCTTCTGTCGTCGTCTCTTGCAACAGATATCCACTACTCATCGATCCACAACTCCAAGGACAAAAATGGATTAAGGGTAAAGAAGGAAGTGAAATGCAAATCATTCAACTTACTCAAAAGAACTGGCTCAAGAAAGTCGAGATGTGTGTTTCCAACGGTAATGTTCTCATGGTTGAATCTCTTTCACAAGATATTGATCCAATTCTTGATCCACTTCTTTCCAGACAATTCGTCAAGAAGGGTAAGAATTTCACCGTCAGACTTGGTTCTGAAGATGTTGAGCTTAGTAATTCATTCAAGCTTTATCTTCAAACTAAATTGATCAATCCTCATTATAAACCAGAGACTGCTGCTCAGTGCACAATCATTAACTTCATTGTTACTGAGTCTGGTCTTGAGGACCAACTTCTTGCTATGGTTGTCAAGGTTGAAAAGCCAGATCTTGAACAAACTAAAGAAGATCTCGTTACCCAACAAAACGAGTTCATGATCACCTTAGCTGGACTTGAATCATCCCTTCTTCAATCTCTCTCAGATGCTGATCCAGCTACCATTCTTCAAAACTTTGCTCTTATCGAGTAACTTGAAACCACAAAGAAAACAGCTACGTAGATCTAAGAGCAATAAGTCATTGCCAAAGAGACTGAAATCAAGATTAACTAGTTGAGAGAAGTCTACAGAAGAGTTGCCGCAGAAGGAGCCATGTTCTATTTCTTGCTTATTCAACTTTGCATCATTGATAAGATGTATCAGTACTCTCTTGAATCCTTCACTACTTTCTTCTTCAAGGCTATCGAGAAGACTGAAATGAATGAAGATGATGAAATCAGAGTGCTTGCTCTCAGAGATGTCATTAGAATGACAATTTACCAATGGGTCTCTAGAGGTCTCTTCGAGAAACATAAGCAAATTTTCAGATGCCAATTGACCTTCAGACTGATGCAAAAACAAATTATCAAGGTCGAGTACCAAGACAAAGAGATGTCATTCTTACTCCAATGCCCATCAAGCTCAGCGGTTCCAAATCCATTGAAAGAATGGCTTCCAGATCTTGCCTGGTACTCCATTACCAAGCTTATTGAAATCGAAGGATTCGAACAATTTGCTGCTCATGTTGAGAAAGAAGCTCCAAACCGATTCAAGGATTGGTATAACGAGCTTACTCCAGAGGACGAGAAACTTCCTCTTGAGTGGAAAAAACTTGACCAAATGCCATTCCAGAAGCTTTTGGTCATCAGAGTCATGAGACCAGATAGAATCACCACTGCCATGGATAACTTCATCAGAAAGACTCTTCCAAAGGGTGACGACTATGTCGACTGTGATTCAACATCCAACTTCAACGAGATCTTGCTTTCAGCTTATCTTGATTCCACCACAACTACTCCAATTTACTTCATCTTGTCACCAGGAGCTAATCCAGTCGTCGCTGTAGAGGAACTCGCCAGAAGTCAAGGAGTTGACCTCAAGCACGTCCATAAGATTTCTCTTGGACAAGGTCAAGATGTTGTTGCCTTGAACAAACTCGAAATCGGTCACAAAGAAGGCCACTGGGTAATGCTTCAAAACGTTCATTTGATGCCATTATTCTTGTTAGAACTCGAGAAGAAACTCGATGAATTCTAAGCCGAAGGCTCAGCTCCAGGATTTAGACTTTTCTTGTCTTCTGATCCATCTAAATCTATTCCAATTGGTCTCCTCGAGAAGAGTATCAAACTTACTAACGAGCCACCACAAGGTATCAAACAAAACATGAAGAGAGCTTTCACATTCTTCTCCAAAGAATCATTCGAGGATAAGGATCCAAAGATCAAGACCATTCTTTTCTCCCTTTGCTACTTCCATTCTGTCATGCTTGAAAGAAGAAAGTTCGGACCAAAGGGATGGAACATGATGTATCCATTCTCCGTTGGTGATCTCAGAGATTCAGCTCTTGTCATGAACAACTATATGGAGTCCAACGCTGCCTCAGGAAAGATTCCATGGGATGATCTTAGATACTTGATTGGTCAAATCATGTATGGTGGTCATATTGTAGATGATAGAGATAGAATCTTCACCATCGCTTTCCTTGACAACCTTATGAATGATGGACTTCTTGATGAAGCCGAGCTATTCCCATTCATTGAAGGAAAGAATATCTCATTCAAATGCCCAGCACCAAACGCTTATGAGAAATATATCGAATACATCGAGACCGAGTGCCCACCAGAAACTCCACTTGCTTTCGGTATGGATCCAAACGCTGAAATTGATTTCAGAACTGGATAATGCATCCAACTCTTCAATATTCTCCAAGAAATCCAACCAAGAGACGGAGCCAGTGGAGGAGGTGGTGGAAACACCGTCCAAGAGAAGATCTAGGAATTCATGCACAGAGTCTCCGATGAAGCATCTCTTGACTCCAACAAGTTGAATATTGATGACATCAACTCTAAGATTAGTGATGAACAGAGACAACCTTATCAAAACACATTCCTTCAAGAATGCGAATACATGAATGTTCTCATTAAGGTCATTGTTACCTCTCTTGCTGAAATTGAACTTGCATTCAAGGGAGAGCTCACCATGACTGAAAAGATGGAAGACTTGATGTAGTCTATCTTCATGAACAGAGTTCCAGCTCCATGGGCTAAGTACGGTTTCGTTTCTGTTAGAACTCTTGCTTCTTGGTTAGATAACCTTAAACAAAGACTCGATCAACTCAACCTCTGGAAAGATGACCCAGTCACCACTCCAAAGTGCACTTTCTTGAACAGACTGTTCAACCCAGAGTCATTCTTGACAGCCATTCAACAGATCTACTCAAGAGAGAAGGAACAAGAATTGAACAAACTTACCATCCAGACAGATGTCCTCAAAAAGTTGTATTGGGAGCCTGATCTTCCACCATGCAAAGAGGGAGCTTACGTCTTCGGATTCCAAGTTGAAGGAGCTAGATGGGATGCTGCTATCGGTCAACTTGAGGAGTCTCGACCAAAGAAACAGTTCTCCGTTGTGCCAGTCGTTAACTGCAGAGCTCAAGTCATTGCCACTGGCGCTCAGAAAGTTGACGCAAACGTTTACCAATGCCCATGCTACAAGACCGAGAACAGAGGTAATACTTACGTGTTCACTGCCCAGCTGAAGACAAAACTTCCACCACAAAAATGGATTCTCGCTGGTGTCGCTCTTATTCTTGATGTTGAAGGTGTTTCCGACGCTTTCGCTCCAGGAAAAGAAATCCCACTCATCTGAGCGGTTTGACAAAAACTTTAACTTAATCATTATTTTATAATAATTATTTATTCACC
>Ga0256412_1000059_pt1 | contig 13852 bp, 18 predicted proteins | sample WCR_74metaT_FD_190055 | JGI IMG/M metagenome (GOLD analysis project Ga0256412, IMG submission 190055) | Metatranscriptome of seawater microbial communities from Monterey Bay, California, United States - WCR_74 (Metagenome Metatranscriptome) | ecosystem: Environmental > Aquatic > Marine > Coastal...
ATTATACCGCTAAGTTTTATGATGATGATAAATGTACTAAGGACTAGATCTAGAACTCCCTACCAAACGATGTTACAGCTTGTGCCACCGTTGCCGACTGCTGGGAAGAAATCACTAATCCTGCTACTGGAATGAAAGAATGGCCACCTAAGAACTAAAAATGTGATAAATCATATGAATCTTGTGCTACTCTCAGACCAAAAAGTGGAGACTCAAATTACTTTACCTGCGTCCCAACTGGATACTGCGGCTCAAGCGATCCAAAGTTGACATGGGATGGTGAAGTCCTTGCTGATGGTGTCAAATGTGAAGATGGCGCAAAACCAGATGTTGAAGAAGAACAAAAAAAGAAAGATGCTGCCAAGAGAGATGAACAGAAAGAGAAGGACGCTACTGATAATGGAATGAAAATCCTCGGAGCCGGCATGAAGTGCAAGGCCCCAGGAAAAGACTTAGGATAAATAATAACCGCTAAGGAATGCTCAGCCAAGGCTCTGGAAGAGGATACTGGCTGCAGTTTCTTCATGCACTCCACTGACTATCCAGTCGAAGGCTGCCATTGCTGCGAGAAGTATGAGCCAGTCGAGGACGCTGGTGAAGATGGCAAGCGTTATGACATCTATCAGACCTGTGTCGATGGTCCAGCCCCAGCACCTGGTGCTGACGGTGGTAGATACCAAAAATGCTTCAATGAGATCAATCTGAACCAGCACAATGCCTACAGACAGGACCATTCTGCTGATGATACTGATGATAAGGACTATGAGCTAGAATTGGATGAAGAACTCGCCCAAAAAGCCGAAGCCTACGCCAGAAAGCTCAAGACCGCCGGTGGACTAAGTCCATCTCCCGCTGCTGACAGAGCCTGGAAAGGACAAGATGGCAAGTACTGTGGAGAGAGCCTTTTGAAACTCGATACCTCATCCTCAGGAGGTCTCAACCAGGCCAACTGGGCAGCTAGTGCTCTCGTCTCTGAGTACTTCTACGAAGGAAAGGAGGAGTACGATGTTGTCGCCCACAAGATTACTGGTGATCAAACTAGAGGCAAGCAATACGCTTAACTTCTCTGGAAAGCCAGTACCAAGGTTGGTTTCGGTATCGCCGGTGGCTACGTTGTCGCTAGATACTGCGTTGAAGGAAATAACCCACTTGATGATGTCCCAGCTTACGGCTTGAACGTCTGCCCAATTGGTGGATGCAAGGCTTGCCCAGAGGCAGTTGAAGGAATCGGCTACAACAATTGCTACAATGACATTGCTCTTGAAGCCACTAACCTCCACAGAGGCCATTCCCAATCCCCAGCACTCACATTAGACACTGATGCAGCCACCAGAGCCCAAACCTGGGCCGAGGAGCTCGATGGACAAGGATCAATTGCTACCTCAACTGTAGGAACTGGACCAAATGATAGACCAGCTAACTGCGCAGAGATCCTCTTCCAGCAGACTGCTGCCAACAAGGTTGACACACTTGCCACAAGTGATGATGCTATCGCTGCCTGGTACGCCGGTAACACCGAGTACGACGCCGAAGCTGGAGCTCCAAAAGCTCCAACCGACCCAGCAAAGAAGCTTTTGTCAGACAACTACACAAAGCTTGTCTGGGAGAGCTCTACTGTTGCTGGTTTTGGTATCAAAGGATCAATTGTTGTCGCATGGATCTGTGAAAAGCCAGGAAACGAGCCATACACACCAGAAGAGTTCAAGAAGAATGTCAAAGGCAACTGCTTCGTCGAATCTGAAGAGGATGGAGATGAATACAATGAATGCTTCAACACTGTGTCACTCGCAGCAACTAATGAAAGGAGAAAATGGCACGAGGCTGACGAACTCACACTCGACAAGATTGCTTCAGCTGCCCTCTAGAAGTTGATTGAAGTCCCCGATGCCGATGCATTTGATGGAGACGTAGAACCAACACTTGACGATAGACCTTCTACTTATGAATCATGGTCATAAATTACATTTACATCAGATGACAAACTCAAGCTTTAAAAAGATCCAGTAGCTGTTGAAGGATGGTATGCTGGCTAAGAACACTATAACTATGATACAAATCTAGCTCGTGATGGTGGCGATGGTGAAGCTGCTTTTGCCTTTGCCCAACTTGTTTGGAAAGAATCTACTAGAGTTGCTTTTGCTGTCAGAGGCCAATGGGTCTTTGCTTGGTTCTCACCAGCGGCCCCAGCTAACATTGATGATGCCGATAAAAATAAAGACAATATCATTGAGAGATGTAATATTGATGGCGCAAATGTTTGCATTCAAGATGACTAGCTTGAACTTCATAATAAAGAAAGGCTCGCCCAGGAGAACGGAACCGCCCTCAAGGCTGACCCAAAGATCTCAGCTGCAATTCAAAAGCTCCTCGACGCCAAGAGTGACGATGACATGGACGAAGCAGAGTTCTCACTTGCCAAGGCCTCAGAGAGAGGCGGAGATGGCGCCTGGGCTGGCTGTGCTGAAAACATCTTCAAAGCTGATACTGAAGAGAACACTGTCAAGGCAACTGAAACATGGGTCGCAGGCAGAGAGTCCTACGACTATGAGGCCGGCAAGGCCAAAGACGGTGCATCTGAGGAAGAAGAGCAATAAGTCGAAGCATTCATGAAAATGATCTGGGCTGGTTCCACCGTAGCTGGATTTGGCCTTAGAGGCAAGGTCGTAGTTGCTTGGTACTGCAAGGACGCCGCTGTCGAAGATGTTGCTGCTGCCAAAAAGAATATTGGAAAGTACTGCATGGTTGATGGAAGAAACGAGTGCTTCGCTACCATGCAACTTGATGCCCAGAATGAACACAGAGCTGCCCATGCCGTCGACGCCCTCGAGGAGGACGCAGCTAAGTCCAAGGCTCTCCAGGAGGCTCTTGACGCCGACACTTTCGCCGGTACTGTTGACCCAGATGATGCCGAGTGCGCCACTATCGTCTACGAGGAGAAAGACGAGGCCAAGGTCGCTGCTCTTGCCACTACCACCGCCCTCACCGACACCCAGTATGGATACAAGAAGTTCTACGACTTCGCTGCTGGAGCCCCAAAGACTGCCGAGGCTGGTGAAGACCAAGACGCAATTGCTCTAGCCTCTGCTGGATTCACTGCTATGGTCTGGAAGGCCTCAACTAAGGCTGGATACGCTGTCAGCGGAAGATGGGCTGCTGCCAGATACTGTACCGAGAAGGCTAACGACGGTGATGCCGCCGCTTACCAAGCCAATGTTTTGAAAAGATGCATTGACGACGGAGTCGACACCTGCTTCAATGATGCCCAGAGAGACGCCCATAACACCTACAGAGGTGACCACCTAGGTACCGAGGACCTTGAGGCAAACACTGGAGCCGCTAAGGCGATCCAAGAATTGATTGATGGCTTAACAGACGACGAAAAGGCTGCTGACCCATTCGCATTCACTGACAAGGAAAGACCATCAGACTACGAGAAATGTGGCCAAACCCTCTGGACAGCTACTGATGAAACCTCCGCTGAAACTGATAAGGCAAGTGAGACCATCTATGGTTATAACGGTGAATACGATGATGAAACCGGTGAACCAGCCAACCCAGCTGATGAAGCAAAGGTTGCACAAGCCTAGCAATACATGAGAATGCTATGGAAATCTTCTAAGAGTGTTGCTTTTGGAAGATATGACAAGTATGTCATAATCTGGTATTGCCCATCAGACGCCAAGGTCGACGACAAAGATGAGGCCTTGAAAAATATTGGTGAGAAATGTACCGCCGATGGAGGAGCCAACAAATGCTACAATGACATACAAGTTGCTGCTCATAACAAATATAGAGAGAGCCACGCTGCTGACGCCCTCACCCTCAACGAAGAGCTTGCCAACCACATCCAAACATTGTTGAACGCTGATGAGGCCTCTGAAATGGCTCCACCAACTGCTCCCCTCGCTGCTCCATGTGACACCATTGGATTCTCTAAGATCGTCTACGACGATGATGATGAGAAGCGTGAAGGCACAGCCAAATTCTCTGACGACCTTTATGAATACAAGAAGGACTATGACTTCGGAAAAGACATGCCAAAGTTAGGACTTGCTACTCTTAAACCATCAGCTTACTTCACCAGAATGGTCTGGAGAGGAAGCACCCAAGTTGGTTTTGGCTTCAAAGGAAGGACCTTCGTGGCAGGATATTGCGTCCAGGGTCCAACTGTCGCCACAACAGCGGAAGAATATGACACAAACGTGCAACCAGAATGTGTTAAGGATGGTTACAATGTGTGCTTCAATAACCTCCAAGTAGACAAGCATAACGAGTACAGAGTCATGCATGAGAATTACAGCAAGATCAAGGTCAACGTTGATGCCGCCAGAGAACTTCATAAACAAATGAGTGCTGAGGGCTTCACCGAGACCAAGAGAGAGGGTGACTGGGAAGCGTGCAATGAATTGAAGTTTGAAGAAGGAGATGAGGCCAAGGTTTTAGCCCTGGTGACATCCACTACTCCAACTGATGACTGGTATGCAGGTCACGATCAGTATGACTTCGAAACCAACCAACCAAAGGACACTGGAGATAAGGAAAAATCTGAGAAATTCACCCAGGTCGTCTGGAAAGACACTGAGTCAGTTGGATTTGCCATCAGCGGTAAGACTGTGATTGCTTGGTATTGCCCAAAGGGTAACACTGGTGACGCTAACAAGTTCAAGGTCAACGTTGGCTAGAAATGTTAGGAGGCTGATGACAAGATGAACAAGTGTGTGAACAAATCATACTTGAAAGAGGTAAATGCCAAGAGGGCCCTTCATGGAGCCGCGGATCTTTCAACCGACTCGGGTGCTGCCGCCGAAATCCAAAAGCAAATGGCCGATCCAGCTTACACCTCTCCAGAAGGTCTCGAGCGCGAAGGCTCCTACGAAGACTGCAACCAATTGGTCTACAAGTATGAGCTCCGAAGCACTCAGGCTGAAATGAACCTCATGATCAAGCCAGATACCGCTGTCGGAAGCTGGTACAAGGGACAACAATACTATGACTTCCAAAAGGGGACCGTCGTCGATCTCGGCAAGGACGCCACCGCTGCCAAGAAGGACAAAGCCAAGAAAGCTCAAGAGGCCTTCACTCAGTTGGTCTGGTTATCATCAGAGAAGGTCGGCTTTGGTATCAAGGACGAATACGTCGTCGCTTGGTTCTGCCCAGCTGGTAACGAGGGCTCAGCTCATGACTACGTTGAAAACGTGAACCCAGTCTGCATTGTTGACGGATATAACAGATGCTACAACAATATGGCTTTGAAATACCACAACCAGATGAGAGCCCTGAGAGAGGACACCGATGCTCTTAGACTCGACCCAGAGATTGCCGCCAAGATCTAGAAAGAGATGGACGCAGAGGGCTTCGAGGGAACCATCTAGGACATGGGAGCTTTCGCTGCTTGCGGTGAGAACATTTTCATCCAAACAACTGCCAGTAAAGTTGAAGATCTTGCATCTACCAACGCTGCCTCAAAGGCCTGGTATGCTGGAGAAGCTGAGTATGACATTGAAAAGGGATCAGCAAAATCACCAAACGACAAAGACAAGTCCGCTGCTGCTCTTAGATTCACCCAAATGGTCTGGAGAGGCACCTCAACTGTAGGATTTGGAGTTAAGGACAAATGGGTTATTGCCTGGTATTGCAATTCAGCCGGTAATAACGGTGGACCATAGAACTACAAGAATAATGTTGGAGCTGCATGCATGCAAGATGGATACAACACCTGCTATGCCGAGAAAGCTCTTGCTGCACACAACCTCAGGAGGGGTTACCATGAGTCCAAAGCCCTGACTCTTGATAAAGCCATGTCAAAGGCCCTTCAAAAGGAGCTTGACGATCCAATGTCCACACTCACAGGGGACACTTCAAGCCGACCATCTATTGCTGCTGAATGTGGCCAAAACTCTTTCGAAGAAGCTGACCCAGCTCAGGTCACCGCAATGTTCTACAACGACGCTGCCACCGAGTCTTGGTATGAAGGCAAGAAATACTATGACTTCAAGGCTGGAGACTTCTTGGCTGAACTCGATGGTGAGGCTGTGACTGCAGAGCAGAAGGCCGAAGGTGGAGAATTCACCAGAATGGTATGGGGTGAAACCACAACTGTTGCTTTTGGAATCAGTGATAGATACGTCTTCGCCTGGTACTGCGCCCCACAAGGAAACACCGGTGCTGTAGATAACTGGAAGAAGAACGTCAAGAAGGACTGCGTCAAGGACGGTGTCGACACTTGCTACGTTGAGATGGCCCTTAAGGCTCACAACGAAAAGAGAGCTAGACACAGAGGTGGCCGACCACTTGAGGCTGATGCTGCCGCTTCCAAGGCCATCCAAGCTGAATTGGACAAGGAAGGCTTCTCAGGTGTCATCAACAACAGACCAAATCAATTCCTTGACTGTGGATAGAACGTCTACGAAGCAAAGGATACTTCTGAAGAGGGACTCAAGAAAGCCTACGAAACAAACCTGGCAACTGAATCCTGGTATTCTGGAGAACAATACTATGATTACTCAACTGGTAAGCCAAGAGATCAAAACAGTGATGCTAAAGTCAAGTTGGAGAATGCGTTCGCCAATGTTGTTTGGGCCTCAACTACCACCGTCGGCTTCGGTGTTAAAGGAAAGTGGATCGTAGCTTGGTATTGCAATACCAAAGCCACTCCTATGGACGCCGTTGCTTCTCTCAATAACATCGGCAAATAATGCTTAAGAGGTGGATTCAACCACTGTTTGAACAACTAACAGCTCAAAGCACATAACCAAAAGAGAATGATGCATGACACTAGACCATTGACTTTCGACAACCATATCGCTGTCTCACTTCAGAAAGCTATGGACAAGGAAGATGTCTTCAATGTCGCTACTGTCGCTCTCCCAACAAGTCTTGTTGGTAAATGCACACAAAATGTATTCGACCAGGAAGATGATGCTAAGGTCCTTGAGCTTGTTACCTCAGATGCCGCAACTGATTCTTGGTATGCAGGAATGAAGCATTTCAACTTCGAAACTGGAGAATCAAGAGCTCCAAACGACACAGATATGAACAATCAATTCTTAGCATTCTCAAGAATGATGTGGAGAAAATCAACTAAGGTTGGTTTTGGTATCAGAGGATCCTATGTGATGGCATGGTACTGCAATGAACCCATGAAAACTCAAACCCAAACTGCTGCTGATTACAAGCTCTACAAAGCTAACGTTGGAAAACTTTGCCTCGTTGATGGTTATAACCAATGCTATAATGATAAAGCCATTGAAGCGCACAACGCTGCCAGAGAAAAGCATGAGGGATATTCTCCACTTGTGTTCGATAAGGATATCGCTACAGCCATCCAGGCTCAACTTGACTCACCAAGTTTCGTTGGAACTATTTCACAAGCACAAAAAGGAAAATATGCTAATTGTGGAGAAAATGTCTATGTCTTAACCGATTTGACTAAGTTAAGTGATGTTCTCTTGACCAACATGGCAAGCAACTTCTGGTATAAGGGTATCAATCAGTATGACTTTGCAACTAACCAACCAAAGACTGGAATCAATGAAGCTCAATTAGACCAAGCCAACAGTTTCCAACAAATGGTTTGGAGAGGAACCAAGAGGGTAGGATTCGGAGTCTTCGACAAATACGTCGTTGCCTGGTACTGTGAGGATAAGGGTGAACTATCCAATGCCATTGAATCCAAAGCCAACGTTGGTAGAATTTGCTACAAACATGGATACAATCAATGCTACAATGATCTTTCTCTTGTACATGTTAACAAAATGAGAAAGAACCATAAAGCTAAGCCATTGACATTTGATGAGGATGCTGCTAGAGCAATTCAACATGAATTGAACAGAGCCGACTTTGATGGATCTATGCCAGATTCAGAATCAAGACCAATTGGTTTCACAGGATGTGGACAATCAGTATTCTACCAAAGTGATTATTCTCAAAGACATGAAGTTTCGACCACAAACATGGCCACTGAGGCATGGTATAAGGGAATCACATCATACAACTTTGACACTAATCAGCCAAAAACTGGTAACGGAGAATACATTAAGGAAGATGGATAATGCGCCTCTGCTATGAATCTTCAAGAGAAATTATCAGAATCACGATTCCCACAGGCATCTGCTGACACTCTTGCTGAATGCAGATCACAATGTGATGATAACATCAAATGCTATGCATTTGAATTTGATGCATCTGAGGATATCGAGTGTGTACACATCTAATTAGAGCATGCCAGAGGTGATGCCTCCGTCAGAGATGCTTTGGATACTACCAACGCTAAATGCTACATCAGAGCTAAATACAGATCTAGAGGAGCCGCAGATAACTTCACCCAAATGGTCTGGAGAAACTCTGAGAAAATTGCCTTTGGTGTCAGATCACCATGGGTTGTTGCATGGTACTGCCCAGGAGGAAACACTCCAGCTCCAGGTACTTCAGGTAGCGGTGCTGCTTACGAAAAGAATGTTGCTAGAACATGCATTGTTGACGGTATGAATGTTTGCTACAACAAACTCGCTCTTCAAGCACATAATGATAAGAGACTTAATCATGAAAACACTCCACCAATGTCAACTGACTTTGACGCTGCCAAAGCTATCTAAGCTATCATGGATAAGCCAGACTATAAAGGACAAATGCCATTATCTATCAATAGACCAGCCGCTTATAAGGATTGTGCCGAATCTACCTATACTATGTGGGATCCAACCAAGATTGAACAACTATCAGTTGGTCAAGATGGATTAGATTTTGCAACTGAGTACTGGTATACACAAGGAAGTGCTCAAATTAACTTTGCAAATAATCAACCAAGACTTGGAGCACTTCAAAGAGATGTTAATGATCTTCTATATATTATCTGGAGACAAACAACCAAGGTTTCATTTGGTATCAAAGACCAATACGTTACTGCATGGTATTGTGATGTTACCCCATTAAGCTCCTTAGGTAAAGTCGAAGTTGCTAGTATTGAATCTTCACCACTTTTGAACCTTTCAAGTGGAAGAAGACTACTTAGCAGCCATAGAATGCTATCTTCCCATAATGAAAATCTTGCCTCAAACGCAATGGATGGTAACAAGCAAACTTATATGGTCACAGTTAGAGGTCTTGGAATGAAATGGACTGCCAATCTTAAGAAAGAAAACATGAAAGTTCAATCCGTCAGAATCACTAACGCTAACTCAAATACTTCAAGATTCACAAAATACAGAGTAAGCATTGGATCTACTGCTTGTGGTTTAACACCAGAAGTTGTTGGATCTAGTGAAACAGTTGTCGTTACTTGTGGAACTTCACCAAACTTCCTTATTGGAAGTACAGTAACTATTGAAACAACAACTGATACTCACTTGTAACTTGCTGAAGTTGAAATTATTGGAACTGATGGTACACAAGAATCAATTAATGATTCCTTGTAGGACAATGCTGGTCCACCATGTAACATTGAAGGATTTGATTCTTGCTATACTGAATTGGCTTTAAGTAGACACAACGACTACAGAGAAGGCCATGAATTTGACGCTCAAGCTGGAGGATCAAGAACACTGACACCTTTACTCACATCAAATGATCAATATGCCATAGATCTTCAGAAACAAATGAACTCCAAGAACTTTAGAGGAAGTGCAAGCCAAATCAAAGTCCCAGATGATTGCACTATGAACATGTATGAAGAAACTGGACCATCATCTGCTGTTGCAGATCTTAATAGAAATCATGCAGCTACTGATTCATGGTATCTTAATGGTGAACAACACTATAATTATGAAACAGGAGCACCAAAGGATGGAGCTTCAAATGCTGAGAAAGCACAGGTTGATGATTTCACAAGAATGGTTTGGAGATCAACTTCAACTGTTTCATTTGGTATCAAAGGAAAGTACGTTGCTGCTTGGTATTGTGCTTAGAAAGGAAATACATAAGCTGCAACATCTGCTGCTATTTCTAAAATCTACAAAGCTGAAGTTGGTAACAGTTGCCTTGACATCTCAGACAGAACTATTAATAAGGTATTGATGATGAATGAGTGCTACAACAAGAGACAACTCAAGAACCATAATGATAAGAGAGACCTTCATGAGTCCAACAAACTCACAATTAATGAAGAAGCTGCCACTCATATTCAAAGAATCATGTACGGAATGGAAAGAGGAGATACAATCGAAATGCCATAACCAAGTATGAGACCATCTAAATTCAGAGAATGTGGTGAAAATATCTATGAAGGAGCTGATCGTGTGAAAACATTCCTCTCAGGTATTGCTACTGATGATTGGTATAATGGATGGAACGATTACAACTTTGAGGAATATAAGCCAAAGAATGCATTCGATACTTATGAATCAGACCAATTCACTCAACTTGTTTGGAAACGAACTCAAAGTGTTGGTTTTGGTATTAGAGGAAACACAGTTGTTGCTTGGTATTGCGATGCTGGAAACACCCCAAGAACTGAATCTGCTTTCATGCAAAATGTTTCTAAGGTCTGTGTTCAAGGCACTGGTCAAAACATATGGAATGTTTGCTATAATGAAAGAGCTTTGAAGAAGCACAACAGCTACAGAATTATTCACGGAACTGATGATACTGGATTTGAACTTTACCAAGGTATTGCCTAGGCTATTCAATTCATGATGAAAGAAGAAAAAGACCTCGATGATGTTGAAGCAAGACCAGAGAAATACCAGAAATGTGGCCAAAATGTCCTTCAAGGAGAAAATGCTTTCAATCTTTTAACCACAAACGAAGCAAGTATCCAATGGTATGGTGGAAAGTCCAACTACAACTTTGGAGCCGGAAGACCTAACTCAGATGCTGTCGAATAATCAGCAATGTAATTCACTCAAATCGTTTGGAAGGGTAAAGGAACCAGAAGAGTTGGATTTGGTATCAAAGACACAACTGTTGTTGCTTGGTATTGTGAAGCAGGTAATGAACCAGATACTGCTGAAGCCTTCAGGGCTAACGTGTTTGAAGCTGGTAACGCTGAATACTGTGTTGATGACACTGTCAATACATGTTACAATAAAAAGGCAGTCAACATTCATAATGATCTTAGAATTGACCATGGATCTCCAGACCTCACATTCAGTCACGATATTGCAAAGGCTGCCCAAGCTGAACTTGCTAAATAATTCCCATCATCATGCTCAACTGGATCATTCACAGGTACTACACCACATGATAGACCTCATGCCTACAAAGACTGTGGAGAAAACTGGTTCTACAACTCCAATAATGAAGTCCTTATGGCTACTGATGCTGCTACAGATGGATGGTACGATGGAATGCTTTCCTGGGACTTTAAAACCGGAACTCCACAAGTCACTTAATCTGTTTCACGTGCTCATGATTTCGCCACAATGATTTGGAAGGGAACCAATATTCCTGCTGGTTCATCTCACAATGTTGGTTTCGGTATTCATTGCAATTATGTATTGGCTTGGTATTGCCCATCAAGACCAGAGGATCCAACTGTCAAGACTACTCTTTAGAATGTTTGTAGATCTGATGGATCATGCGAAAGTTCAGAGTACCAATGCACTAAGGATGGATACGATGAATGCTACAACCAAATGGCTACCAGAGCACACAACGAGAAGAGAAAGCAACACTGCGCCAGCTCAGTGACCATTGACGCAACCATGGCTAAATCACTTCAACTAATGATCAGCAACAGCCAAAACCCAACTGACCCAGCCAGCAGACCAGAGCCATACAGAACATGCTACGAGAACTTCTATCAAGCTACCTGGCCAACCACCGATGAGGAAGTCAGAGACACCAACGTCGCTACCGAGAAATGGTATAGCCACCATGATAGATATGACTTCACCACCGGTCTTGGAAGCCCAAGATTCGCTGCTGATTCTTTCACTGCTGTTGTTTGGGATGATCCAACTGGCGCCACTTCCTTCAAGGTTGCTTTCGCCAGAAGACACAACTTTGTCTTGGCTTGGTACTGCCCAGGTCCAACTGCTGACAAGCCTAGTTATGGAGTCAACGCACCAAGAGACAAGATCACTGATGGTCAGTATATTGAAGCTGACTATGCTGCCAACTATGCCAAGTCTGTTAAGGATTCAAACTGCAAAAAGAAGTGCGAGAATGACCTCGTAAAGGACAGATACGCCAAGTGCTACCAAGATAAGGCTTTGGTCGCTCATAACAAGAAGAGAGATGAGCACAGAGTGCCATAACTTGAACTTGATATTGATCTCGCCAAGAGAGCTCAGAAGCATGCCGTCTCTTTGGCCAATGGAGGTTCAGTTCCAGCATTCTCAGCCTCTGAGGATTGCAGTTACAATACTTGGTCAGCTGATACAACTGACAACGCCGATGATGGTGAGAAAGCCACTGACTACTGGTACACCAAGGGAACCAACTATGACTGGAACAATAGGATCTATGATGCTGCCAAGAAGGACTTCACCAACTTGATCTGGAGAAGCGCAACAAGAGTTGGATTTGGTATTAGTGGAAAGCATGTTGTTGCTGTCTATTGCCAGACTAGAGGAAACGTTTTCGGCAGATTCAACTGCAACGTTTGCCCCAAGGATGTTGGATGCGACGCTCAACAATGCCCACTCCCAGACGCTGTCTGCTCAAGCAGTGACGGCCATGGAAACGCCGAGTTCTCACTCACCACCGACAAGGAGAGCCTCAGAATCATCGCTACAGTCAAGAAGGGCCACATCTACTCAGTCGCCCTCGGAAGCACTTCACTCGTCGACAGTGATCTGATCGTCTTCCACGCCAAGAACACCGCTGAGGACTCAAAGGTCACCGACAGCAGAGCCACTCAATCTCAAGCTGTTCCAACTGATGCCACTCAGACTGCTCTCAGAAATGTTGCTCAAACCATGGAGGCCGGAGACTACGTCAGATTCGATGTGACCAGATCATTGAACACTGGACTCAAGGAGCACTACATCTTCGTCAAGGGTAGGGCTCACAACATGGCCTGGGGACAATACAGGACCAGCGATTTCGCCAGCCTCTCTGCACAAGGAACTTGCGCCTTGAACCTCAAGGATCTTGACGCTCAACTTTGCCCAACCGCCAAGAGAGACAGCACCACCAACCCAAGCAGACAAAAGGACTGCTCACCAGCCATCCTTGACAAGTGCTTCGATGTTGAATCAGGTGCCTACAAGAACAGAAACTGCCCAGCTGGATCATATTGTGGAAGATGGATTCAATCTCAAGGAGGACAGAAGTTCTACGCTGATGGTTGCATCTTGCAGCAATACTGCGGAACCAGAGGAAACTACGGAGACAGCATCGGTGTTGACTTCGTGTGCCCAGATCAGACTCCAAACCCAGCCACCGTCCAACCACCAGTCCAGCCACCTGTCCAGCCACCAGTACAGCCTCCAGTTCAACCACCAGTCGACACTGGTAGACAAGGAACCAGGTGCACTCTTGTCCAAGAAAATGACACCAACGACTTGATGAGAGTCAACAAGTGCTCTACATTCGATTACTGTACCTCTCAGCAAACCGGTCGTGGCGACAACTCCTTGTGTGGAGGTAACGAGTTGTGCGGAAGCTACGCCTGGAAGAGCTCAAGTGGCACCACTCTTGCCAACTTGGATGCCTGTATCCTCAAGAAATATTGTGGACTCCAAAGAGCCAAGAACCCAAGCTACAACGCCGACGGAACTCAATATGAATATGAAACCAGCTTCACCTGTAGTGGTGCCACCGCAACAGTTGTCCCAACTTGCCAGAACGGACAAGTCTTGGTCGGCGGTGCCTGCCAATGCCCAGCTGGACAATCGCTTGTGAATGGTTACTGCCAAGCTGCCTCATCATGCCTCCCAGACCAATATGCAGATTGGACTGGTGCTTGTAC
>Ga0256412_1000060_pt1 | contig 13795 bp, 12 predicted proteins | sample WCR_74metaT_FD_190055 | JGI IMG/M metagenome (GOLD analysis project Ga0256412, IMG submission 190055) | Metatranscriptome of seawater microbial communities from Monterey Bay, California, United States - WCR_74 (Metagenome Metatranscriptome) | ecosystem: Environmental > Aquatic > Marine > Coastal...
CAAGTTCGCAGTGTGCTAGCATCAACTGTCACTATGCCACATAATATATCTGTGATTGATGATAAGATCGACCGGTGGTTACTCCATCCAGTATTTGGCCCAGTACTATTAATATCCATTATGTTTTTAATTTTCCAGTCAATATTTTGCTGGGCGCAACCACTGATGTTGGCTATCCAAGTAGCAATTAGCTTTACTAGTTCGTGGGTCACAGCGCTGATCCCAGAAAGCCTATTATATAGCTTAATCAATGATGGTATCTTCAACGGTTTAGGTACTGTATTGGCATTTTTGCCGCAGATACTAATATTGTTTTTCTTTATATTAGTTCTAGAAGAGTCTGGTTATCTTCCTCGTGCTGCCTTCCTGCTCGATCATATGATGTTCAAATCTGGTCTCACTGGTCGCTCTTTCATACCACTATTATCAAGTTTTGCTTGTGCGATCCCTGGCATTATGGCAACTCGGAGTATCCAGGACCCTCGAGATCGGCTAACTACCATTTTAGTGGCACCACTAATGACATGCTCTGCACGTCTACCGCTATATACTTTGCTAATTGCTGCTTTCGTTCCGAGGAAGATTGTTTTAGGTTTGTTTAATATGCAAGGTATCGTACTATTCCTACTTTATACGGCAGGGATCATTAGTGCAATGACAATTGCATGGACCCTAAAATATATACGTAAAGATAAAAATGAGCATATGCTACTAATGGAAATGCCATCTTATCACTTACCTAGCGTGCGCAATATTGTTATTGGGTTATGGGAAAAAGCACTAATTTTTTTACGAAGGACAACTACTATAATTCTTTCTCTAACAGTGCTACTGTGGTTTCTTTCAACTTTTCCTAGTCCTCCAATAAATGCAACCTTGCCGGCTATTGAGTATAGCTTAGCAGGTAGAATCGGGCATATTCTGGAATGCGCCTTTGCTCCTATTGGTTTTAACTGGCAGATTTGCATTGCTTTGGTACCAGGTATGGCAGCACGTGAAGTTGCAGTTTCAGCGCTAGGCACAGTTTACTCAATGTCTGGCAATGAAGATGCGATTATTTTAAAATTAGAACCAATAATCGCACATCATTGGTCTTTAGCAACAGCACTATCGCTGCTAGCGTGGTATGTATTTGCGCCACAATGTATTTCGACTCTAGCAGTGATAAAAAAAGAAACTAATTCCTGGAAAATTTCGCTTTCTGTTGCAGTATTCTTCTTTAGTATGGCATATCTTGCTGCTTTTCTTACCTATCAAGCTACTAAGTTTCTCACATGACACTATTTCTAATTTTCCAAGATATTCTAATTAATTTGGCTATAATAGTAAGCTTGGCTCATACTTTTCTATGTTTTATGCCAGAAACATACCAGCGCTGTCAGTTAGCGTTGGCAGACTCTCTAATAAATTTACCAGGACCAAGGATACTCCACGTACTTGGTAAAAAATTACGATCAATCCCTCATGCTGAGCGTTGTGGCAAAGGCTGCAGCTCTTGCGTTGCTGGTTGCAATAAGATATCCTCAAAGGGAGAGCATACTCTAAAATTCCAGAGAATATTACGTAAATAGCGAAAGCTACTCTATATGATTAAGACTGTTGATTTTCTCTGGATTTATAATCAACTTAACAGGTTGCTCCGTGGTATCAAAGAAAATCAATGGTCTTAATTACACGCTTGGTATGGTAAAATGATAAATATGAAAAAGAAAGTTATTGGCTATCTTATTTGCGATTGTGATGGCGTTCTTCTAGATAGTGAAAGTGTTATTCTAGAGGCATTATATACTCAACTAAAAAAATACCTACCTGCATCGAGATTGCACGAAAACTCCATTTTATACGATGCAATTGCCGAGAGAGTAGGAATGATGACTGACCTTTTAATTGGTGAGGTTAATAGCCAATTTAAGCTGAATTTAACTTTAAATGATCGCAGTTCAGTCAACTTCGCAGTTGGTCAAGCATGCAGTGAAAAGGCAACCCCAGTTCCTGGAGTTAGAGAAGCTATATCGAGCATCCCCTTACCGAGAGCAGTTGCTAGTAATAGTACTCTAGACCGAATTAATACCGGTCTATCACGTGCTGGCTTGATAGACTTGTTCGACAGTCATATACATAGTGGTTGCGATCAAGAGAAACCAAAACCTGCTCCCGACGTCTACTTAGCAGCTGCAGCTGGCTACAACGCACCATTGCAAAGATGCATCGCAATTGAGGATAGTGTGATAGGTGTCCGTGCTGCAACCGCGGCTGGCATCCAAGTTATAGGATTTACCGGCGTCGCACACAATCCTGCCGAAACAGGCGTAAAGTTACTAGCGGCCGGGGCTAAGAAGGTATTCTCTGATATGCAGGAAATCGCACAGACTATTAAGGAACAAATAGGTTAATATTATCCCTTTAAGAGAAAAACTATTATTAGAGTACTTTTTGACAGGTTGGATGACACCTATTCTGCTTAGCAGAGTCAACCGCGGCGCAATACACCATTACTATATCATCATAGGGTAGCAATATGTATCTTGGAATCGACTTGGGTACCTCGGAGGTTAAGATAGTGCTAATGGATCAGAACGGTACTATCCTATCTGATGCTAGTAGCCCACTTACAATATCGCGTCCAAAGCCGCGATGGTCTGAGCAGGACCCAGATCAGTGGTGGAAAGCGACTGAATTAGCCATAAATGTACTTAGGAAGAAAGCGCCACGACAGTTTCGAGATGTATGTTCCGTAGGTTTATCTGGCCAAATGCATGGATCTGTATTAATTGATGCAGAAAATAGAGTTTTGTATCCAGCAATTTTATGGAATGATTTACGCAGTACCAATGAGTGTGATGAGCTGATGAAGCGTGTGCCGCAATTCCAGCAGATATCCGGTAACCAAGTTATGCCTGGTTTTACCGCTCCTAAATTGCTCTGGTTAGCACGTCATGAACCAGAAATATTTCAGGCCATGAAAATGGTACTTCTTCCAAAAGATTGGCTGCGTCTTAAAATGACTGGTAACAAAATATCTGACCCATCAGATGCAGCTGGTACACTCTGGTTAAATGTAGCTAAGCGTGATTGGTCTGATGAACTATTAGCAGCTACAGGAATGAATCGATCAAATGTGCCACGACTTATTGAAAGTGAAGAATCTTCTGGGAATCTGTTACCTGAAGTAGCAGATTCTTGGGGCTTATCACACCAAGTATTAGTAGCTGGAGGGGGAGGGGACTGTGCAGTCAGCGCAGTAGGGATAGGAGCAGTTAACCCCAATGATGGTTTCATCTCACTCGGCACTTCAGGTGTAATATTCGTTGCTAACGAATGTTTCAAACCAAATCCAAAGCAGGCAGTCCACGCTTTTTGCCATGCTTTACCTGAACGATGGCACCAGATGAGTGTAATGCTGTCGGCTGCTAGCTGCCTGCGCTGGTTTAGCTCCCTAGTTAGTCTCAAAGAATCAGTATTACTAGAGGAGATTTCTCAGTTGAATGTAGTATCTACAGAAAATGCGCCTCTATTTCTACCATATCTGTCAGGTGAGCGGACACCCCATAATGATCCTTATGCGCAAGGAACATTCCATGGCCTATCAAACGCCCATGGCCGGGCTGAATTAGGCTATGCCGTAATCGAAGGTGTCGCCTTTGGGATGGTTGATGGTCTTGAAGCGCTACAAAATGCTGGAACTAAACTCACTGAGCTATCGTTAGTGGGTGGAGGATCGCGTAGTACTTACTGGGCACAACTTATATCTGATGCGTTAAATATACGAATAGTTACCCATATTGGTAGCGAAACTGGAGGCGCCCTTGGTGCAGCTAGGTTAGCCTGGCTGGCGTCATCTGACAATCAGAATAAAGATATAGCTATGATTTGTGCTAAGCCGCCAGTACGCGAAGTTTTTACCCCGAATATAGAACACCACAAAAAGTTGCAATCACGCATAAGAATGTTCCGGGAGATATACCGGTGTCGTCCAGAAAAAACTTGTGGTTAGTTAGCATAATCCTACCCTTTAATTAGATTTCTCTAAAAAGCCGGTGTAGCTTAGTAGGTAGAGCAATTCACTCGTAATGAAGAGGTCAGGGGTTCGAATCCTCTCTCCGGCACCAGCATCGACCCCGAAAGAGATGGGAAAGATAGTTTCCCATCTCTAATTCCAGTTTTTAGCTAAATAGACTAGACTTATACTAAAAAATTTTGAGAGTATCAGTCCAAGCTAAAAATAGCCTTATAGATATGCTTGAATTGTTCAATTTCCCCTGACTCATTCTCTCCTAATTCATTCCTCAAACCTAGTTCTTCCAATTCTTCTGAAGCATTATTAAATTGTTTAATGCTGGATGCACCTATAATGCGGTAAATCTCACGACTGGCATTGCGGATACCAACTAAAATCTGCTCCTGCATTGCAATATCTACCTCTACTTTTGTGACCAACAGATTATATATAATCTGTTGGTCAAAGTCTGGGATGTCTTTCCCTTGGATCAATGCAGTTTTCAATTTTCCTCCTCAGTGTTCATTAGTAGACTTTAATGATGAAGTATAGCCCTCACGCCTATTTTTTCATCGATGACAATATTTTTCTATCACTACGCTTTATTCTGCAAAATAAGAAGTACTCGAATATATTAATATCTAACACATTACTTGCTAATGTTAACGGGGATCTAATTATGTACCATAGAAAATTTTCTTGGATAGATTAGGATTTTAAGAACGAAAAATGAGACTCTTAGTAAGAAGGTAACAATATGAACACGTTCATACCTATATTTCGGAAATTAAGAAATTAATTAGCTAATATTTTAGTAACAACTTCTAGTATATCCTTTGATAAGTTTGGAGCTAATGCTACACGATTCAAAGAAGCATACATTTTTTTCCTAAATCTTGAAGGGTATTTTCTCCAATGTTCCATACTGCGTGTTAAGCATGCCGCCATTTGAGGATTAGTTCTATTGAGTATCAGCACTTTTTCTTCCCAGAACTGGTAACCACTACCATCTTCTGCATGGAAATTAGTTGGGTTGTAATTGCAAAAATTAAGAACTAAGCTACGAGCACGATTTGGATTCTTAAGTGTAAAAGCTGGGTGACCAGATAAGCTGCGAATAGCGGAGATATTAGTGGTATGGCTCATAGCTTGTAGAGCAAACCATTTATCGATGACTAGATCTTCATTTTCAAAATCTTTATAAAATTTTTCCAGTGCTTTATTTTTCCCAGGTGCACTACTATTAGTAAGACAAATTAGGGCAGCCATACGGTCTGTCATATTATTAGCCTCATTATATTGTTTCTGGGCTAACATATGTGCAGAGTCAGTATCGGACTTCATAAGATAGAATAAAGATAGGTTTTTCAGAGCGCGCTTACCGGCAGATTCTGCATCTGGGCTATAGTTTCCTAGTGTTTTATTACAGTGGTAAGTCTCTAAAAAAGCACCCTTTAGGGTATGTCCAATTTTTTTATATAAAAATTGGGTCGATTGATGTACAAAATATGGATCAATAGTTTTATTATGCTTAGATAATGAGGCCTCTGAAGGTAAAGTCAAAAGCCTTTCTCGGAAAGAAGGATCAAGATTTTTCTCTCTAAGTATTAGTTCAAATGACCTTATTAAAATATCAGTATTGAAACTCATAGCTCCTAACATATCTTGCGATTTATCTGGATGGATACTTTTCCACTTCGAGATAGTATCTAGCAGGATGCGAGTTGCTAAGCGCTGGCCAGCCTCCCACCGATTAAATGGATCATTATCGTATGTAAACAAAAATTCTAGCTCGGCATCACTATATTCAACATCTAAAATTATAGGTGCAGAAAAATTACGTAAGATTGACGGAATAGGTTTCTCATTAACATTGACAAAGCAGAAATTCTGTTTCTCCTTAGTCAATTCAAGCATACATGTAGATATACCATTGGTTAGATTATTATGGTCTGTTTGAAGGTACAGCGGTATATCTTTGCCTGCTTTATCAAGCAGCCCAACCAAAATTGGAATATGAAAAGGTAATTTCTTTTCCTGACCGGGGGTAGGAGAACAAGTTTGGAGCAGAGTTAATGTATATTTTCTCTTTCTAGCATTATATTTTCCTTGTGCACGTACCCGTGGAGTACCTGCTTGACTATACCAAAGTTCAAATTGGTTCAAATCTTTCTTATTGGCATCCATCATTGCGAATCGAAAATCATCGCATCCTACAGCCTGTCCATCATGCCGATTAAAATATAAGTCCATACCCTTACGAAAACCATCTGAGCCAAGTAAGTTTTGGTACATGCGAACTATTTCTGCACCTTTCTCATAGATTGTGACAGTATAAAAATTATTAATTTCCACATAGGAATCAGGACGAACCGAGTGAGACATTGGTCCTGCGTCTTCGGGAAACTGTCTCTGGCGTAAAAAACATACGTCGTCAATGCGTTTCACGACATGCCCAGCTTTGTTATTAGCCATATCTGCAGAAAATTCCTGTTCCCGAAATACAGTCAATCCCTCTTTTAAGGAAAGCTGGAACCAGTCACGGCAAGTGACACGATTACCGGTCCAGTTATGAAAATATTCATGGCCGACTACCGCTTCGATATTAGCATAATCAATATCAGTAGCAGTTTTTGGATTAGCTAGGATATATTTCGTATTAAAAATATTTAATCCTTTATTTTCCATAGCTCCCGTATTGAAATCATCAGCAGCAACAATCATAAAACGATCAAGGTCAAGTTCTAAGCCAAAGCGTTTTTCATCCCAGGAAATGCTATTGATTAATGCATCCATGGCATGCTGTGTCTTAGTAAGGTTGCTAGATTCTACCCATATTTGAAGCAAGACTGTACGTCCAGATTTCAACCTATGTTTATGTTCCTGACAGACTAGTCTACCAGCTACCAGAGCAAATAGATAAGATGGCTTCTTAAATGGATCTTCCCACTTAGCATAATGGTAGCCTTCAGCAAGATTACCCTCCTCAATTAAGTTACCATTCGATAGTAGAACTGGATATTGATGTTTATTAGCTCTTATCATGACAGTATATTTTCCCATTACATCGGGACGATCAGGAAAGTAAGTAATTTTACGAAATCCTTCAGCTTCACACTGAGTGAAGAAGTTACCCTTAGAGATATATAAGCCTGTTAATGAAGTATTTTCTTCAGGATTAACGAGTGTTTCAATTTCTAAGAAAACTTTATCAGACGCAGAAGGAATAATCAATTGCCCAGCCGCCTTCAATAAGTATTGATCAGCTCTTAGCTCTTCTCCATTAAGACGTAGCTGTAGTAGCTTTAATTCCTTACCAAACAAAACAATTTCCTTAGCATTAGCTAAGCCACGATGCATAGTAATATGGGTAGTAATACGCGTAGCTGTCTTATCAAGGTTGAAGATTATATCGACCTCTTCGACTAAAAACTCGGGGGGAGTATAATCTTTACGGAAGATAGTCGGTAAATTAGAGATATTTACGGCCATGGAAAGTTTTCACTATATTTAGATAAAAGAAGATAACAATAAGTTAATAGTAAGAGTATGACTTAGAAGTTCCTATTACTAAGAGATAGCTCTAGCGACTCTTGTAGGACTCAGCTGCTTTCATAAGGATACGATACGCTCCCCCCCTATTTTTTTAGTAGTTCAAAACAATGTACTATCATAAAATCAAAGAACTCTTCAACATCTTGATGTAATTTGCTGCTTATTAAGTGCACCTACTACCTATCATAGTAAAAATTTATTACAAGGATAGCTAGTAGTGAGATCAAAAAAAATGATATTTTCAACCTAAGATATGAACTTACATAACTTTTGACTTATTTAATAAGTGATTCGCTTGAATTGATTTTCAACTAATTTTCAAATCACAGCGTGTATATCCAGCTTGAATTTCTATACTTCTCATTGCAGCTTATAAATATGAAAACTACAAACCTATAGTCTCCCAATCAAAGTAGCAATAGCAATGCATAAACGGTTTCGCGCATTGAATTGTTTACAATTCGCAAACTTAGGATTAGTTATATATTTATTTTCGCATGGTATAGGTAAGCTATCTTTAAATTCTAGAAAATCAACGCTATTCAGACATATTTTTGATCAATTGCTATACTTTTTAAGAAAGTATGATGTGGTAAAGTCTTCCATAGTTAGTATTAACAAGCTATATCTTATAAAATTCGTACATCTAAAAAATATAGTTCTGTGTATTTTTTAATCCTATGGTGTATAACAGACTTTCATTGAAATAAGGAAGATCATAATGGCTGGACATAGTAAATGGACAAACATTAAGCATAAGAAAGCTAATACTGATGCTAAGCGTGGGCGAGTATGGACTCGCCTAATTAGAGAAATTGTAGTTTCTACACGGATAGGTGGTGATAACGTTCATTCAAATCCACGTCTACGATTAGCGATTGAAAAAGCATCCTCTGTTAATATGCCTAAAGACAATGTAACTCGTGCAGTAAAACGAGGTACTAGTAGCTTAAGCGGTATTAATTATGAAGAAGTACGATACGAAGGTTATGGTATCAACGGCGCCGCCATTATTGTTGAATGTATGACTGATAATAGAGTCCGTACCGTGGCTGAAGTACGCCATGTTTTTTCCAAATTTGGAGGAAAGATGGTTATGGAAGGCTCAGTATCTTTCATGTTTAAACATTATGGACAGCTTTTATTTTCTTCAGATACTAATGAAGAAGATTTGGTAGAAGCTGCACTGAATTCAGGAGCTGAAGATATCTTATCAAGCTATAGAGATAAGATTGAAATTATTTGCGCGCCATACGATCTCGCTAGAATAAAATATAACCTGGAAAAATGTGGTTTCATAGCCGAGGCAGCCAATAATATCATGAAGGCAAAAACCAAGATATTGTTGTCAGGAGATGATGAAATTAAACAAAGAAAATTACTTGATGCCTTAGAGGACCTAGATGACGTACAAGAAATTTATAGTAATACAATAATCGAGGATTAATATAAAATTTCATAATTGGCTTTGGCATGCGTGGACGTGGTCTAAAAGAAGAAAAATTACGAAATTGTACAATTAGTTTTAGCGGAGTCCAATTTAAGTGGGATATTGATTATCGAGTGCTAAGCAAAATCTCCTATTCTAGGAATAAAAATTATCTAACGTACACTATCACTGCTTTACGATGAATTTACATATCAATCTCGAGAACTCGCTGGTAACTGTTAAATCTTATCTACTCGATCTTCAGTCTAAAATCATCAGTAGCCTAGAGAAAATTGATGGCAAACTATTTGGTACAGATCAATGGAATCATACAGGTGGTGGCGGCGGCCATTCACGTATTATTGAAGAAGGTAATACCATAGAACGTGGTGGAGTTAGCTTCTCACATGTAATGGGGGAAAATTTGCCCTCTTCAGCTATTATTAGTCATTCTCAGTCAATCAAGAAACGCTGGGAAGCAATGGGCGTATCTCTAGTAATTCACCCACGTAATCCATTTGTCCCAACAGTACACATGAATATACGATTTTTCACTACTGATGCAGAAAAGGGTGAAAAACCAGTATGGTGGTTTGGTGGATGTATTGATTTGACACCCTATTATGGTTTTAAAGAAGATGTTGAGCACTTTCACCGTAACTGCCGTGATGCTTTAACTCCTTTTGATAAAGAGGCTGTTCAGCCTCTTTATCCACGCTTTAAGAAATGGTGTGATAATTATTTCTATTTGAAGCACCGTAAAGAACCGCGTGGTATTGGTGGAATTTTCTTCGACAATTTCAGCGAACTAGGCTTTGAAAGAAGCTTCTCAATGATGCAGAACGTCGGTAATATATTTATACCTTCTTATATACCTATACTAATAAATCGCAAAGATACTCCATATAGCAACATAGAGAAAGATTTTCAGGAATATCGGCGCGGGCGCTATGTTGAATTTAACTTACTATACGATCGTGGAACCTTATTTGGTTTGCAATCAGGAGGTAGAACAGAATCGATCATGATGTCGCTGCCACCTAAGGTTAGATGGCGTTACAATTGGAGTCCAGCAGAAGAAACACCAGAAGCTAAACTATACAGCGATTTTCTAGTCCACCGTGAATGGATTTAATGGACACTTGTTTAAGTTTTTCTAAGCCTAAGAGCTGTATTATAGTTCTTGGCGGCAGTTTTGATCCTATCCATAATGGCCACATAAATTTGGTGAAACATTTCTTTACTTTGTTAAATCCAGACGAATGTCGAATAATTCCGACTGGCAATCCCTGGCAAAAAAATAGACTAGAAGCAACCCCAAAACAAAGGGTAGAAATGATAGAGAACGCTTTTGGTGAAGAAAAAATTCCCTTAATCATTGATCAACAGGAGATCATACGGAAAAAACCAACATATACAAAAGATACACTGCGAACCCTGCGCTCTGAATTTGGACCGGAACTTTCTATAGTGTTTTTGATGGGGGCTGATCAGCTACAACAATTAAATACATGGAAGGAATGGAAAAAAATATTTGACTATGCACACCTCGGTATCGCTTCTCGGCCTAGGTATACTTTAGATCTTCTAAACATTCCAACTGAAATTATGAAGGAATCTTTAGGCCGTTCTGCAACACTAGATCAGATGCGTCAGAGTGCACATGGTTTGATCTACTTAGCAAAGAACTTAGATACTGATATCTCGGCAACAGAAATTCGTGGCGCTTTACATAATGAGCAAAAGCTTAAATTTTTTTTACCGAACTCAGTATCAGAATATATCAAACGCCATCACCTATATAAAAACTAAATGGAAATTAAAAAACTACATGGTATTGTCATAAGTGCGTTGGAAAACATGAAAGCCCAAGATATACGTACCTACAATACTACTCATCTCACCCATTTTTTTGACCAAGTCACTATTGCTTCTGGTACTTCAAACCGACAAACTAAAGCACTGGCTACCTCAGTACGCGATGAAATTAAAAGAGAAACCGGTATTATTCCTAGAATAGAGGGTAGTGATGTCGGTGAGTGGGTATTAGTAGATGCAGGATATATAGTAGTACATATAATGCAACCGATTATTAGAGAGTATTACCGCCTAGAAGAAATATGGGGCACTAAAGAAATAGATTTTAATGGCAACGAGAAAGACTTCACATGTATCTCTGCGCAAGAATAAAATGATAAAGAAGATCTTATTCAAGCAATTAACTGCTAGGTCTAACTTTGATGGAAATCAAATGATCGAAAAACCATTAAATTTCTGATATGCAGCTCATCATCGTTGCAGTGGGGCACAAAATGCCAGGATGGGTAAATAGTGGATTCTTCGAATATGCAAAACGTATGCCAAAAGATTTTCGTATTGTTCTCAAAACAGTTAGAGCAATAGAGCGTCTTGGAACGATGACTGCCGAAAAAGCTATAGAAAAAGAGCGGCATAGAATAGAGATGTCATTGCCAAAAAATATAGATTATATTGTTGCTCTTGATGAATATGGTGAAGATTTAACCAGCGTTAATCTATCGAAAAATCTTGAAAGCTGGTACCAGGATGGCTACGACGTTTGCTTCATAATAGGGGGCGCTGATGGATTAGATCAGAGGATAAAAGATAATGCAGATGCTGTAGTGCGTATCTCAAGCATGACACTACCTCATAGTATGGTTAGAATATTGTTAGTTGAACAGTTATACCGTGCATGGTCTATGATAAAAAATCATCCGTATCATCGGAGCTAATTTATCACATACAGAGTTCCTATTCCCTTCTGCTTGAAAAAACTAAGGAAAGTATCCCAAACGATATAAATATCGTTCTAGGAATAAAATGTTTTTATTTTCTAATTAGCGCAGAAACTCCTATGATAGGAAAGCATGTAGATTTTATGAACGAGGATATACTTATCGATATTACGCCTCAGGAAACCCGTGTTGCAATGGTTTTTCAGGGTAAAGTACGAGAAATACATATTGAACACACTGTATCTCGCAGTCTAATTGGCAATATCTATATTGGGAAAGTGATTCGTATACTACCTAGTATGCGCTCAGCTTTCATTGATATTGGACTGGAACGTGCTGGCTTTTTACATGTAGATGATGTCTGGGAAAATTATAGCAAAGATGGTTATGTAAAAAAATCTGTGCCTATTGAAAAGATATTTTTCAATGGACAGTGCTTAACTGTACAAGTAGTAAAAGATTCTATTGGTCAGAAAGGTGTAGGATTATCAACCAAAATTTCTATTATCGGACGCACGTTGGTCTATTCCCCTCAAGGTTGTCAAATTAGAGCCTCAAAGCGTATTGTAAAAGAAGCTAATCGCAATATTCTAATCAGTAAGTTGAAAAATCTATTTCTACCTAAAGGTGGTTTTGTAATTCGTACTATGGCAGAACATGTATCAGAGATTGATTTGAAAATTGATATCGAGAATTTATCCAACATTTGGGCATCAATAAGTACATCATCGAAGAAAAAAAAAGAACCAACTTTGATATACCAAGGCTTCAGTTTATCACAGCGTACACTACGTGATTTTTCTAAAAAAGAAAATAATAATATACAAATTAACTCATATGAAAATTTCCAAACACTGCAAGAATTTTCTGATATCTATACACCCTCTGTCTCTGACCGATTGATATATAGTAAACAATCCTTATTTGATTTATATGAAGTAGACAAGGAAATTCAGGAAGCTCTAAGTCGCCGAGTACCGCTTAAATCCGGTGGCTACTTAATTTTCGATCAAACAGAAGCTATGACTACTATTGATGTCAATACTGGCAGCTTCGTTAAGAGTCATAGTTCTGGTGAAATTATTTTTAGAACTAATTTAGAAGCATCAGAGGTTATCGCACTCCAGATTAGACTACGTAATTTAGGAGGTATTATTATTGTTGATTTTATAGATATGAATAATACCGAGCATAGAAAATCTGTACTGGCTAAATTGAATAAAAATTTAGAATATGATAGAAACATGAAACTAGTCTCTGGATTCTCAGCACTAGGCTTGATAGAAATAACTCGAAAACGCACTCGAGATTCCCTCGCACGCACTTTATGTGAAATGTGCACAGCATGCGGTGGGAAAGGACAAATTAAGCATGCACGAGCTATATGCTACGATATTTTTCGTGAAATTATGCGTAAAGAGATGGTGCCCAAGCTGCGAGAGCTTCGCATTTTAGCAGCACAGGGGGTAATTAATATGCTGCTTAGTGAAGAATCACAATACTTGTCTACGTTAAAAGAATTCATCCAAAAAGAAATTTCACTACAAGTAGAAAAAACATATAGGAAAGACCAATACAACATCATTCTGATCTAGCATTAAATGTAGATTTTTTACATTTAATGCTAATCTTTTATATTTTTAGAAAATTGGAGATGATATAGATTCGCATATGCACCTTGCTTGCTAAGCAGCTCATCATGAGTTCCTATCTCAATTATTTTTCCATCCGATAGAAAAACAATGCAATTAGCTTTCTCAATCGTTGAAAGTCTATGTGCAATTACGAATGTAGTGCGATCACGCATCAATCGTCTAAGGGAAGCTTGTACTATGTACTCTGATTCCACATCCAAAGCCGATGTTGCCTCATCCAAAATTAGAATGGGCGCATCCTTGTAAATAGCGCGTGCTATGGTCAGCCTTTGGCGCTGTCCATATGATAAATAGAAACCATTATCACCAATCTCTGTATCATATCCATCTGATAAATTGACAATCATTTCTCCAAGGTGAGCAGCTTCAGCAGCAGCTTCAATTCGCTCACGACTCGGTTTAC
>Ga0256412_1000064_pt1 | contig 13656 bp, 22 predicted proteins | sample WCR_74metaT_FD_190055 | JGI IMG/M metagenome (GOLD analysis project Ga0256412, IMG submission 190055) | Metatranscriptome of seawater microbial communities from Monterey Bay, California, United States - WCR_74 (Metagenome Metatranscriptome) | ecosystem: Environmental > Aquatic > Marine > Coastal...
CGCTGATGTGGGCAAGTAGGTCGCCGACTCTCGATCCTCGGGCAACCCAAATGGTAGAGTCGAAGCTGGAGCCGACGAAGGCAATTTGCAATAGCTATTTGCTCCAGACCCAGAACAGTGGAGCCTGCAGGTACGAGCACTGCTCAGCATCGAGCCGGCCGAAGATAAGTCAGCAGGTGCTCAAATTCAGCCGGAGTCCTCGGAGTCTACGGCAAAGTGGCCAACCAAAAACTTCAAGCTCGTGGTCCAGGAGCCACTGGACAAGCTGTATGCCAAAGTCAGGGAGCTGGTGAGGTAGCCGGTTGTGTTCGCGCAGCGATTCCTCACGCAGAACGCCGCGAAGCACAAGGGCGAATGGATTCTGTTGGAGAAACTGATGATGCTGTCCCTGCTGTTCCATTCGCAGTCGCTGCATCTCGTTGACAAGTTCAGCGAGGTCAAGGTGCCAAACCTGAAGTCCAGTGGTGGGGTGTTCCAGTATGGCTCAGGCCTCAAGCACGGTCTGCTCTCTGAAGAGAATCACTTCCTCATCGACCAGCTGAAGCTGATTGGCCACCAGCTGAATGACATGCTGATGTGGCTGATTCTGCGGGTACAGGGCGAGGTGGCTGCCCAGGAGATCATTCGGTCTACCTTCGAACTCACCCAGTAGCTGATTGATGAGCGAATGGAGAAGAAGAAGACTGATGAAGAAGAGCAAAAGAAGAAATTGATCGAAGAAGAATTGAAACACATTCAAGAAGCTGAAGCCAAGATTCAAGAAGAGAACTAGAAGAAAGTCCTTGCCGCTGAAGAACAAAAGCTCAAGGAGGAGCAAGAGCAGCATAATGCTGCTTAAGAAGGTGGAGCTCAGGGTAAGGGAGGCAAAAAGCTCAAGGCTCCAGCAGTCGCTGTCCTCGTGACCGGAAACAAGAATAGAAAGATGAAGCGAGGAAAGATTGTGAGGAGCGCCATTGATACCTCAAAGGCGAAATAGATCGCCAAAAAGGATTTGTAGAAGAAATAAAACAAAGCTGAATAGGATGAGGCCAATGCCAAGAAAAACGCAGAAGAGGCCGAAGGTATAGCCTCAAATGAGATTATCAAGACAGCTGAGTAGAAGGAGTAGGAGGAAAAGGAAAGAAAGAAGTCAGGAGACCTCAATGAGCTCGGCGGACAAGACAATGAGCCCAAATATGTGGATTTGACGCTGACTCAGATCAATGAACTGAAGAATCAGATTGAGCAACAGGTTTATGCAGAGTTTTCCTCCAGATATCTAGGAGCTGGTGCTGACCCACACACCTTAAAGCCACTATGCTTGCTGTTCAAGCTGAAACTTAACGTAGAGGACCCAACCGAGACGTTGAGGCAGCTGTTTAAGAAGATCAAGGGAAGAATCAGCAAAGTCATTGATCTTGATGCGACTGAAGATGCCAAACTGCTTGCAAAAATTGATGAAGCACACGCAAATATGGAGGAAGTCATGCAGAGTCCATTATATGGAGTTTGCTAAGATGTCAAGAGAAGATTGCTACTCCTTCTTGAGGTCAAACCTAGCATTGAATACCTGAACAATGTCACTAAGATTGATACTAGCAAGTGCTTCTCTCGATATGGTTCGATCAAATTCTCGCAAAAAGGAGGCCTTGTACGAGGATTGCGTCCAGCAGGTGGTGATGACGCATCCGAATCGGAGCAAGGTAGCCGGATGAATCAGCTGGTCTCTAAATAAAAGGAAAATAACCAAGCAGACAACGGGCATGATGAGGAAGAAAAGGAGGAATAGGAGAATAGTCAACTTGGTGATGATGACGAACGGGCAGATATCATCAATATGGATATGGATGACGAGGACGAGAAGCTAGTGCCATTGGGTCTAGCACGAGCAAGATCGCAGTAGATTGGACTCAGACCAACGTTCAACATCAAGCACAAGCTACCTCTGCAAAAGGTGGAGTCAACCAAGATCACCGGCTCCCAAAAGAACGGCTAACAGATGACAGCGGCGGACTTTGAGCCTCAAGGAGACTGGCTCGAGATCCATAGAAAGTGGAAGCAATGGAACAGATACCACAAGCAAGCAGGTGGGTCAGCTGAGGACCGAGATCTGACCTCACCATTCTGTTCACCGCTCCATTCAGTTCTGCAATTCGCAAAGAATAGCGATATTTCAGATCCAGCACCAGTGAGGGAGCTCCTCTGCGAGTAGTGGAAGCGAGCTGCCTTTAGGCTCTTTGCCTTGAAGTATCAAGGGAAACTTTATGATATAGTCCAGGGCACACCATATCAACGATTTGTTTGGGGCAGCCAGAGCCACTCGTTGGTCAACTCGTCACTGGACAGAATTGAAGCATGTGGAGAAGCTCTCGTGAATAAGATCAATGAAAGGTCAAAGAAGCTGGTACAGCAGCTGATGAACTACACAGTCATCCAGGCCGATGACATGAAGCACTACCAAGATATTCTCGAGAAATATCTGAAGCAATAGGATGCAAAGTCGACCTCGAGCGCTCAGTCCACCAGATCAACGAAGCAAGCTGAGCAGCTTGCAGCTAAGAAATCAGCAACCTCAATTGGGCAAAGCAAAGATGGTAGAACATAACACAAGAGCTCTCAAGCTGGTAGCTCAACCGCAGAGAATTCATAGAATCACGGCTCCCAGTCCTCCCATGCTGAGTAACAGGACCGTCGAATCCAGAAAACAACCTTCGAGGACTTCATTCCATGGCAGATGAAGACGGTGATGCACTCCTTGAATGACCTGAGAGTCCTATTGAGCGATCCATTTACGCAAGCCCACATTCTTGAGGCCTTGAGGGAGGACCAGTTCAAATTCATTGACCAAAACCTCGAAAGAAGAATGAAACTTACAGCCAAAGATAAGCATCTTGACTCTGACCGAGACGCTGACCTCGCAGAAGCTGAGAAAAATGGGTTGACCAACCTTCAAATTAGCAAAGATAGGCAACAAGAGTCAGACCTCGGCTTCCAACACATCAAGCAGTTCCTCAAGGCTCTGATCTAAATCATGGTTTAGAGTAATTCATCTTCTCCTCTGGCAGAGCAGTTCCCAAACTCTGCTCGACTCTGCCAATCTGCTTTCAAAGTAGCCAAAATTGTTCTCTCGTAGTTCGTCAGCGACAGGCAGCAAATCAGAGAAGCAGAAACCTCCAAAACTCTGCAAGAGATGATGCTTGAAATTCTTGTCTCACACCTGGAGAAGGTCTGTGGCCTCGAACAACCATAAACCAAAGTCAAAGAGCTCGATGCTCCAGCGGCAGAGGCATCTGGTGACCCTGTGCATGACAGATCGAGACGCAGGAGTCTTGCCAAGCCCATCGAGGATACCAACCTTGACGAGATAGTCCAGCTCCTGAAGCTGCTTCAAGAAGTCATGCGACTTTCATCAGATGCTCAGAGGGCATTTGCACAACATCAGATGGTTGCTTAGTAAATCGCTGAGACCCAGAGTAGCAATACTGCCCAGCAACAGGTACCAGATGCGGGACAGCAACAGTCACAGTTCCTGTCGCCAGGTAGTGTCCAGGCAATGCGATGCGCGAAGCTGCTGGCCTATCTCATGATTGAGTTCGAGGTACCTGTGGTAGTTAGGCATGCCATCAGGTGCGCCAAGCTTTTCTTCTTTGGTTTGGTTGACTTTGAGAAGCTGGATCTCTATCAGTCAGAAGAATGGAGCCAGGTACTCGCAAAGATGACGGGAGCTGAGGAACAGCAAGAACAAGTGGACCCAAAGAGCAACTCGAACGAAGTCAAGCTCGACGGCGAGCTCAGCAGCTGCTGCTAGAACAAGTTCATGGTCAGCACCTTGTAGAAACTTGGTGAAAGAATATCGAATTCTCAGCCAGGATCAAGCAATGGCGCTGCTTCGGCGCTGAAAGAGGCTGAACGTGCAAAAGCCACGGAAGTCTAAGTGAGTGTTGCAAAGCCTGAAGCTTCTTCTCTTGCTGAGGGGGAAGAGGCAAGTGCCACTGCCACAGAGAAGCAGCAGGAGAGCCAAAGAGAAGATCCAGCAGGCCTTGAGCATCAAGAGAGCGAGCTTCTAGATCAAGACGAGACTACAGGGAAGAAGTACGTCGTCAACGCCAACATCAACTCACAGAATGAGGATTTCACCTTCCTAGTCACCGCCCTGTACCACTGGGAGATCTCACATCCAGCCATCCGCCCAACTCAGCCCACAGATCCCAAGTAATTCGTGCAAGAGTCGAATCAGTCCTCAAAGAAAGAGAAGGCAGATAAAAAGGAGAAAGCAGATAAAGCAGCTGGTAAAGCTGGCGGTGAGGCTGGCGCCGGCGAAGCGAAGGTAAATAAAGAGGCCAAGAAGGAAAAGGTGAAGGAAGCAGACAAAAAAGCCCCAAAGGAAGAGGCCGTCGTGGACAAAGCTGCAGCTGACGAAAGCAAGAAAGCGGCTGGTGATGCTGGTCGGGCACTTGAAGCGATGGCAGACCTTTTCGAGGAGAGAGAAGAGCCAGCCGTTGCAGGAGAAGCAGGAGCAGTTGACGAAGCAGCAAAGCAGCCTGAAGAGGCGAAGCTTGAGGTGGCGGCAGGTTTGCCTGCGGTCGCTGAGAAGAAGGACGAAGAAGGAGTACCAGAGGTTGAGGCGAATGCTGCTGACAAGGACGAGAACAAAGCGGAGCAGTAGAAGCAGCCCGAAGCACCTGAGAAGGCAGAGCCAGAGGTAGACAAGGAAAGCGCCAAAAAGGAAGAAAAAGAGCAGCCAAAGGCAGATCCAGTTGAGCAAGTCAAAGAGGAAGGGCAAGCACAAGAAGAGGCAAAAGAGGAGAAGCCAGATGATGATGTGCAGAAGGACCAGCCAGACGGTGTTGAGGCCAACGTATCGCCAGCTCCAGATCAGCAAGAAGAGCTTGATGCTGGGCCAGATCTCAGACAGCATTTTGAGCTCTTTAGGCTGAAGAAGGAAGCACAGCAAAAGTGTGACGCCTTGCTCCAGGATATCACCTATATCGAGTCGAACCAGGACTTGCTCGCCTTGCTCCAATAGCAGCAGAAGCACAGCTACCACTCCATCATCGGGGATCTCATCAAGAAGGATAGTCACTTCTTGCAGAGCTCCTCCCAGCTGGATTCCTAAACACTGGCGTAGGCAATGGCAGGGAAGAGCAGCAGAGGTGCGAGCCTTTTCGGAAGCTCGGAGGCGATGAAGCTTTTGAGAGATACATCAATGGGTGAAGCCAAGATTTCTCTCGAGAAGAGGCTGAGCAAAATGTCGAACCAGGTTGGCCATGGTGCTAGTCCAGTCTCCATGCCTGGTCACCCCAAGCACCCAGGGATGCTGGGTGGAAGTTCGATGTCTGACGTGAGCTTAGTCCCCAATAAGATCCTGATGCTCAGCTCTCAAGCTCAGCAGGCTCACTCAATCCATCCAGGTGGTAATAGTAAGTTGGGCATCTAACAGCTCCACACTGCCTTCCAGGAGATCGTCAAGCACTCCAATGAAGCCATTTACGCCGATGACTCCGAGGAGGAGCAAATGAGGAAGCTGAACTCCCACAATTACAACGTAAGGATCATGCAGCATATACGCCAGGCCGTGAGCATCGCCAGTCAGCTCCAATCTCGATATTCGGCTCCAATCACTGAGCCTCTTGAGCATGGTGAGGCTCTGGAGTTCGCAAAGCTACTCCAACAAGCATATAAAGGACAAATTGAGGCTGTGCCTATCAATCCGTATCTGAAGGAAGAATTCCACCACAAGAAATTGGCTGAAGGCAAGAAGCTGAGTACATACTTCCCGTTAACCCAGACAAATGTGATGGCGGGAGTGAAGCAGCCAGAGCTGCCACCAGGTCATGCACCACCTGTGGTCATCTGTCAGAAGATGTTGGTGGTGTCGCTGTAGACCGAGAAGTTCTCAAAGGACATCGAGAAAGTGATCGAGAGCAGAAGCGCCAGCCTGAAAGCCTTAGAAAAGAGCCCTTCCGACGGCTTCCGATTGAATGTCTGCAAAAATAATACCAAGAGACAAGGACCATCGGTGTCCAACTGCATCCTCAGCTTGATTCAATTCGTCAGAGAAATGTTGTTGGGCCAGGCAGGAGCAGAAGATAGCAGGAACTAAGGCTCTGCAGGCAGAATTGAAATGATGAAGAAGTTCTCGAGCACTGATCAAGCGGTCAGTGGTCAGCAGTTCAATGATTCAGCCTCTCAAAGGAGTAGCGTGGCTGGCTTTGTTGAGAGCAACCACAACATAAATCAGTCCGAGCATCACGACTCTAAGTATGCCAATAGAGCACTGAGACAGCAAGAGTTGAGGCAACAGGAAATCATGAAGATCATCAACCATTCTTTGCAGCTCCTCAAGACCACGAGATGGAGCGATGCCAAGAAGGACGACAAATAAATCGTGCTTGGGCTTTTCGCTGTCATCGGAGGCTGGTATGGCTTCGCTCGGGTCGATCCTGGTTCAAAAGTGCGAGTCCAGATCAATGGCTGCTGGAACGAGGCCACCGTTATCGACGAGGGAGTCGGCAAGCGAAGGGTCTCTGTGGTCCTGAACGACGATACGTCACTGACTCTCGTGAAAGTGCCTCACTCCAAGGTCCAGCCTCACCAGACCTCCATCGACAAGGGCATCAACGACAAGCTCAATTTCGATGACCTCTGCGAGGCGATCACTTTCCTCCATAGCCAGCAGCAGGAGCGCCTCTTGGCCACCAAAGAAGATGGCAAACAAGAAGGAGATCCTGCAGCAAAAAGTGACCAAGTAAGCATTGCAGATGCCATGATCTCGGAGCAGGTGCTCTTCCAAATGCTGCTCAAGGTCTGCTCAAAGCTCAACTGGGACAACATTGACCACAAGAGCAACAGCTTCAACCAATTTAGATAAATTCTAATTCAGGTGACGAGCCAATCGTCACACACAGACGGTCAACAACACGAAGACAAAAATAAGGCCTATCTTGAGAAGGAGCTTATTGAATCTTGGGAGCGAATTGTTGATCGTAATGAGGTCAAGAACCTCGATTTCTACTCACCCAAAGAGTTTGCGATGGCAGTTGATGACCAAATCAGCCTCTCTCTCAGGAGAGAGCTGACTTCAGAATCTCCAAGCACGTAAATAGATAGCAGCAAACCTGCGGGAGAACAGAAGCTGCTCGATGTGGCATCTGGTGGCCTCGATCCCTACATCGACATCGACTATGTGCAGCCGATGAGCTCCTACCTCAATGGCTTACCGGAGCCAGCGGTCGAGAAGAATCAGAAGGAAGCAGCTCTGAAACTGCTCTTCTACTGGGAGAAGCACGTGCTGCCAACGACCAGGGAGTTTGTGCGGTCCACATTCTAGAAGTGGGAGATGAACTATGCCTTCGAACAAATCAGGCATCATCTCAGGCGGGGTGATCAGCGAGCAGCGCTCACTGACGCCCTGGTGCTATGGGAGCACAAAGTACCAAATGGTGTTGTTTTGCCATAAGGAGGCGAGAACGCTGACTGGACTGCCAAGGTCGCTGACGAGTGCATCGTGGACTCATGGGCGCTGGCCAAGCTCACCTTCTCCAAATCGACCTCTCAGCCATCTCAAGGTGGCCTCCATGCCGGCAAGCAAGCACATGCTCATCAGCCAGAAGCATCACTACCTCTTCTCATCAGGCTTTAAAACCTGGGTGTGCAAGCCATCGTGATCCAGATCAAATTGGTAGACTCTAGATATAATGTGGTCTTAGGAGAATACTACGACTCAGAGAATTTCTGCTCCCACTTCATCTGGCTGCATGTCAGCCACCTCTACGAGCTGGACTATCCTCTGCCTCCAAGAGCCGTGGGATATAGCCGCAAGAATTTGACGTTGAATTATCTGCAGAGCATCAGCAATATCAACTCGCTCTATGCCAGGTAAACACTCATCAAGTTCTTCTCATCCTGTCATCTTACGCCTCCAACGATCCAAAAGTCAATCGAACAGGTGCCTGCCTCTGAGCAGACTGCCGAAGCTGAGCTGGTGTCATTCAAGCAAGACCAGTTCGGTGACTTGAAGCTGCACGAGCTGATCTCATGGAGTGTCTAGGAAGAGTTCAGCAACAACCCCTTCAATGGATGGATCCAAGCACTCAACTGTGCCATTCCGATAAAGACTCTTAGAACTGAGCAAAAGGAAGCCCATCAAGAGCAGCCAGAGCAACGTTCCCAAAATGCGCAGCCAAGCATCCAAAAGCTGATCGAGGAGACGAGCGACAAAATCATCATAGAGAAACTGCTCCAATAGGAGAGGTAGACTCAAAATGACAATCAAGTCCAAGATAGCTCAAACTCAAACCACGCTCCATCAGCTCTGGATTCTGGTTCCATTTCCAGCAATCCTTTGGGGCTGATCAGAGATCTCTGCAAGAATGCAGTATTGATCCTGAACCGCTACAGAGGGCAGGAACAAGAGCAGGCCATGAAAGAATGTGATGCATACAAGACGTTGTCTGAGCTGGCAGACTGGATCTTCGTCAATTGGATCTAGATGTCTGAGCAGGTCAACTCACGCAGGGCTGTATTTGATCTTTGTAAGCAAGAACACAATGGAGCAGCGGGAAGTGGAGAGCAGTCGTCTGACAGTCAGCTGATTGCTTTGCACTCTGTCATCAAGCGGGCAAGCAGAGGCACCGAATCAAAAGAGAGAGTCAGTCAGTAATCAATAGCAACTCTACTGATGTTCCAGAAGATAGGGTGCTACCTCACTCCATGCTCGAAGATTCAGTTCTACTCCGATCCGACACAAGTCAATCTAGTCAGTGAGATCACAGCAGGAGCAGAAGGAAGGACGACGCTGCCACCGTTGCTGCTGAACCATGGATAAATCTGGGCCAAGGTACAGCCAGGGTCTCTGGCCCTCTTGAGCAGAGAGCAACAGCTGGATGCACAATCAAGTCTTCCATGTGCAGTCTTTCAAATTCCGAAACAATGGAGCGTAGTGTGCTGGCTCACAGACGTCCTCTCCACCTCCTTCCTCGAGCACTGTGAGAATTCAACCGATCTTGCTAAGGAAATCTATCAGAAGCTCATCAAAGCCATTGTCTAATTTTACCAAGACTCAGAGTCACCCCAAATGATCAAAGGCTAGGTGTTGAAGCTGCTCACTAGACTTATCCGCAAATTGAGATTCATTTTGAAGCAAGCGATTCCAAGATCATAGACTGCTTCAGCTACACCACCACAACTGACTGCAGAAGCTCACTTAGAGCAGCTGTTCCTCGACCAGAGCTTCATCTAGCACATTCTGAACGATATCGACACATTCAGACTGGCAGAAGAGAAGGCACAGAACGCAACAGAGGCCACCCAGAAGTAGCTGCTGTACAGCTCATTCATTCAAGACTCTGTGGAGTTCTTGATGACAATCGTCATCCCGATCGACAAGCATGCTGAGCTGAAGTCGTACAAGGATCTGCTCTAGATGGACCAAGACTACTTGCGTGAGCTACGAGAATGGCTAGACCCACTAATGAAGACGTCCTTGTTTATGCATTTCTTCAACAACGAGCTCGCATGCTTGCCCCATGACCTGCTGCAGGAGATACACAACCAGACGAGGTTGGTGAGCCACCACGGGCTGGATCACATTCTTCTGGTGGATAAGGTACCCAGGGATGAGCAACTCTTCCCTAGAGCGTGGCTGGCAAATCAGGTAGTCAAGCTGTGCAAGAAGCACCACGCAAGAATCCTGAATCCACAAAAAGACATCTATTTCGAGGAAGATGAATACGAAGAGAGCTTCCCATGTTTGGCAGCTGGAGCGAAAGAGAAGCAAGAGTCCACCAAGACGATGCGCAAGGGCTACAAGATTGTGGTGCTGCTCGATGGCTGGGACCACATGGCTCCTCTCCCAGACATGGAGGAGCATATGAAGGAATAGGGTAGAACATTCACAGGCTTTGACGATATTGCGGCTGAAGAGTATCGCGAGTTCGTCGAACTCTTGGACTCCGACTCAGAGGAGGAGAAAGGAGAAGCCGAGGGCGCTGAAGAAGCTCCAGCGAAAGCCAAAGAGGTAGCAAAGCCACAAGAGGAGGAAATCAAGCCAACGGAGTGGAATTGTGAGATCTGTACCTTCATCAACCCCATGGCTGACGCTGCTTGTGGAATCTGTGGGCAGGGTAGAAGACCAGCTATGGAGGCGCTCATCGCGCAAATTCGAGCTCAAAAGCTAGCAGAAGCCCGGCAGCAGGCACCTGATGCAGGAGCTGCAGTAGAAGAGCCAAAAGAGGAAGCAGCTGATGAAGATAAAATCACAAGCGAGAACGTGCTCAGGCTCAAGTTTTTGGCTTACGATCTCACGAGGTTCGTGAAAGTAGAATAAAAGCGTCGAGTCAAAAAACAGCAAGCGGAAGACCTCGAACGGCTCAGGCTTTAGAAAGCGAAAGAAAAAGAAGATAGAGCAGCTGCAGAGAAAGCCGAAAAGCAAGAAGGTAAAGCAGCTGGCGATGCAAAAGGAGCAAAGGAAGATGGTGCAGCACCAAATGAAGCAGGCAAGCCGGGAGCCGTGGAGGACGAAGAGAAAAAGCATGACGAGAGCGATGCAGAGAAGTCGGATGAAGACCAATGGCAAGATGAGGATAGTGGAGGCAGTGGAAGCAGCAGCGCAATTGATAGGAAGAGCCTCGTGGCTGTGGTTGGTGAAGATGGACCAGAGTCAGCTGCAGCGAAGAAAGCACAGCCTGAAAAGGCAGAGAGCTAGGATCCTCGGCGCAAAAAGCTCGCTGACCTTGGCTATGACCTGTCCATTCTTGATGCTGATCCACAATTTGCCGAGGCCTTGCTGGCAAGTGCCAACCTCCAAGAAGAAAAGGAGAAAGAAGAAGAAAGAAAGCAGAATGAGCTAGAGGAAGCAGCAAAGAAGAAGAAAGAGGAGGAGCAGAAGAGAATCCAAAAAGAAAAAGAGCTCCAACTGCTGAAAGAATAAGGCCTCGCTCAAGAGAAAGTCCAATATAATGCTCTTGTTGTACATTTCGGTATCCAGCAGATCCAAGACGATCCAGATGCGACCCGAACTCTGTTCAAGTTCTTATCAGCCAAGCTTGTGGACCCTTCTTCCGGTGAGCTGAACGAGTGCTGCCAATAGGCTCTACGATAGATCCATTCGACATTGCAGGAGTAGCAACTTGACATGATGAACTGGCTGGCGCAGCCATATGAGAGCCAGCTGGAGGAGTACGGCCTCACAAAGGAGTCTGTCAAGGCCATGGAACTCGACGACTTTGAACAGACTTGCTCAGTGGTAGTTGCTGCCGATGTAGTCCTCCTTTTCAGGTTCTTGGAGTGCCAAGGCTATGACTACTGGCTCCAAAAGCAAGCATACTCTTCTTTCAAGCCACTGGCGTAGACCACGAAGTTTGACACAAATTTAATCGAGACGTTGAAGGAATTCGTCGAGATCAGCTTCTGCGAGGAGAAGAAGGTGATTCAGCAGCTGCAGCCATACCAACTTCGTCTATTGTCAAAGTGTGAGAATAAAGACTATATTTGGCCTTAAACCGACAGCAAACATGCAACTGACGAACCTGCAATAGAAGCGACTTCAGAGAATAATTCAAAAACAGCAACACCAACTGCAGCTATTGCAAGTAAGTCTGTTACTGAAGAAGACAAGGAAGGATCACCAGCAAAAGAAGAAGCAGATTAAAAAGTCAACACTGGGCTTGAAGAAGTCCCAACAGAGAGTCAGGACGAGATGCCTACATCGAAGCCAATTGGGTACTATGATGACACGATGCTTCAAGTCAATGCCTCGCAACAAGGCGAGCAGCACTGGTTCGAGCAAGTGTCTCAGCCGGACGCCTGCTACTACTGGGCTCTCATTAAGACATTCAGCAAGTACTTCGCTATCTCTGTGCCCTTCATCAACTGCTCGACAAGTATTGCTGATAATCCAGACGAAGGCGCCATTCCGATCACATTATCGGCCTATATGAGCTCCTTGCGTAACTTGTGCTTGTCCAATACAAAATATGAGCTGAAGCACCTGATTCTCAAGAAGACCAGCGTGGAGCGAGAGAAGACTCCAGTGCTCCATTTTGAGAGACTGAAGCTACATGCTGACAATGATCAGGGTGGAGAGGCTTAGGCACATCGTGATGGCCCAGCATATAGTACCACAGGTACCACAGGTCAGGGTGAGCATGCCCAGAAAGCGCAAGGCAATCAGCCAAGTGGTCAACCAGCAAATTCTGAAGCATAAAACCTTGCTTCTGCTGAGAAGATCCAAACGAAGAATTTCATGTTCACTCAAGCATACGAGTAAATGAAGGACATCGACTACGGCGTGCTGAGACCCAGTCAACCAAGAGGTGCAGACCCACATCTCTCGTTTGAGGTCTACTTCAAAGGCGAAGATGTTGTTGGCATGGGTGGGCCCTATCGGCAATTCTTCTCGGATGTATCTCAGGAGCTGCAGGTGGTCGCTGAGAGGTCTGGATAGGAGGATGATGAGGACCGAGAGGATGCCGAGAACGAGCATGCTGATGGTGGACAAGGTGCAGATGGTAATGCACAGCAAACCACAAAGCAGCTTCTAGGCCTTCTCTACCCAAGCCGCAACATGCAGCGTAATTCAGCCACAGGCAAGGACAATTTCGTGCTCAATCCATAAAAGGTGAGCTCACACGACCTCAGTCTGTACAACTTCTTGGGTGTACTGATGGGCATCTGCATCCGTACCAACACCAACCTCTCAATCAATCTGCCATCAATAGTCTGGAAGCAGCTCGTGGGTCAGCGGCTGGCTGTTGATGATATCGAAGAGTTCGATGACGGCATCATCACAGAGTTGAAATAAATGCTGATATCACCAAGTCGAGCAGAACTCGAGAAAATGCAGAAAGACAGTGAATACATAGACGAAAATGCCTTTGAGAATCGGTTTGCAAGCAGATCTTTCACCACAACGCTCTCAGATGGATGTTCTGTCGCCCTGGAAGAAGGTGGAGCCAAACGAGAGCTCACTTTTGCGAACAGGATAGAGTATGTAAGAAAGACGCTCTATGCCAGGATGAAGGAGTGTGAGCTATAGTGCGATGCCATCAAGAGAGGCATTTGCCAGATCATCCCAGAGGCACTCCTCAATATGGTCAGCTACCAAGAGCTCGAGGAGTGGATCTATGGCAAGAAGACAATTGACGTGGCATTGCTCAGGAGGCATGCTACGTGGTCTCCTGCTGGTGCTGGTAGCGAGAGCAACAGAGCGCAGGAGATAGAGTGGTTCTGGGAGATCCTGGAAGAGCTGAGCCAAGCAGATAGAAGAAAGTTCATTGGTTTCTGCTTTGCACAGTCGACCATCCCTCCAAATGACGAAGAGTTTGAGCGAAGATAGATCCGCTTCCTGATCAAGCCTGTCCAAGTCGCAGACAAGAAGAAGAAAGATCAGGCAACCGCCAACCCAGACCAACGACTCCCAAAGGCAGACACCTGCTTCTTCAACCTGGAGCTGCCTTCATACTCGAGCAAGGCAATCATGAGGAAACAACTCCTCTTCGCCGTCTGTTTCGATAACGTGAGTCTAAATGCCGAACAAGAGCCCGAAGCAGACGCCCTTGGAAACCAAATGCACCGCCAGAGGTCGCATGACTCCCGAGATTCTCTTGATTACTGAGCACCAGGCCGTTTGAGCCCAGAAGATGAAACTTGAGAATAAAGCAAATTATCATATTAACG
>Ga0256412_1000065_pt1 | contig 13652 bp, 2 predicted proteins | sample WCR_74metaT_FD_190055 | JGI IMG/M metagenome (GOLD analysis project Ga0256412, IMG submission 190055) | Metatranscriptome of seawater microbial communities from Monterey Bay, California, United States - WCR_74 (Metagenome Metatranscriptome) | ecosystem: Environmental > Aquatic > Marine > Coastal ...
CGCGTATTTCTCTTTCAATCGAACGACCGGGGTCGTGTTTAAATTTTTTCGTGTATGTACATGTTCACAATATGTATATTTCTTTCGCGCGCCGTACAGCCGACAAAGTCGCGAGTTTAATTGTTTGCTTACTCGCTCGCTTGCTTGTTTCGCTTTTATTCTCTTCTCAAATTACGGATCCATACGCTGGCTGTTCCGGAATGGTGGATTCCAATAACGGCTTTTTGTCTTCGTAGGGGCTATCGCCATCGATGGAAGTCACGATCGGATGCGATATTCTTCGCGCTATGGTAAAAGCGATCGTCGCAGAGACGACCGTCGTCGCGAGAACACCGGCGAGAAGTGTAGATGGAGCAAATGTAAAGAGATTCGACGTCGCGATCTCGTCTTTCACCACGCCTAGTTCTGACGATGCGGCGTTCTTTCCCTTCACGCGCTCGTTTTGGGTGTCGGTTTTATTCCTCCTTGAACGTTTGGAATTGCCGACTGCGGCTGCAGATTTGGCCGCCACCGCGTTTGTTGAAGTAAGAGACGGCGACGAAGAAGAAGATGATGATGATGATGACGAGACCACAGCCACAGTTGCACTCGCGGAGCAGAAATCGACGTCAAAGGTCATCTTCGCAACAACGTTACCTCCTACGTCAGTGAGACCGCTAGTGCTGTCTTTACCAACGACAATTTGATATTTTCCCTGGTTATCCAAATCGCTCGGTAACTGCATCGTCCACGCATTTATTTTGTCTTCAATGCATCGAAAGGAATATTGCAAAAGGATTGTTGTCCAATCGATCACTTCTTTGGTGGTATTTCCGTCGCAGTCTTCAATCCTCGTGACTTGATAAATCTCTTCGTCGGTTTTCAGTTGAGGGCAAATTACAGGTTCAGTGTACTCGACGACGAATAACTTGTCCATCACGCTGAGAGCAATTGGCTTTGGCGAAGTCACGTCGACGACAAGATTCAAATTTTCTTTCGTCGTGGATCCAAACACGGACATTGGGGCCGTTGAAGCCCCACCAGAACAGAAAATTTTTGCCCGAATCTCCCACGATCCATCGCGAAGGCCGTTCATGAAGTACTGTTTGGTCAAATTCCAAGACAAACCACACCCGGAAGTCGAATGTCCGCAAGTCACATTCGCGGAAGCTTTGGAGTCGTCCCAGGCGCTGATCCATTCACCGATACCAGGTCGTCGAAACTGCACGCGAACAAACTCGACGTTCGGATGCACGAGATGGTCTTTGTTCACGTCCCATCCGCCTCTAACGGTATCACTGGCATTGTATTTATCGGATGTCCAAATATTCAACGGGTTTGGATTCATGACAGATACGTCGAGAACATCTGAAGTTGCACCGCTCGCGATGTAATACAGATACTTATTTACCGTGGTTTCGTCCCATGCAATTTCGGGGCACTCGCGCTGCCACTTGATATCGTCGAGCGAATACGCGTCCGAAATCGGATCGCGATAGAGTAAATCTCTCGACATTTGCCACTCGCACTCGCTCACGAGTTTAAGGAAAATACCTGCATATTCATTAGATAGATTCCCTTTCTCCACGCTCAGAGTGAGTTTAGTGTTGATTGAATTGCCGGTGTCGTCCGTAGACGGCACGTCGTGCAAAGGTAACAAATCACCAAACGGACGCAACTTGGTGTTGTCGCCGTTGATGGAGAATTTCAAATCGAGCATGTTGCCGCCAGAAAAAGAAGAACCACCATTCGTTTCGGTCGAAGTTAAAAGTAAACCATAAATGTGACCTTCTCTGTAAGGCGAATCGTTGGTAATGATCACGTCGAACAGCGCAGGTTTTCCGGGAAGGACAAATTTGTTATTAGACCCCGCGGCGTGTTTCGCCTCGATTCCTAAGCCCGATTCTCGCCACATCGTATTTGGTTCGCCCGGGCATTTGGACGAGCCACCGATTGTTCTGAACAGAGGAGTACCGAATCGCTTATCGTTGGAAACTTGAATCACAAACTTGTCGTAAGGATCATCGTCACCGAGCGTATACGTGACTTCCATTTCACCGTATTTTGCCCATGCCAGAACTTTCTCTTGCCCGATACTTTTTCCATAAGTGTCTGCGAGCTCCGCTTCAAGCTCCCAAACTCCAACAGCCATATTAAAATCTGTAGAAGCTGAAACGCTCCCTTCAGCTTCCATCGACCACGAATAGCCATAACTGTCGATGTTACTCTCGATGGATGAAGAAAACTCGAGGTTATGGCCACCGCCGGAGAATGAGAGATACACGTCTTGCTTTCCCTGATCAGATATTGTGGGTGTAGATTCAGTGTCACCAGTAAAACCAAATTGAGCTTGACCGCCAAATAAAGATGCATCAACCATGGAGGAGTCCATATTTCCAATAGAATCAGGAAAAGTCGCCTTCATCTCTGTCTTGGCATAGTTGCTCATGCCGCGACTCCAAAGACCTTCGTCCTTGTCAGGATCATCTTCGTTTGAGTTGAAAAGATTTCGACCGTCGTCGCCAGTTCCACCGGGTTCGTACGAACTCAGCCACTTATCGCTCTTCGTCGGGAACCATCGGCCGTTCGGGTCGTGCGACTCTTCACCAGTACCTTCGACGATGATCTTTACTTTGTCATCCAAGTATGCCTCTGGATTAGGGTTCACCATTCGATCAATTACTGTCCCCATCACTGCAGCAAGAGGAGTGAGAGGAAGAAGAGCACCATTGCTAGCTTGGAGCATTATTTGGGGCCCAATTGCAGCCGCTTTCCCATTGGCTTCTTGACCTCCATCGTTCTTCCAAGCATCCGTTCTTCTTATTTTTGGAACACCGTGAAGAGGTGCGTTATCCGATGGAATTGAATCCCACACTTCACTGAGTTCTTCCCAATCCTTCTTCGCGGTATAATCGGGAGAAAGATCATCGTTTTGGGTATACGCTCCGTAAACACTCGTGATGAGAGGTTTCGAAATTTGACCATACACGGAATCATTCGAGGTGAACGGTACTCTCATAGCATCGAATCTTGTTTGAATCTCCGTTGCTTTCCCTTCTTTTTCACCTTCCGACAAAGCATTGAATCCTTCAGGATTGAAATCCGGAGAGGACCATTCAAGCGTTCGTTTCCAGTCATCCAGCGCTTTCTCAAGACGCGATTTCCACGTTTGTCTAATAACAGAGTAGTTGGAGGTTGAGTCATCAATAGCGGTATCGGTTATACCAGATGTCTCATTGTTCGTAACTGAAATCAAATTTATCAGTTCCGGTAAAATCTTGTACTCAATCGAGAACACCGTCATGACGTACGTTGTTGGTTTTCGACCTTTCCATTCGATGATTGGAACCACTCCTAAACAGTGAGAAGTGTCACTTTGGAAATCAACCTTATCGGACCTCACGTACACAATTTCGAATCCTCCGCCTAGGATTACATCTCCCGGACGTCCTGGGATGGCTGGGTCTTGAGAAGATTCCAAATTTCTGTCTAGAGTCATGTGAAAGTCCCAGCCGTTGTCTGTTTCGCCACTTATCGTTACAGTCGGGCCTTCTTGAGCGTATCCACCGTGTACTCCGGATTCAAATCTTGCTCCGTTATGATCTGTAAGTACTTCCACGTTGAGATAGCCTGATCCTGCAGCAATCCCGCCACTCAATGAGGCTTCTACACTTAGTCCAGCTGCAAAACCCCACTCGCTTGTTTTTTCCGCCGCTCGAGTGGTTGTCAAACCCATCTCTAAATCTATTTTCGTTCCTTTCGAGATGGAAGAGAATGAGTTACCCCCGGGAGGGTCGTGTACGACGGTATACACTAAACCTTGAACCGGCGCGGTCGCGTAAAATTCAGAGTTAGATACGTATCGATCTTCAGGTTTACCACCCTCGCCGCGAGTCTTCGACGTCAACACGACGAGCTCTCGTTCGACGGTCATCGACGTAATGGCCCACCCGTCGTTCCGCTCAATGTGCGCCGAAAACGAGCGTCGATACGGCGTAACGAGGTTGGGAATGGCACTGGCTGAAAATATTTCGCGGGAATATTGCATATCGCCGAAATCAACGAATCCCACGTTTTCATCCCCAGTCGCCAAAACTGATGAAAATTTACACTCCTCCGACGGGGCTTTACTCGGATGGCACGTATTATCACCCCCCGTGATTCCATCCTTTATTTGCACCACGATATTTGTGGTGCTGCTCTGAAAATCAGAGCAAGTTGTGAAAGTGTCTCCTGTCGATGTGTAGTGCGCCTCGAAAACTTTTACGCCGACGCGTTTGCTCGCGTCGATTGTGCGTCCATTATCTCTCATTGTTGTGCCAATTAAATAATTCGATGTTAAATCTCCTTCGTCTGGATCTGTATTCGAACTCAAACATGACTCCGAGCTACTCGAAAGCGCGTGAAAGATAGTTGTAGGCGCATTGGTGTTTCCGTCTCCTCCTCCTCCATCTTCTCTGGTGATCACACTACACAGATAACCGTGATACTCGTATCTGTTCGCAGCCACAGTTGCGCTCTCTAAATCCAACAATAAGACAGTTTGTACGAGCATGTCTCTATTTCTGAAATATTGCATAATTTCCGTACCCGCCTCGCACGTCGCGCCAGCTCCAACAGTAGTAGCACGAATAAACGCAACATCCATTCTAGAGACGTCCGGAGCCATTTCGATTTGAATGTAATAATCCATAGCGGCGTACGGCCAAGTTCGTTCATTACCATTACACGTACCACCCGAACCACCTACGCATTGCCAAGTTTGAATGTCATCGTAAGTGACGACGGCAGCTGCTCCGCAGCCGTTCGCCGGGGTAATCAAAAGTTCATATTCTTCATATTGCGAATCACATGAACCCGCGTATAAACCTATATCCACGGATCGCGTCGAAGTGTCGAGAAAGACCAAATTTTCACCGCCTTCCGCAACCGCTACTTCGTAATAACTCGACGAGGAAATGGAACTACCTTCTCCCGGAGCAGGAAACTCCACTGAAACTTGTGACACGCATTTATCATCACTTTCTTCGATATCTACTGAATTTCCAACGTAGCAAATTGTATGCCCACGAACATCTTGGTCTCCTCCGTGGACGACAAACGTACGACCCTCACCTATCGGCACCCCAATTTCAAACCGACCCGATGTATCAGAAAAGTACGTTCCTTCGTGCACGTAACCTTGTTCATTTTCGTCATAACTATAGGCTTGAATTTTCGCAAACGGTAAACCGCACGCGTACCCTTGCGTTTTCCATGGTTCAAATATCACTATACCGTTGACTTTGACGGCGGAATCATCCGAGATATCTTTTTCACAGACTCCCCCGTTCGAGCAGGAAACGTCCTCGGAAGTTTGAGAACTCTCATCTTCGGATCCGAGACGTGATATCGACTTGGATTTTCGGCCGAGCGAAGCCGGTTCTTCGTCATTCCCTGCTTGATTTTTTGATTTTTTCTTGTCGTATTGATGCACCAAATCCGACATCTGCTCCACGGCATTCACACTGATGGGATTGAACGCGACGCGCGAGATTAAGCTGGCAAAACTCAGCGCGTCACCTGATACTGATTTATCGAAGCGAACGCGTGTCACGTTATTGCCGATGACCGGGATTACGTGTGCGGAAGATTGCGGAAGAATCGGTTGGGCACCGTTTGAAAAAACAATCGAATACAAAGCGTCTTGCTTCTGGAAAGTAGGTTTTCCGAGGCGAATTTTCTCCCCGCGCTCGGCGTAGCTTGAATACCAAGTATCCCACGATTGAGTAAGAACTGGCACCGAACTCGAGAACGTCGGTATGAAAGCCAGTCGATCGATCACGCCGTCGCGGTTGTAAAGCAAATCATAGTGGTTCGCGCAGTTTTTCATCTTCTTCATGTCCGTTTTTAACCAAAGCTTTACAAGATTCACACTGTCCGGCGTTGGTCCGGGGAATTGTCTTGTTTTGAACTCTTTGAACGCTCCAACTGCGTAATACCAGCTACTGTGGCCAATGCTTCCGTCGAGGAAGGTCGAGGAACCCTCGTTATATTCCAAACCTTTGAAGACACCGCCCGTTGCATCGGGTTTTTGCGAGTATAGATATTCGACTCCTTTCGAATTCAGAGCCGCTGTGAATCCCCGCGCGTAAGCCATTTCGCCGGTAAATCCACGCGAGGTGCTAACGTCAGGTCCATATGCTCTCCCGATGAGTAATTGCTTATTCGATCCGCTGTACGCGTATTTCCCTCCAGATCCACTCTTTTTCAGTACCCCGTCTACGTAGATGCATTTCGTAAACGAGCCTGAGTTTTCGTAGGTGAATACTAAGTGGTACCAAACGTCCAGGCTCGGGGTGAAATCGTAATTAAGATCATCGCCATACAATCCAAAATATAAACCTTTTCCAGCTCTTACTCCGATGTGAAGACCTGAGCGCGTGCTTTTCTTACGTGTCCAAAAATATATTGGTTGGACGGAGAATCTGTAAACATCACGTACGCTTCTAAAGTGAAACCGCGAAAACTCCTCAAATCGACTTTAGGAGTCTTGATGACGCTCGCAAACGAAGCTTTACTTCCGAAGTGTCCGCACAAAGATTCAAATACGCCGAATTTTGGTTCAGCTTTGATACAACCAGAACTGCTTAAATACGCGTCGCCAATGGAAGCGTCCGAGGAAGAAGTGTCTTTCACAACTGTTCCCGAGACAAAGGACGGGGCGTACTCAAACATTGCGTTGATAACTTCGCATGAACTCGCGGGACCGTCGTTTGCGTCCTCGCAATCGTGCATCGCTTGAAATGCGTGTGCGTATTTGAACATGCCTGCGTGCGACGTGACGCTATCATCGTTCCAACCGCCAACGAAACCGGTGAAAGCACGCGCGTCTTCAAACATTCTCGACATATCTGTAACTTTAGAAACGTCCCATTTCGAGATGTCCTGGTTGAAAGAGTGAGCTTTATAGAACATGTAGTCCATACGCGTGACTTTAGAAACGTCCCATTTCGAGATGTCTTGATTGAAAGCGTACGCTTCATAGAACATGACGCGTACATTCGTGACTTTAGAAACATCCCAACTGCCAATATCTTGGTTGAACTTTTTCGCTTGGCGAAACATGTAATTCATATCTGTGACTTTGGAAACGTCCCAGTTTGAGATATCTCGATTGAATTCGGAAGCTTTGTAGAACATCTTCCACATAGCTGTTACAGACGAAACGTCCCAATTCGAGAGATCGCCGTTGAAAGATGATTTTCCACTAAACGCCTGCCCCATACTCGTGACCTTGGAAACGTCCCAATGCGGCATTGGACCAATCTTATTATCTGCGCCGTACTGGTAACACAAACCATCGACTGGAGATTCGCTCAGACATCCGTTAACGTGCGTTTGGAAGTCACCGTTCGCTATCGCGCCGCAAAACTTTAAATCTCGATATGTAGTCCAAGCTTTCCAGCCAGTCAAACACCCTTTTCCACCTCCGCAGCCAGAGGTGTATCGTATCCCTTCACAGCCGCCTTTGTCACATTTGTGTTTGTAAGAAACCGCAGTGCAGCCGCTGCATGCGCCGCATTTCGCGACAGCTTCGTCGCTGGATATACCGGACGTAGGAAGTGTAACGCCGTCATCGCACGTCGGGACTGAAGGATTTTTGAGGGCATACCCGTTCGCGCGATTTGAGCAATGCTTTTCTCTCTTCGTTGGTAAACTCTTCGTCGCGCCGAGAGACGCTCGATTTCCGTTTTTGAATCCGCTCAAAGTCTCAGAACCGAGAAGTCGCCTTCTCCCAATCTCGTCCGACGCGCTTGAATTGTTGGTGTCCGCATGAGGTGGATATACTTCTTTTGAAATGAAATGTGCGGAGCGAGTCGCCGATCCGAGCGCGCTTGATAGTCCCGAGCCGATTTGGGAGGAAGATTTCGAGGATGCGAGTTTCGACCACGTAAAATGCTTGTAGTTTTTTATGACCGTGGTTGAAATTGACTTATACCCATCCACGCCTCGTTTCGTACTCTCAGCCGGATTCGAAGTTTGGCGCCAGATGTACGATTGTTCTTTTTGCGGATATTCAAGTTTGAATTGAAACCCGCCGTATGAACTAGACTTGCCGTATTTCGAGATTTCGTCGAGCCTTGAATACTTTTTCTCCGTCGAAGGCGAGACGCCAAAATGTTTCGCTTCGTCAGAATTTAACCAAAAGTCACCCTCGGAACTGTCGTGCTTGAAAATTAAATAATATCCGTCTTTATCGACTTCCGCGTCGCAAGGGAGAAATGATTTTGTTTCAGCAGCGCCATCCGCGGAAATTTTGATCGGCTCATTTCCAGATACTTTCGGTCGAATAACGTCGAAAGAACGAATGTTTTTCATTTCCTTCGATGAGTACACGAGCCATGGCGTTCCTGAAACGTATCCATATCGCATCAAACGGTTCGCACGAGCGTATTCGGCATCGTCCAAGTCGCCGTCGCCGTTCGTATCGAAAGTTGCCCAAACTTCATCCGTAACGATAACTTTCGTATTCATAAACGCGCTTCTTTGCGTGCTCACGTACTCGGCGAACTCTAATCTGTTCATTCTTCGTTTCAGCTCACACGACGATGGTGGACCATTTGTGGCGCTCGTGCAATTCGTGAATTTCGCTTGAAAGGATATCGCACCTGCAAAAGCGTCCTCGGAAGTTACCGAAGAAGATAATTTCCAATCTTTCAAGTGTTGATTGAAGTTCACGGCATCGCGAAACATCTCTCTAATATCCGTAACTTGAGAAACATCCCAATCGGACAAGTCAGCGTTGATTTCCGCGTTGCCTTTGAATAAGCCGTTCATAGTCGTGACGCGTTTCACGTCCCAACTCGGCATTGGACCAGTGTTACTGCTGAATCCGTACCTGTAGCACATTCCATCTTTCGGCGCTTCTGCGAGACATTCGCGCACGTGCAAATGGATGTTCTCATCCGTGATTGCAGTTGCCTTGACTTTGCTCAATTTACGCCAAAACTGAAAACCCGACCATTGTACATGAGCGCCGTTCCCACCAATTTTTCCATTCGTGAATCTGCACCTCTTCGTCTTCACATTTCTGTCGAACCCGGCGCAATTTCCACATTCTGTGCATAACTTGGCGCATATGTAAACGTCGTTTTCTGCGTCGTCGATTACTACTTCACGAAGTTCCGAGCCGTCTTTACATTTACAAGGTTTAACTGTGCGAAACCCTGCGTTTCCTTTGTCGTAGTCTCCGTAATACGGAGCAATCAGTGCGCCGTCGTATACTTCCAGAGCGATAATGGCGGTTTCCGGTACCCTTATTTCCTGATTCTTAGAAGTGTCGTGCGAATGAAAAAAATCTTTGTGATAAATAGCGTCGTACACGTCTGTTTGGTACGCCTTTACGCTGACGCGCGTCTTTTTTGGCGTCACGCCGCTCGCGTCCATAACTTCAATCTCGTAATGTCCATCCTCGTCCGTAAACGACGAATACGGACAGTCCATGATTCGTCCTTCGACGATAATTTCGGCGACTTTGATCAAATCATTGTTCTTTTGAAGGATTGTTACGAATTGGCCGTTAAAAGAGGTAACGGTCGTGCCGACGCACGCGTATTTTTTTTGTTTGGACTCCTCCTCTGCTTCGCCCGAAGACTTCACCGGTTTGCATGACGAACCTTTCGTGCCCACGTTTTTGTTGTCTTTCGGATCGTCGTAGTCGAGAATTCGAACATCGAGATTTGCCGCGTTCACCGCGTCGACGCTGGTTTCCTTCGCGAATTCCACCGTGACGGTGGAAACGGCGTAAAAACTCATCAAATCGATTTTAAAACTCTCCCCCGACGTCAAAGTAGAAAACGAGTCTGAAAATCCATCCGTTATTTGAAAGCCGGATACAACTTTATCAGGATTCGAATGTATAACCATCATGTGAGACGCGAGGTTACTCGAGGAGCGATGCGAAGTTTGCGCCGACGCGCTACTAGGAGAAGTAATCGTAGCGCACACGCGAACGTTGCGCACCGGAACCATTTCATTTCCAGCGACGTAAATCGAGCCCTCTAACGTGCTTCTCCAAGGCGACGTTATGGTGACGGGATCGGAAATTTCATCGAGAGTCTGTGTTTTAGGATACTTCGTTCGAATCGCGTACTCCCAGACGGCCCCCGGTGTCTCTATCGCTTCGTAGTCGAAGAATGTGATCGAATTGAATTTTGAAGCGCATCCACTCAAAGATGAGTCAATGAGAACGACGGAATCATAAATTCCGGTTGCGCTCCCTTCGGAGACTGAACGACGAAGAACTTCGAAACCAATCTCGTCCAAAGCGGTATCTCTGAACGAAAACAACATTCCTTTGTTTGATGGCGTCAGAGCGAGATCTATCGCTGCACCGGTGAAGAACAAAGCCGTCGCGCACGGCGGAACGGCTGATATTTCTGATGCGTCGTCGTCGTCGGCATAGTGAGCAACAATGCAATACGTTCTACGACTTTGCGGATTCGCGTATCCGAGCTCTGCGCAACCTTTGGTGCGACCGCATTGCGCGATTGCCTTTAGCATGGCAGGACTGACGACGCCTTGATAAATTCGAAAGTCGTCATACATTACCAACTTTGCATAAAACACTTTTGGTTTCTCTTGAAAGTGCGGAAAGTCAACCATGTTATGATCAAAATCTTTCATCGAAGCTTTTTCGTCACCGTCGACGAATACGCTCAAACCATAAACACCGTTAATTGTCATTGCGACGTGGTGCCACGTCCCGGATGCGATAGAATTCTTACCTGATTTTATGGTCTTTGAGTTATCCGTATACTTGTTGTCAAACAGCTGCTGATACCCTCCGATCACTTCATTTTCACCCGAATCATAAGAAAGAATCACTCTGTTGACGTAAGTTCCATCATTCGTGTCTCTCAAGAATAAACTTCCGCCTGACGACTGTTCTGTGCTCGAGTCCAATAAAAACCACATCATGATCCCGCTCGATGAAAGAGCGCGCCTTGTACCATACATAAATAATGGTTTTCCCTTTTTCTTCCGTTTCGCGCACTTGATGCCGTCGCCGCACGCTTCAATCGTGAATCCGTCTTTCCATTTGTTCCCGGCGTACCCGTTGTTACCTTGAGTACTCATAAACGGTAAATCGTTGTCGTCAAAGGTCAACTGTGCGACCAGAGTCACTTTAGAATCTCCCGTTCCGACGGCTGGCCGAATATCCGTTAAAGTTCGAACGGCGGCGCCGTTGAACTTTTCGTATAATCTTCCGTCCGCGTACGCGCACTGATAGTCAGAATCGCCCGGTACCTTGGAATAGTCCCAGGAAACTGAAACCAATCCTTTTTGGGCTTCACATTGCGCCGCGGTCGTCTCTTCTCCGGCTCTCGAAGTTGGGTAGGTTGCGCTACGAATGTAAATCGGCGATGATTTGGCCGCGTTTGCTTCGGAGTCGATTGAAAAACATCGAGTCGGAAGCTGCGCGGATTGAATAATTTTCGATAAAAGGATTCCGCCTTGGTCGGAGAAATCCGTGGTGGTTTTCGCCACGTGCTCCAAATATCCCGTGTCCACGTCGTGCGCTGAGAACGCGGCGCGAACTTCGTCCAGAGAAAGAACGCCGTCCAAAGGATTCACGTCGAACTTTCGAAACAGTGACTCCTTGACCAGATGGATTTTGTCGCAATCGGCGTTCAAAAACTCCGGGGAGGATTGTAAGAACAAATCGCCGATGTGAATGCGCGAAGACGCGAGCCATTCGCTGCATCCCTCCGAGACTTTAAACGTGTGCAAAATTTGTTCGCCCGTATCCGTTCCCGTCGCTTTGCTCGTCGAGCTTCCTTTATTCAAAAAATAGCACCGATACCGAATTTCGATATCGCCAGATTGGATTTGGCCGTCTTTCTTCGTGACGCGCAAAGTCTTTCTGGTTTGAGCAGTTTTCTTTGAATCGTAAAAGCTGTTCCATTGCATGCACGGTAAGTATTCGCCGTATTTTGAACACGAGGTTTGTTCTTTGGCTTGCACTCGAACATCGCATCGGAGACCTTTTTGTTGATTCGATGTAATATCATCTTCGCTCTCGAAACACGACTTTGAATTCGCGCACGTCGGATGAGAAACCGAGATTCCAAAATCAAACTCTCGATTTGAGACGACTTTTTGCGCGTTGAGAATTTCAACGGTGGGTTCGTCTCTTCGCCCGGGCGGCGGCGGGCTCGGCGGCGGCGGACTCGGCGGCGGCGGACTCGGCGGCGGCGGACTCGGCGGCGGTGGCATATTATTAAGATATATCTTGACATATGAGAGCCCCCAAGATGATCGACCGCAGTGAGGCGTGCTCAAAGATGTAGAAATCAATAACTTAAGCGAATCGCTGGAATGCGAGAATTCGCGACTGTAAGTGTGTACCCCGTCTCTGTCATCCGCATTATTCGAGCTTCCGCCGCATATGTGACTCCTTCCGCCTTGGTTTTTATCAACATTACCAAACCAATGCGTGGTTGAATCGTATTGGAGTTTAAATTTTTTATTCGACCACTCTTTTCCGTCAATAGAAACAACTTTAAACTCAACTTTAACCTTTTGATGGGGCGGCAGGTTCGTATACTCTCTTTCGGCGCGCGCATCCTTGCAAAATCTGCCGTACCCGCCAAGCACACGTCCGAGACTCCCGCAAGTTCTGTAGCACGGTTCCCCGTTACGCACGTGCGCCGTTTTCCATCTGTTCCCCGATATTAAAGTATAACAGTCGCTAGCGAAGTTGTCATACCACCACTCATACAAGCCACTACTCCCAAGCTCAGCAAGTTCGTACCCAAGTTCGGCAAGGTTGTCTGGCGAAGTAGCGTTACCGCCGAACTCGGCGATTTTACTGTCGCCATCGACTGCTGCACTTTTTCCAAACTCAACGACACCGTCTGTATCCGTCGTCGTCGCGAGAGCGAAAGGAAACGCTCGCGGAACAATTGCAACGAGTATTAGTGCACACAAAAGGAAACGAAGAAGGACTCGGTGCGGCCGCGCGCTCGTCGTCTGAATCGTCGTCGTCGCCGCCATTCTCGCGCGACCCCTTCCTCTTGGTTTTCAGTCCGTCAGTCAAAAGCCAACAAAAACACGCGATCGAGAACCCGCGATCGAGAACCCGCGATCGAGAACCCGCGATCGAGAACTAAAAACTCTGTCCAAAATGACAACTTTTTTTCACTCACTTTTGTGTTTTTCTTTTTTGCTTCTTCTTCTTTTTTGCTCTGTCTCTCTCTCTGTCTCAGACGTCGTCAGACAGATTCTTCTTCGTCTTCTTCTTCTCTGAGAAGAAAGACTCTCTCTTTCCTCTCTCTTTCGGAAGACTTTCAAAAAGAGAACGATCGATCGATCGATGATTATTCTTTTTTCGTCGTCCGCTTTTCTTTTCTTTGAGTGATGACGATGAAGAGAGAAAAGACGATGATTTTATGTCGAAGACGACGACGATTCAGACGACGACGACGATGTGTTTCTGATGATGAGACCAAGAATCACTTTCAAAATCTTCTTCTTCTTCTTCTTAATAAAAATAAAGCAAAAAACAAGAGAACAAGAAGATCACCAACGCGAACCCAAAACGCGATTCTTGATGATGATGTGTTTTTGTCCTCTTCTTCTTCTTCTTCTTCTTTACGCGTCTTTCTCCGTATACGGAAATGGATGAG
>Ga0256412_1000066_pt1 | contig 13621 bp, 8 predicted proteins | sample WCR_74metaT_FD_190055 | JGI IMG/M metagenome (GOLD analysis project Ga0256412, IMG submission 190055) | Metatranscriptome of seawater microbial communities from Monterey Bay, California, United States - WCR_74 (Metagenome Metatranscriptome) | ecosystem: Environmental > Aquatic > Marine > Coastal ...
CTCGCGCACAATTCTTGATCAATCCGGAGCAGAAACACTCCTTGGAATGGGTGACATGTTATATATGTCACCTGGTTCTGGTACACCAATCCGAGTACATGGTGCATTTGTTTCAGACGAGGAAATTCATAGAGTAGTAAACTATCTAAAAGCGCAAAAAAAACCTAATTATATTGGAGAACTACTAGAAGATACCTCTTCAGACAACGTTACTCTAGGCAGTAAAGGTAGTATTGAAGGCATCTGAAAATTAGTGCGAAGCTATTTATTTACAGATATGTATGTTGTAAGTGAGATCACTTTACACCGGTAATGCAATCTAACAGCAACTGAGATATTCTTGTGCCATTATGGAAAAACATGTAGATTATAGTATGCAAGAAGATATTGATCATACTACTAATAAAACCAATTTTTCCCATAAAGTTAGTCTAAATAGACTAATTATTACTTTCTCTATGAGTATGTTCATGGCATCCTCTTTAGAACAGTTAAAAAATTTTACTAACGATATAAGTTCAGTTAAGGGAGAATTTTCGCAACAGTTGCTAAAAATAAATGATAGAAAATCAGAGTATGTTGACGTTTCCAGTGGCGTTTTTCTCTTTAGAAAACCTAACAAACTTATATGGAATTATCAAAGGCCATATAGTCAAATATTGCAAACTGATGGTAACAAGCTGTATATATATGATAGAGACTTGCGTCAAGTGACTATTAAGACTTTAGGAGATGAATTAAATTCATCTCCACTGGGAATTATATTCAGTAGCAATTTTTCAAGCAAGAAATTAATATTGAAAAATGGTGGTTGTAAAGATGATCTAGCATGGATAGAGATCCTCCCAAAAAATAAAGGAATTGACAATAACTTTGACTATATAGCTATTGGTCTACACAATAGCCTACCAAAGATAATGAAACTAAGAGATTTATTTGGTCAAGTATCACTGTTAAAATTCAAAAAAATTATTAAGAATCCAGTTCTGTCGACTAGAGCATTACAATTTTTATTACCTAAAAATGTAGATATTTTCAATCTTAACTAATACACAAAATTATTAAAGGTTTTAAGGAGCTAGTGTTCAACTGTATTTTCGTGTGTATCTATGTTCTGTAAAACACACCAGTGATGTTATTCATACTATAGACGGCATGAATAACTACAATATAGATAATTAATCTCCTAGACATTTCAAATTTATGATTGATATTCAACTGCTTCGAAAAAATATTATTAGTTCTTCTAATAACTTGGCGAGACGTAACTTTAAACTCGATATCGAAGGATTTCAGGCATTAGAAACAAGACGTAGAGAGATTCAAACATATACTGAGAAATTACAAAAAAAACGTAATGTACTTTCCAAAAGGGTTGCTAGTCTAAAAAGAATTGGCGATGATACTTCGATATTAATATCTGAAGTTAATACTATCAGTAATGAGCTAAAATCCTTCGTTCGTCAGCTTGACCAGGTTAAGGAAGACCTTGATAATTTTTTGTTATCCATACCTAATATATCACATGAAACTGTACCGGTTGGTAATGACCATAGTTACAATGTTGAGTTATATAAATTTGGTATACCTAGAAACTTTAATTTTAGAGTACGAGATCACGTTGATTTGGGAATGCCTTTTGGTGTAGATTTTAATACTGCCACTAAGATTACTGGTGCACGCTTTGTTATATTAAAAGGTAAGGTTGCTCATCTTCATCGGGCACTAACACAATTTATGCTTGATATACACTGTTCCAATCATGGATATATTGAGCATTACGTACCCTATATAGTTAATGCAGATTCGTTACGTGGCACCGGGCAGCTCCCGAAATTTTCAGAGGAGCTATTTTCAGTCAGAAGAGGGGATCAAGTAAAAAATATAACTGAATTATATCTAATTCCAACTGCTGAGGTACCCCTAACTAATATTGTTCGAGATGAAATAATTGCTGTTGAAAATCTCCCAATCAAGATGGTTGCTCACTCACCGTGTTTTCGTTCAGAGGCTGGAAGCTATGGACGCGATACCCGTGGAATGATCCGTCAGCACCAATTTGATAAGATCGAAATAATGCAGGTTGTACATCCTGAGGAATCCTATGAAGTATTAGATGAAATGGTTAGTCATGCTGAAAATATCCTAAAAATGCTGAAATTACCTTACCGGTTAGTATCTTTGTGTACGGGAGATATTGGTTTTGGCGCAGCTAAGACTTATGATCTAGAGGTATGGATTCCATCACAGAATACTTATCGTGAAGTTTCTTCAGTATCTAATTTTGAGGCATTTCAAGCACGTCGTTTGAAAGCTCGTTTTAGAAAACCTCACGGGGAGAAAGAGCTAGTACATACGCTGAATGGTTCTGGGCTCGCAGTAGGCCGCACTCTGGTCGCATTACTAGAAAATTTTCAACAGGCGGACGGTAGCGTTGAAATTCCCGAGGTACTACATAAATACATGGGAGGAATAACTAATCTAAGCATATAGTTAGGAACCTCCGTTCTCTATAGAATATTCTAGTAAAAAATTATCTGTTCGAGATTAATTCGATAAAGTACGGTATCTATGGCATAATTAAGATGAGAAATTTTCAACCACTAATATTTGGAGAGGTGGCAGAGTGGTCTAATGTACCTGATTCGAAATCAGGCGTACATATTTTGTACCGTGGGTTCGAATCCCACCCTCTCCTCCAAAAGAAATAGGCTCAGACAAAACCTCTTATTTCGCAGTTTCATCTGATAGAGTCGATTTAGGACTTAGTCAATCAAGTTCCGCCAGACTGATTTCTCAACTCGTGATATAGACTGACGGAAATTGACTAATAATTTATTTTCTTTATTTTTAATGCGTAACAATATTCAAGAGCATAGAATTTAGGCGTTTGACAAAACTGGCGGGGTCATCTAAAGAACCGCCTTCAGCTAGTAAGGCTTGATCAAACAATATGTGTGACCAATCAGAAAAATTAGCATTTTCATAATTTAGGTGCTGAATTAGAGGATGGTCAACATTAATTTCTAGTATAGGCTTAGAGTCTGGCGTTGTTTGTCCAGCTGCTTTTAACATGCGGACTAGGTTGCCTGATGGCTCATTTTTATCTGAAACTAGACACGCAGGAGAATCGGTCAGACGAAGTGTAATGCGCACATCCTTAGACTTATCAGTCAACACGCTTTTCATTCTTTCAGTCAAATCTTTGAATTTTGTCTCAGTTTCTTGATGCTGTTTTTTCGTAGTTTCATCTTCCATCATCCCTAAATCTAGACCCCCTTTTGCGACGGATACCAGCTCGCTTCCTTCAAAATTTTGTAGGAACGACAACATCCATTCATCAACACGATCAGTAAGTAGAAGAACTTCAATGCCTTTCTTGCAAAATATTTCTAGATGAGGACTATTTTTAGCTGCTTCATAGTTTTCACCAGTTGCATAATAGATCTTATCCTGGCCTTCTTTCATACGTCCAATATAATCAGAAAATGATACGCTTTGTATTTCATTTTCGTTAGAAGTCGAAGCAAAACGAAGTATTTTAGCAATTTTCTCTTTGTTAGCAGAGTCCTCGCCAATACCCTCCTTTAGAACTTGACCAAATTCCTTCCAAAACTTAGAGTACTTTTCTTTTTGCAAATCATCTTCGTTATTAGCAAGCTCTTCTAATAAAGTTAATATGCGCTTAGTCGTACCCTCACGGATTACACGTACATCACGTGACTCTTGTAGTATCTCGCGTGACACATTAAGCGGTAGATCACTAGAGTCAACTATACCCTTAACAAATCGTAGGTAGGTTGGCATTAGCTGCTCAGCATCGTCCATTATGAAAACGCGTTTCACATACAATTTTAGGCCACCACGTTTATTGCGGTCCCATAAATCAAAAGGAGCAACACTCGGTATATAGAGTAACTGAGTGTATTCACTACGTCCTTCAACTCGATTATGGGTATATGCTATTGGATCTTCGAAATCATGTGAGATATTTTTATAAAATCTGATATATTCTTCCTCAGTAACATCAGATTTGCTTCGGGACCACATTGCACTAGCTTGGTTAACAGTTTCAAGTTCTTCTGTAATGACAGTTTCTTTTTTTTTCCTCATCCCATTGTTCTTTCTGCATTAGGATAGGTAAAGAAATATGGTTAGAATATTTTTGGATTATAGATTTGAGTTTCCAAACTGACAGATATTCATCTTCCCCTTCGCGCAAGTAAAGAGTGATATCTGTTCCTCGTGATAGTTTTTCTATAGTTTCAACACTAAAATTTCCAGTACCATTAGATTCCCATCTTACACCTTCGGAAGCCTCAGTACCAGCGCAGCGCGTGTCAACTACAATGTTCTCAGCTACGGTAAAAGCAGAGTAAAATCCAACACCAAACTGGCCGATTAGTGCTGCATCTTTTTGTTGATCACCAGATAGTTTTGAGAAAAACTCTTTAGTCCCAGATTTGGCGATAGTACCTAGGTTTGAGGTGATTTCATCTCGACTCATACCAATACCGTTATCTGAGATCTTGATAGTGCGTGCGTCTTTGTTGAAAGTGATTTTGATTTTTAGATCAGGGTCATTTTCAAATAAAGCATCATTTTTAATGCCTTCAAAGTGTAGTTTGTCAGATGCATCTGATGCATTAGAAATTAATTCACGCAGGAAAATTTCTTTGTTGGAGTAAAGCGAGTGGATCATCAATTGCAATAATTGTTTTACCTCTGCTTGAAATCCAAGGGTTTTTTTCTCAGATATAACCATTTTTTCCTCTGTTTATAAAATAAAGTGAAAACGTCCTACACCAATCGAAATGGGGTAGTTATGAGAATTTTCAAGGGTTGTATATTTTTAAAACTAAGCTCTGTAATTGATTAGAGAATACTTATTAAGCAACTTCAGCTCTCTACAAAAAATATTTGATTTACATCGCATAACTGTAATATTTTATAATTTTTTCTTAGTCAAAGCTCTTTTTGAGAAAAATTTGTTATCTAATTAACAATTATAGTTTTTTATGACCATGAAATTCATCTACCATACGTGAATTTAACTCGCTCTTAGAGCAGAATTGAGATTAATGTAAAATTAAAACTGGATTCATGTTGGTTCTAGACTGATAATCTGAGTATAAACGAGAAAGAAGTATGTGTAATACCATCTATATGCAGAAAGCTATTAACCAGGCATATAATGCGTGGGCCTTAAGAGAAATTCCTATAGGAGCAGTGGTTGTGAGAAATGGGGAAATTATAGCAACTGGTTTTAATCAGTCTATTAGCAGTAATGATCCCACAGCTCATGCGGAAATTATAGCCATACGTGCAGCTGCTGCTGTACTTGGTAACTATCGTCTTCCTGGTTGCGAAATATATACGACTTTAGAGCCTTGTGTGATGTGTGCTGGTGCTATGATGCATGCTCGGCTCTCACGTGTAATTTTTGGCGCGAGTGATCCAAAAATTGGTGCTTGTGGTTCGGTATTGAACCTATTTGATCAGGAGGAATTTAACCACCATACTGAGTTAATAGCTGGTATCCTTGCCAAAGAATGCGGTGCAATCCTCAGAGATTTTTTTATAGAACTTAGGCAGATTAAAAAGAGAAAACGTTTATAATTCTAATTTTTTAGTGATACCACTGGAATTCCTGCTTCACAGAGGAATAGTTTTCTACTTATAAAATTTTTTCTGGGACTTTTAATTTACGGTAACTACTTTAAGATATATCAAAATAATTTATCTAACAACTATAGTATCGTTACAAAGTAATTGGGGCGGCCGAACAATGTATAATAGGCCAGGCCTTAATAAATCATAATTATTCAAGAAAAGAAGAATAAAGCTAAAATGCTGTCTACCGCAAATATCACTATGCAATTTGGCCCTAGGCCCCTATTTGAAAATATTTCTGCCAAGTTTAGCGATGGTAATCGCTATGGTCTGATTGGTGCTAACGGCTGTGGAAAATCTACCTTGATGAAAATCCTGGGTGGTGAACTTGAACCCTCAGGAGGCAGTGTTATGATAAGCCAGAATGAGCGTTTGGGTAAGCTTCGTCAAGATCAGTTTGCCTTCGAAGAAATTCAAATATTGGATGTGGTAATGATGGGTCACTCAGAGATGTGGGCGGTCATGACCGAACGTGATGCAATCTACGGCGATCCAGGTGCTACGAATGATGATTATATGAGGGCAGCTGAATTAGAAGCAAAATTTGCTGAGTACGACGGGTATACAGCTGCTGCACGTGCCAGCGAACTCCTAATAGGTATGGGAATTGAGGAGCCTCGAGCGCTTATGAGCACTGTTCCACCAGGATGGAAACTCCGTGTTTTATTAGCACAAGCACTCTTCTCAGATCCACATATCTTATTACTTGATGAGCCAACGAATAACTTAGATATTCACACCATACACTGGTTGGAGGAGTTACTAAATAAACGCAGTTCAACTATGATAATCATTTCCCATGATCGTCACTTCCTTAATCAGGTTTGTACTCATATAGCCGACATAGACTACGGCACTTTAAAAGTCTATCCTGGTAATTATGACGATTATATGCTTGCATCGTCGCAGGCACGTGCTCAACAGTTATCAGCAAGTGTTAAAGCCAAAGAAAAAATTTCTGAATTACAGGACTTTGTTCGTCGTTTTTCCGCTAATAAGTCGAAAGCACGGCAAGCGACGTCGCGCTCCAAGCAAATTGAAAAAATTAAGATTGAAGACGTTAAACCATCTAGCCGTTCTAATCCTTTTATTCGCTTCTGCGGTGGAAAAAAACTGTATCGCTTAGCGGTAGAAGTGCAAAGTATAAGTAAATCTTATACCTTACCAGTGCTTAAGAATTTTAGTATCATGATTGAACCCGGTGAAAAAGTTGCTATTATTGGATCCAATGGGTCTGGCAAGACCACTTTGTTACGGAGCATAGGCGGAAGCAACATTACTGGTCTTGAAGTTGACAGTGGTACAATAAAGTGGGCAGAAAATGCTAGCATTGGTTATTTACCACAGGATCTTGCAGAAAATTTTTTACATGAAGATACCTTAACTGATTGGATGGCTAGATGGGCTCAGGAAGGTGATGATGATCAGGTTGTACGTTCTAAATTAGGGCGTTTGTTATTTAGTGGAGATGAAGTAAAAAAATCAGTGAGTATTCTCTCAGGTGGTGAAAAAAGCCGTATGATGTATGGCAAATTGATGATGGGACGTCATAATGTGCTTTTGATGGATGAACCCACCAACCATATGGATATGGAGTCAATAGAATCTCTAAACATAGCGCTAGAAAAATATACCGGAGCGCTCATATTTGTTTCTCATGATCGTGAATTTGTTTCTTCTCTAGCTACTCGGGTGTTAGAGATTAAGCAGAATAAAGTAATTGATTTCCGTGGATCTTATGAAGATTATTTGGTTAGCCAAGGCGTAAGTTAAACTATCCAAAGAAGTTTAGATTAAGTTTAGCTAGCCCTTGAGACCCATCTTCAGGTGTGTAAATTATGCCTGGGGCTCCGCAATATTATCATTACATCACTAAACTGCATCTTCCTATAGAATTAATTTTCCTAAAAATATTTTATCTGCCATACCAATCACATAAAATTTTGATGCAGCCTGGTAGGTAGCATCCTTGTATAGATCAATGGTGACGAACTCTCGAATGAGAAAAAATAATTTTCTTTCTGAGCTTACTATAGCTAAGTAATATAACTTTGGCCTCACTAGAATACTAAACTTGATTAAGTATTCTATCCTAAGAACGGTAACCCTATCCAGAAATTTTATGATTAGCGAATAATTTTCCTCAAAATTCTAATAATAATTTGCATGTTTAAATTTTATATACTGACGATTAGCAACTAAATAAGTAACAGATTTTATCAAGAAAATATTAAATACAATTAGTAAGAGTAAGTAATCTCATTGTAAGACCGTTAAATATAATTAGGCTAGTTTTAAAGTGCCATCATCAAAAATATACTCCTCATCTAAACTAGTTATTGCATCGCGAGAAAGTCCTCTCGCGATGTGGCAAGCCAAACATGTTCAGGCTAGATTGAATGCTTTATACCCAGAGCGTATTATAGAGATTCTTGGTATCACCACACGTGGGGATCGAATTCTTGACCGCACTTTATCTAAGGTCGGCGGTAAGGGATTATTTACCAAGGAGTTAGAATTAGCTATTACTGAAGGTCACGCCGACCTAGCTGTTCACTCTTTAAAAGATATACCAATGGAATTACCCCTTGGATTCATGCTAGGTGCTGTGATGGAGCGCGAAGATCCGCGGGATGCTTTCATATCAAATCATTATACTAGCTTAGAACAGTTGCCTGTTGGAGCTATTATCGGAACAAGTAGCCTGCGACGGCAGGCCTTTATCTCAGCAAAGTTTCCCTTTGTAAAGATTAGTCCCCTACGTGGTAATCTAAATACACGGTTATCTAAACTTGACCAAGGAAAGTATGATGCGATTATTCTGGCTGCTGTGGGTCTTAAGAGGCTTAATTTAGAAAAACGTATAACAGCTTTTATAGAGCCAGAACAAATCCTGCCCGCACCAGGACAAGGCGCAATAGCAATAGAGATTCTTTCCAGGCGTACTGATCTACAAGAAGTACTTAGACCATTAAATCATCGTCCTACAGAGCTTAGGGTAACAGCAGAACGTGTTTTATCTAGTTTTTTCGGTGGTAGTTGCCAAATTCCGTTAGCTGCTTTTGCTACTATTACTAGTGAACATCAGATGTACCTGCGTGCCATGATAACTACACCAGATGGTAAAGAGATCGTTGGTGCTTCTGCTAACGGTAGTAAAAGTAATCCGGAAGATTTAGGAAAAACTACCGCTTTAGAATTAGAGAAACGTGGCGCTAGAAAAATACTTAGGAGATGCAGGAAAGAATCTTCTAAAAATAAAGGTGATGTACCTAAGATCATCATTACAAGTCCTATTCAACAAGCGACAGTATTAGCACATTCGATCAATGTAGATAACTATCAAACGGTAGTATTTCCACTCCTGAAAATATCCCCTTTAGAAGATAGCTCGTTGTTGCAAGCTAAACTTAGAAGACTGAACAGTTTTTCTCTTGTGATTTTTATTAGTCCTAATGCAATTGATACCGCGTTCCAGTACATTTTAAAATGGCCCCCAAATTTGCCAATAGGTATCGTTGGTGAGGGTAGCAGAACGGCTCTAGCTCAACATGGATTAAATGTCCAAAATACCGCCATTTTTTGTCCTCTAGATAAATGTAAATCAGGTTCTCAAGGTTTACTAAAGGAGCTAAATTTAAGTTTTTTTTACGAAAAAAAGGTATTATTAGTATGCGGAGAAAAAGGGCAGGAGTCCCTTATTGATAGCTTTATTACTGCTCATATAGATATAGAGGTTATTTCTGCTTATCGACGTCAACCTCCACTGCTCGATTCAAAATTGGTATCCCAGATTCAACTATTTTTAGATAGTAAAAATGCTTGGGTTATAACAAGCTCAGAATCAATAAAGTATTTAGCAGGTCTAGTTCGAGCAATTGGGGGTAATAAAAAATTAGTAAAAATACAGTCTCAAAAAATATTTACTCCACACAACCGCATTGTAGAAATAGCACAAGCAATTGGATTCAGAGACGTTACTCTAATTGATTTGAGAAATGGTAAATTTTCTGATCAATTAGAATTTTTTCTCCAATGAAAATCAAGATTTACCTAACCTTATTCATCATTCTTATAGAAGATAAAATATCATCTTAGTTTAGCCGAATGTTCACAAGTTTCATGAAAGACAATTTTTGGCCAGCGTTCCTGAGTTAGACGCATATTGACTGGAGACGTAGCTAAGTACGCCATATTGCTAGTTGCGTCTTGAGCCATATTATTACCAGCTGGCGATTTTGAGAAATTTTCTAATATTTTCTTATCAGTGCATGTTACCCAACGTGCACTGTTGATATTCGTTGTTTTGAACACTGCATCGACCCCATATTCATTGAGTAATCGACTAGCTACGACCTCAAATTGTAGTATACCAACTCCCCCCAAAATAAGATCTCCACTTTCAATCATTTTAAAGGTCTGAATCGCACCCTCTTCTCCAAGTTGTTGAAGACCTTTATACAGCTGTTTTATTTTTAAGGGGTTGCGAATCTGAACTAAACGGAAGAATTCTGGTGCAAAGTACGGTATGCCCATAAATTTTAGTAGCATACCTTCAGAGAAGCTATCGCCAATTTGCATATTCCCATGGTTAGGTAGTCCAATAATATCTCCAGCATAAGCTTCTTCTATTTGACCACGGCTTGACGACATAAAGTTCACTGCATTAGATATCTTAATTTCTCTATTCAAGCGTAAATGCTTAATCTTCATCCCTCGACGAAAACGCCCAGAGCATACGCGCAGGAACGCAATTCGGTCTCTATGGGCTGGGTCCATATTGGCTTGGATCTTGAACACAAAGCCCGAAAAACTCATTTCTTCCGGATTGATGGTACGTACTGTAGCACTGCGTGGTTTTGGTGACTGTGCCCATTCGACCAGTGAATCTAAAATTTCTCGCACACCAAAGTTGTTAATAGCAGAACCAAAGAATATTGGGGTCTGTTGACCAGATAAGAAAAGTTCTTTGTTAAACGGAGATGAGGCACCGAGTATCAATTCAACTTCTACTCGCAAATTTTTAACTTCATCAGGAAAAATTTCATCTAGTTTTGAATTATTAATTCCTTTGATAACTTCAAAACTTTGATTGGCTTTGTTATTTCCAGCATCAAATAGTAAGATTTCATCACGCAGTAAATGATATACTCCCCGGAAATTTCTGCCCATGCCAATCGGCCAAGTAACAGGGGCACACTGGATATTGAGTGTTGATTCTAATTCATCAAGCAGTTCTAATGGATCGCGAGTCTCGCGGTCCATCTTATTTATTAGCGTAATAATGGGAGTACTGCGCATTCTACAAACGTTAAGTAGTTTTATAGTTTGCGCTTCTATGCCTTTGACGGCGTCAATTACCATCAGAGCTGAGTCGACTGCTGTCAAAACACGATATGTGTCTTCTGAGAAATCCTGGTGGCCTGGAGTGTCGAGAAGATTCATTACATGGTTCCGGTATTCAAATTGCATCACTGAACTCGCAACTGAGATACCACGCTGTTTCTCTATTTCCATCCAATCTGAAACTGCATATCGACTATTTTTTCGACCTTTGACTGTACCAGCCATCTGGATTGCTCCAGAAAACAAAAGTAATTTTTCTGTTAGTGTTGTTTTTCCAGCATCAGGATGTGAAATAATACCGAATGTACGACGACGTGCCACTTCTCTAGTGACATGTTCGACCGATACATTTTGGTCAGTGGCTTTGACAGTATCAATCTCATTGCTAATATTTCTCTGATCAGAGAAGAGTTCTTTCATGGTACTTAGCTCAGGTTCTTAGTTACCTGCCTTGGTATGTTGAAAATATTAGAAAAATTACAGGTCTATTTTTTGTAATCACTCAAAAAAATGGAAAGAGTGTTTACTCTTAGATTCCCTTGATTATACTTTAACTCGTAGAGCATTAAGCTAGAATACAGCACATTTATATATCAGCGTTAAATCAACCAGATAACATTAATAATTATCAATTGATGAAATATTTTTCTTCTTGACTTTATTAAAGCGTAGAATTGTGAAATTGTAATTAACACATCCTTAAAATATTACATAAAATAATCAATGAGCGTTAAATCTGACAGATGGATTCGCCGCATGGTGAAAAAAACTAGTATGATCGAGCCTTTTGAGCCTAATCAAGTACGCGAAGTTAATAGGCGTAAGATTGTATCTTATGGAACTTCCTCATATGGCTATGATATACGTTGCGCTGACGAGTTCAAAATTTTCACAAATATTAATTCAACAATAGTCGACCCAAAAGAATTCGACGAGAAATCGTTTGTCGACTTCAAGGGCAACATATGCATAATTCCACCTAACTCCTTCGCATTAGCACGTACTATTGAGTATTTCCGTATTCCACGCAATGTACTTACTATTTGCCTTGGAAAGTCTACCTATGCTCGTTGTGGTATCATCGTTAATGTGACACCATTCGAACCAGAATGGGAAGGCTACGTAACCCTAGAATTTTCCAATACAACGCCCTTGCCAGCTAAAATTTATGCAGAAGAGGGCTGTGCTCAAGTATTATTCTTTGAGAGTGATGAAATCTGTGAAGTTTCATATAAGGATCGAGATGGAAAATACCAGGGACAACATGGCGTTACTTTGCCAAAGACTTGACTTAAATAAAAATCAATACTCCTCATCACTCATCATAGATTTCTAATAGGACTAATTTTCTGGGAAAACACATTATTTATAGCAAGCTCCCAATATCCTTCTGCCTAACGCAATCAACAAAATAATCACACTTATCATTTACTTCGCGTTTTACAAGTCCGTGGACATCGGTTTCAAAACCTGGAAATTTTTCATTGAATGCACGTACAAATTTTAGGTAATCAATAATAGTTTCACTAAAGATTTCTCCTGGGATTAAAAGAGGAATTCCTGGCGGGTAAGGTGTTAGTAAAATTGCAGTAATATGTCCTTCTAGTTGATTAATTGGAATACGATCTATCTCTCGATGTGCCATTTTAGCAAAAGCATCAGATGGCTTCATGGCGGGCTTTATATTCGATAAGTACATTTCAGTCGTTAAACGAGCCACGTCATACAATTTATAAGTTTCATGAACCTGCTGGCAAAGGTCGCGTAATCCAAGTCGTTCGTAACGCACATTTTTTCTACGATTAGCAGCAACGAATTCAGGCATAATACGCGATATTAATTGATTTTTATCATAATCGTCCTTGAATTGTTGTAGAGCGGTGAGCAGAGTATTCCAGCGTCCTTTGGTGATACCAATTGTAAACATAGTGAGTAATGAATATAGCCCACATTTCTCTACGATAATACCATGCTCAGATAAATACTTTGTAACTATAGTAGCGGGAATACCAATCGTACTGAATTCCCCTTTTAATGATAAACCAGGTGTTATGATAGTTGCCTTGATTGGATCTAACATGTTGAAGTTATGCGCTAAGTTACCAAACCCATGCCACTCATCTTTATCATTGAGAAACCAATCTTCGCGGCTACCTATGCCTTCTTCGGAGAAATGATCTGGTCCCCAGACTTGGAACCACCAGTCTTCTCCCCACTCTGCATCGATTTTCTTCATAGCACGTCGAAATTCTAATGCTTCTAAGATACTACCTTCAACTAATGCTGTGCCACCTGGCGGCTCCATCATCGCTCCAGCAACATCGCAAGAAGCAATAATTGCATATTGTGGTGAAGTAGAGGCATGCATTAGGTATGCTTCATTCAGAATATCTTTATCTAGATGTACAGTTTCTGATTCATGCACTAAAATCTGTGAAGCCTGTGATAGACCAGCTAACAATTTGTGAGTGGACTGTGTTGAAAAGATTATTGATTTTTTGGATCGTGGGCGATCTTTACCGATCGCGTGCATATCTTTGTAAAAATCATGAAAAGTGGCATGTGGCAACCAAGCTTCATCAAAATGTAGTGTTTTTATCTC
>Ga0256412_1000068_pt1 | contig 13368 bp, 19 predicted proteins | sample WCR_74metaT_FD_190055 | JGI IMG/M metagenome (GOLD analysis project Ga0256412, IMG submission 190055) | Metatranscriptome of seawater microbial communities from Monterey Bay, California, United States - WCR_74 (Metagenome Metatranscriptome) | ecosystem: Environmental > Aquatic > Marine > Coastal...
ATCATTAATTTTTAATCAAATCTTTTAAGTTTTTCTCATGAAGTTGGGGGCTTTCAATTTCTCTACTCACTCCTCCTCTTCTTCACCGCCGCCTCCCATGCCAGAGGAGCTGTACTCGTCTCCGTGCTCGCCAAATGGATTTCCTCTGTGGTGATCAGAATCTTCGTCCTCGGCAGCAGCAGCAGCGACTTCTGGAGCGTTGGGATCGACCACTTCTTCGGCATTGGGTGAGCCTGCTCTATCAAAGTCAGCGTCAATGGCCTTGCAGTGGTTGATGGAGTAAAGCAGCTTGTTCTTGAGCACCAAATTAGATTCATAAGGTGGAAGCTCGAGTCTGAAGAAGCACGTCCTACCGACTGGGAGTCTTGTTTAAGCAGCTGTTTCATCCAGTTGAATCGTGTGGTTCTCAACGACTTCCTCTTCCTTTAGAGGCAATCTTGTTCTGCCCCAAACGAATCGAAGATAGCTGATTTTCTCGTCGTTCGAGAAGGCCTGCAGGACCGACCAAAATCTCTTGACGACTTCATGCGTCTCAGAGCAGTTTCGGTATGCTGTCAACTCCTTCAATCTTTCAATGCTGATCTCATTCATGCCAACTACTCTATATTCTAGATATTTCCAGCTGACCATTCTCAGGAATTTCTTGTCGAAGGTCTTGTCAATTCCATCGATTAAGGCCTGAACCTGTGCTTTGGATTCTGCAAGTCTTGCCTGAATGGCTTTCTCGTAGTATTCTTAGACCTGGTGCTTCTTGAGCTGGATGTTGCTTCCGTTCTCGACGAGGTCGACGACCTTGTCGTTCGAGAGCATCACACTCATTGAATGCGTCTCTCCGAATTCGGTGTCGAATTCTTCATCGCTCATGGTCTTCGATTTGGCCAACACATTGTCAAGGTCTTTGACAAAGAGCGTGTCAATAAATGACAAATCTTCTTTGGTGAGCTCTTTGCCTGCCACCTGCTTCCAAATGAAGCGAGACAAGTTCAGGTCCAGCAGAATGCCAGATCTGAAACTCATTCCCATGAGTGCACCAAGAAATTCGATCATCTTGAGTTGAGTCTCTGAAGCAGCTCCAGGATTTAGCACCCACATATCCATATCTACGCCAGTATTTGCTTGTTGATTTTTGCTCTAGAGGAGCAGAGGCAGCACGTCTGACCTCAGCTCAGAGCACAACTCAGAGAGCGACTCTCGGAAGAGGCCACCGTCATCCACTGCGTACTCTCCAATGAATTTCACAAACCAGGCCTTCTTGTCGGCTGTGTTGATCTTCAGCCCTCTGTACCGATTGGCCTCCAGTTTCTTTTGTACCTGTGAGAAAATCGTATATTCTCCTTTGACATCAACCTTGCCGCTCTGGGCGAATTCTTGAGCTTTCTTTCGATTGACATGGATTGAGATGTTCTCGCCGTCAGTCTCCATGTTGTTCAACAGCTGCTTCAAAAGCTTGTTCAGGGCTATCCATGGGATGTTGTGCTTATTCTTCATGAAGGTGGAAAGCAAGGAAAGATTCTTGATGCTTGCAGCAGGTACAGATTGATTGATGTAGCTCAAAGAGCCCCAGACATAGCTATAGTAGGTACTCAATAGGCCAAGGTTGTACTTCTTGCACTCTACCGAGACTTCTTCATTAATCTTGTCGTTGTCCTTGGCTTTGAGGCCTCGTGCCTCATCGAGGTCGTTCTTTTCCTTGATGGTCTTCCAATAGGCATGGATCTCTGTGAAGTTGTCATCCTTGAGTCGATTATGCACATAGTCCTTAATCATTTTCTCAAATGCTGTAATGGACTCGGGGTCTTCTGCCAGAACATCTTTATATTCATTTATGGCCTTCTCAAACTTGTCCCAATCTGCTTGATTGTGCTTAATGAAGTCTTGATTTTCAAAGAAGCCATAATCAGGAGTGAGCTTGAGCACGATTCCTGATTTTGAATTTGTGGATTTTGCAGCTCGATTTTATTTTTCTTGAGACATTGCTTAGATAGATTATTTCAAGTTTTAGGCTGTGAAACCTTTCTTTACGGCCTTCTGCTATTTGGAGAGATCTGCCTCCAAATATGGATCAATCTAAAAGGAACCTGACGTTGAGACATATGCTGCATCACCCAACACATATATCTGCGTCACCTTATTTGGACTCTTGCTGGAGAAATCAATATCAAACTGAGCTGTTTTGAAGCTATCTTCTTTGGCAAGTGGTGCAAATTGACCAACTAGAACCTGAACTTTTTATTATTAGGCCGAACCTGATTATTTGTTTTCACTGTCCTTCTTTTGGGCAACGATTACTGTCTTTTGATGCTCGGTGCCTATCTTTTGAATTTTGTACTGTTCACAGAGCTTGAGTGGCTTTGGCTCAAAGGCAATCTCTTCGTGAGATTGAGCAGCTTTGTCGTAGCATCCAAGTACAAACACTTCTTCATATGCATTCAAACTTATGATGGTGTGGTTGGTGCCACATCTGACATCGACACCATCAACCGATTTGATCTCGACGTCTTGTTTTTCTACCTTTGGCTCTTCAGTTGTCGACTCGGCCTTGGCCTTGCTGTCTTTCTTGAACTCTATCTTCTTGAAGCAGAGAGCTTCTTGTGTATGTTCACCAAGTCCGAGCAGGCCACCTCCTTGATTCTTTCCAATGGAATGAAGCTCGAGCTTGTTGCTCTCGGTGTTTTCAAACAAGCAGTAAACGACGTAGTTGTTCTATCCTTTGCACCTGGAAATCCAAACCTTTTTGGCCGTAAGCGTCTCATTTTCTTCCTTTTTCTCTTTCATATCTTCTGTGGCTGCTTTCTAGTCTTCTTCTTGGTTTGATTTGGCCTCTTCTCCATCAGCTCCTTCTTCTTCTGGCTCCTGTTCGTGCAAAGGCAGCTGATAGAAGCCGAACCTCTCATCATCAATCTTGAACAGCTTCTTGAGCTTGTCTCCAACGGCATATACCCGCCCTTTGCGAGTCACAGCCACCGTCATCCTCTTGAAGGTCTCAATTGACTCGATTTTGTCTTTAGTATCGTGAAATGGAATGAGTTGCTCATGATTGAAATGCTTCTTTTAATCTTGGTCTGCGAAGTGCTTCCGCTTATTCCATCCTATCCCATAGACTTGGCCTGATTTCAAGAGGAACATCATCAACTTCTTGCCGAAATTCACTCTTGACAGGTCCAGATGATTCTTGTAAGGTGTTGTTGTATCTCCATGTTTGTGATGTAGAGTCTTGAAATCGCCTCCAAGGTAGAATGTCCCAAAGTCATTATTGGTAAAGTCATCGAATTGTTCATATAACTGAGTTTCCATGATTTCGAACTTTGGTTCATCAGAAGTGATATTCAATTTGTAGTTCAGACTTGGATAAACTGGATAATGCACGAAGAATGGCTTGCCTTTTGAGTAAACATTATGGAGAGTTTGGTCTCTTTGGAAGAGAGACTTGTTATAAAGCATTATTAGATCCTTGGCATCCTTGTCCTGTGAGATCAAGACAGTGGCTCCTTGGGAGGAGAATTGAGTCTCAGTGTCATCAAGTCTCACCAATACCTTCTCAACCAGTTGCTTATTTGCCAGATCATCTCCTCCAAAGTCAACTTCCAGGGTTTGGATATCGCAGCCTTCATCTGGGTTCTTGATGGCGACATCGTGAGAAAAGATCTTCTTTGAGTCTTCGAGACTTTCATAGAAGGTGAGGTACTTGTTCAAGCTTGAGCCTTCTCCTCCTTCCTCCTTGACCTGGTGAAGCACTCGTTTATACAGGTCGAAGTAGCTCATCATGTTGTTTTGGAATACATAACTCACATCAATGCCTTTGATTTCAGTCAGCTCTCGGAGTTTGTAGGCGACCTCCAACATCAGTCTCGTAGCATCTTTGATTCGTGGATGACACTCAATGTACTTCTGGTGGACTTGGCTTCGATACAGATAGACTTGACTTTCCATTTGTTTTCTGTTGATGCCATTGAGCTCTTTGCTCTGCTCATCTTTCAGCACACGTTTGGCATATTGAGCCTCTTCCATGTTGTATTGGTTGTATGATTCGAATTCACTGAAGTACATCATGAGCACTTTCAAATTCACCAGTGTGGAGATTTGCTCCAGAGTGATTCTTGGCTCCGCTTTCAAAGCCTCGATCCTCACGATCTCAAGTATCCTTAAAATCTGTTCCATGAACTTGTTTTTGAGATCATTGCCACTGGCAAAGTACATACTGACAGCAGCCAAAAGGCTCACGACGTCGACCAAATTATCAAAGATCAAGCTAACATCGTTTTCAATAATGAGTTCAACCACCTCGATGAGCACAATTGGATTGAGAAGATTCTCAGCCTTGCTCTCGCTCTAGAAGTACTCGAAAATATGTTTCCTGAATTCAGAATGTTCACCTGAAAGGTCACTGAAGTGCTCGTGGTAGCTGTCCAGCATGGCCTCAGACACCAAAATGGTCAATAGAGATTTGTATTTGCTATCTTTTTTGCAGCATGTTTGCACAACCTTCCTCAAGAATTGCTTGAAACTTGCAATGTACTTCTTATTATTGGTGATGAAGCACTCATTTCCGATGACTTTGATGAAGGTGGTGAAAGATCTAATGCTATTGAGGATCTCAGCATCGTCTTCAAGGGAAGAAGAGACAATCTTATCACCATCTTCATTCGATTGATGCATGATTAGCTCAAAGATTTTCTCAACGTCGTCGTTTTGAATCAAGCTCCAGAATATCTGCCTGCAGTACATATTAAAGAGCCGTTTGATAATCCGTTCATATTCCTGAGAAAGCCCTTCTTTATCTGCAAAGGTATTGACTTTGGCAAAGTATGCATGTCTGTCATTGAATTCTTCAATACTGACATCATGTTCTCCCTCATTCCTGTTGGCATAGCTCAAGAAGTTGTGCTTCAGGAAATTCATCACTTCATATTTCTCTTCAGGTCGATCGAAAGTCTGCTTTTGCTCAATCTTTGACTTCTTTCTCCTTTGGTTCTTTTTGCTTGAGTCTGCATTCTTCTTTTGCTTGTCAACTTCTGCCTGCCTCTGCTCTTCCAACTCCTTCACATCGATGAGGCCATCCTTGATCTGCTTCAGAATTTGCGAGAAATGGAGCGTCTTCTTCTCCAGCGAGCCTTCTTTGCCGATGATCTTTTCGGCAACCACTTGTGAGAAGCCACCATATTTCATCAGTTCTTCAATAAGACTCTCTTCAAAGGGTGTTGCTCCAAAGATGTTTTCAGATGGTTGATTTTTATTATCTTTTGCCTTGCTCTATGATTTGTCGTTCAATACTTAATTGATAGCCTCAAATTCAGCTTCTTGGACCAGGAATATGGTCTTGGATGCTAGCGTTGCATATCGCTCTTTATTGATTCTCTTCTTCTCCACCATGATGCCGACGATGTCATTGAAGTCAACTCCAAAAGTGACCAAAGATTTGCTTTGATTCAAGATGTCAAAACCTTTTGAATTGATGGTTTTCAAGTGCTCAGGTCCAACAAGCACTACATCATTCGTCTCTGTAACTTGAGCATCGTCAGAATCCTTGCTTTACTGTTCCTTGTCTGCCTCTGATGGGCTCTCAAGCGCAATGTCATCACCAAGCAAGATTCGAAATTCTTTCTTTTCTTCAAAGGATTGGTAGTTAATGGCTGAAAGGAGCTAAATGGCAGTCATTTAGAAGTCGTTTTTGTCACAGCTCTCTTTGTTTTATGTTTAGACGTAGAGTTTGTCTTTGACGAGTGACACCTTTACTTCTTGGTGCTTGATCAAGCTGGTCTGGTTCTCGCAGGCATGCAGCCTGATGGCCGCACAGCGCTGTTCCAGCCAGTCGATCAAGGTAATCTGGTTGGCAGAGCTGGAGCTCTCAAGGTCGCTGGAAGATGACTCCTGGCAGACATACCTGAGCAGTTCTTTGTAGTAATCGGAGCTTTTGAGTATCTTGAGGAAAGCTTCGGTATTGTTTTCTAGCTGATAATGAATCAACTTCATCACCATTGTCTTCTGGCTCAAAGAATAGATGTCTTGGTCATTGCTGCTCTCCTCACCTGATGATCGCAGTATCTTTGATTCTCTCAAGATTGTATTCAAAAGTTCAATTGAAATTGGGAATTCCTTCAATTTTTATTAATCGCCAAGGCCTTTTGGAGTTGGGTTCTCATTTTGAGCTTCTTACTTCTTGTTCTTGGTATCAGTGAGCTGTTGCTGATCGAGGATATTCAAATCATATTGGAGACTCAAGTTCTATGGCTCGATAATTTACAGCTGGCATTCAGACAAATTTGCTGGGTCATACTGCATGACCAGCACCTTCTAAGCGCTATCTCTCATCACAGGGAAGACCCGTTTCTCTTCTTCACCCCACTCAAGAGTCCTATGAAGCCATTTCTTGTGCACAAAACCCATCACCTGCACATACTTTCTCTGCTTCTCTGCCATCTCCTTGCCTTGCTGGGCTCCTTCAGCTCCAGCATTGACATCAGCTTTGTTGTCGATGACAACAGCTGAAGCATGTGGCATCATTCCCATGTATTCACATCCTCTGATAAGACTCATTACGATTTCCAGTTCGATTGGGAAGTTCTTTTTATAGCGACTGAAGTTATTTGACTCAAAGAGCTTTGAAATTGCACTTTCGATCTCCGTTCGCCAGACGTGGTTTCGAGCAGTAGTCTCGTGGTTGACTTCGTAGATGAATCTCAATGTCTTGATGATGTCGCAGCTGATAGCAAATGAGCCTTCGCTTTCAAGGCAGCTTTTGCTCCACATTTTTGATCGGATGCTGTATAAATATTGGTAAAGGAACCGAAGGAATGGTGATTGGAATTGAGCGATGTTGGTGGATACATCGTTGTAAATCCTCTGAGCCTCAGTTTGGGTCCCTGAGGTCTAGGCTACGATTTGCTCGACAGCCTGATCGAAAATGGTGTGTGGGATCTGTTGGACTCGAATGAGCTGCTGGATGATCTACAGGATGGTGTGAGCAACTGCTGGGCTGCACAGAAGCAGCAGATTGAGCAGCGTCGCGAGGTAGCTGGACGAGGTCAGCTTCACCAAAAGGTTCAGATGATATTGGCCCATTGAGGGAGTTGAAGAGTCTTGACTCTCTTTGCTTTCGGTGGCTTTCCAGGATTGTACATTTGTGAAGATCTCAAGGATTCTTATTAGCCGTTGAAGGTAGCTCTCGTGATAGATTGATCCAATTTGAGAGAGTTGCTGAGCAATTCTCAGCTTCTGCTTCGCTTCAGCCTCCTTCTTCTATTGATCTTCATTATTTTCTTCTTTATTTGCTTCTTCAGTCTTGGCAACCTCGACCGTCTCTTTCTCACTTTCATCATCCATGACGTTGATCAGTCCCTATAGCTCATCTTGCAACAATTTCTGATGGTCCTCATGTGTCCTTGACTTGACATATGTTGCCCAATCAATACCTTTGAACAGGGTGCTCATGATCTTGACATACCGATTGAACTCCTTGAAGATGATATCGAACCCTTGTCCAAGCAAAGTCTCGCTGACGTCTTCATTGATGACCGATTTTGCTTTCTGTAAGCTAAGTTGATTCTTTTTCTTTGACGCTGGCTCTGCTGATGAAGATGGTGAGTCCTGTGAGGTTGTGTCAACGATCCTGGCAATGATTGATATAAGCAAATGCTCGAAGTACTCGATGACATCTTTGGCTACGCTTTGCTCGTCTGGCTAGAACTTTTTACCAACGATGAGATTTCTTCCCCATGACCGCTTAATGAGATTGCTCTTCTCACCATTTCCTTTATGCAAAACTTAAAAAATTCCAAGTTCGAGCAGGTTCTTATGGTCTCGACCCATGAACTTCCACTCAAGTGTGTTCTTCAGGAAGTATTTGATTTGAGTCTTGTTCGTTGATTCTTTCAGCCTCTTGACAATTTATTGGAGGATTTAGAAGAAGTACATCCTAGTTTTGTTCTCAAGGTAGGTTCCTTCACCTTTGATATCATCCATGTAGTGAGTGATCTTGTTTTTGTTGCCACGAAGAGCTGAGCAGAACCAGTTCAGGCTATCTTCCATGATGTATTGAGGAGCATCGAGGTTGACGAGATCGGCGATGATCTTCAGGCCTGTAACCCGCTTGCAGGCATTTTGGTAGATCAATTCAACTTACTCCTGGATTTTGCCGAATTCAACAGGAGCTTGCAGAAGCGAGAGGACGCATGCGACACATGATTACATTGTCGAGTTGATACTTTATTTTTGAGGTTCCTCAGATTTTTCACGACTCTCTTAAGATTTCATTGGTGATTCAATATCAGGCTGGTAGTTTTGCTTGTTCAAGAACTGCAATGGAATTTGCAGTTTTATCAAGAATTCTGATTTCTTTTCGATTTTCATGAAGATCTCATCAAGCTCTTTTTCGAGCCTATTGAATGCCTCATCCAGAATATATGCTTCCTCTTCTGCTGTGAACTACTTTTTCTTGCCGTCCTCTTGTGGAATTGGCGCTTCTTTTCCTGCTTTGGCAACCGAGCTATCAATTTAGTCCTCTTTGGCCTTTTTCTCTTCCTCTTTCTTCTTTTTGAGGATCTCATTGGCCACTTCTGTTTCATATTTCAGAGATAGCTATGCTTTCTATTCATTTATCCATTGCCGCATCTTAGCAGCTTGTTCCCATTTCTTGCAAATCATTGGCCATTGAGGCAAGTCCTTCAAGAATGTGATAATCGGATTCACATCGTGAGCATCTTGCGACTCAACCTCGTTGTAGAATTGAGCTTAATCAACCAGCGAGACAAAGTCCTCCAACATATCGCTGAATTTGATCAACAAAGCAAAGGCTGCTCTCGCCATTCGCAGGCCATTTGGTCCTGCCAATCTTGCATAGGGGATCACCGGCTGCCTCTTCTCATTGACTCTTTCTGCTTCTCGTTATAAGCATTTCAAAAGGCAATCTGTAGTGGCATCTCTGCCTTCTTTGATGACTGCTTACAAGATCTTATCATCCGAGGTAGGTGAGCCATTCAGTTCCTCGTCTTCATCTTCTTGCTCTTTGGCTGGATCAAATTGCTCTGTGAGGAATTTGTCATCGATTATCATCAGATATGTCTTTAGCAGCTTCTATCTCTCCATGGACAAGACTGAGGTAAGATGTCTGGTTTCAATACCACCACTGAGCAAGCTTGACTCTTGGATATTGACGAGGTTCTTCTTTTGCTGATCGGTCAGCTTGGCCTTGGCATTTGTTTATTCTTTGTCTGAACTGGAATCGGGCTGCTTTTGAACACGAATCATTCTGAAGGCTGTTTGTCCAAGAAGCCACGAGATTTGGCGGTACAATTTATCGATTGCTACCATGAATGCAGGAGCAGCGCTTTTGAAGAGGAGAGGCTCATCAGCTTCCTTAGTGACCGCTGTAACCTGCAAAGATTAGAACATGCTGCATTTCTTGATGATGGCCATCAGCTTCTCCACAAACTTCACCATGAGGTGGTCTTGGAGAAAGCTATCCAGCTTCAGTAAAGCGAAAGTATTGGTGAATACAAAGCAATTCTCATAGAAAACATTTTTGTTGGTCAGGATGTCAGCATAGAAGTTCAAGTTGGCCAACTCAGCACTCCTTTGTTCAACTTCAGATTTCATATCTGTCTAGGTCGTGAGCGATTTGTAAATCTTGGCCAAATCACCCTCAAGGTATACAAGATTGAGCTCGATGACTTCAACGAGCTGCCTCTGGTACTTGTTGGTGAGCTCCTATTCACTCTCGGCCTTGTTGAGTTTCGGCTCCTCTGCGTTAGCCACAGCTTGGTCTTGCTTCTCTTCTTCATCGTTGATGGCCATTTGCTGACTTTACATCTTCTTCTGCTTGGCAATGAGGCTCTCTTGAGTTTCACAATACATCTGGAGAACCAGCTGAGTGTAGTTCAAGATATAGCTCTTGGTAGTTTACTCAACAAGTTTATCCACTGCTGACAGAGAACACTCGCCTTTCTCCATTCTCAAGCTCATCTGGTCATTGAATAGCTCACTTATCTTTTCGGTCAGGATGGAAAGCTTTGGGTGATCGATGACCTTTTTCAAATTGTCTTTCAAATTGAGGTAAGAAATTTACACGCAGACGTTTTGGAGTGAAATATCGGCTTTTGGCTTGGAGAGGCCGTTGAGTAGGATCTCGACCATCGAGGATGGATCTTGATGCAGCAGACTGACAGATCCATCGATTATCTCTTTGCAGACGTCATAAATTGTAGTCCAGAGCTGGCTGAGCTCTTCCCGTGTTTCGGAGCTCTCGATTCCTGCGAGGTGCTCGACGAGGCGGCCTCTCTCCACGACGGCCACGATGGTTGATTCATACGCCGACATGAAATATCTGTAGCCCTTTTCAAGCTCATCTCTGCCACCCTCGCTCCAGAACTTGTCTTGGAGCTTGCTGATCTCTTGGATCGCCTTCTACTGCTCCACTTCGCTGTATTCTGCCAATTCATCATCAAGCAAGAAGCTCAGCTTGATTTGGCAATGACTGAGTGCTCTAAAGTTCGCGTTCACGAGGTTGAGCAAGTACAGGAAGCTATATTGATTGGCCACTGCTTCCTCGTCATGTTGTGACAAGGATGAAGTCGAGATCACATGTTTCAGGCCATTCAAGCTGTCAGCCAACAGAATGAATACTGACTCAGTCAAATATGTGCAATTCTGGAACTTGAACAACTGTAAGATATCGTTGATCAGCTGGGCTGTCGACTTATTTCGGATCTCCTCAAAGTAGATGTCGAAGTTTTCCTTTGTAAAGTGGTTTAGTTGGTCCAGAATCAGACATCTTTGGAGATGGCTTGGAAGACTTTATCGTACTTGCAATTTGCCTTCTTTTGATGTTCTTTTTGGCTTCTTCATCAAGTTTTTGATGATGTTTTGGTTGTTGCAGCAAGGCATTGACTCCAGTTGGCCTTTCGAGTATACCTTGGCCCTGATCTTTGAGAGCTCCTTCCTGGTACCGAATTCTTGGTTCTGGACCTTGAAGTTTGAATATGTGAAAATCCAATATCTGTTGACTTCACTTGAATGATCTCGGGTCAGCATACGCACAAATAGGCCACTTGTATAATTGAAATAGAGCATGCTGTTAGCATAAGTATCACTGGCTGTCCAAAAGATAGTTTTGCATATTTTCAGGCCAGTTTTTAAATCGAAACAGAAAAGTTTATTTTTCTTCGAAAAACAAAGCAGAATTTGGCCATTGGTAGCCCATTGAGCCGTTTTGCCGATGAATGTATCTGAATTCTGATCCTTGGAGAAGGCATCAAACTTGGACTTCAGCAAAGTGATTTGTCTAAGATACTTGAATGATGGTAGACTTTGACCAGCAGCCTCTTCAATCTGGTAGATATTGATGGCGATGACGTACTTGTGCTCTGATCCTGCGGTCTCTGCTCCTGTTTACTTCTTCTTTTGTCTGCCGAAGACGTACAAATGTGTTCCATCGGTGATCATTGGCATGTTGTCATAGTTCATGTCTTGGTTTTTGGTCTCTCGCCACTCCGTCCAGGATAGAATGTTGTCCAAACTTGCACAGGAGAGGCCGTTTGGCTCTCCAAAATCGAGGATGGGCTCAAGAGTGTCGGCATCAAAAGCCATGAGCTTCACTGGATCTGAGCTAATATTCTTCTTGTCCTTCTGAGGAGAGTCTTCAGCCTTGGTTTTCTCTACGACTGGCTTTGGCTCTTTGTATTTCAAGTAAATCTTGCCACCTAAGAGAAACATGTGGGAATCAAGGTTCTACTCCGACCTGTTGAGCATGATCGCAGAGGTATTTGACTGCAGGACTCTACCTGTCAGCCTCACTGCTCCTCCTTGGGAGTTCTGTTCGCTTTAGGCAGAACTGAGCTTGTAAAGTCCAGGATTATAGCCCTTGACCGATGCGTTCTTGTAAACATAGAAGTGCTCGTCATCAGCGACCATCTTGTCACCACATGTGCTTCGGATTTCAAGAAGTGGACCCGAACTCATCAACATTTAGATTGCAATGCTAGTCAGCAGATTTTGCTTGCCAATTTTGAAGCCTTTGACGCTGTTGTCTAGTTCACCGCTGGATTTATCTTCTACTGGACGTTGCTCGGTTTCATGAGCAGGCTCTTGCTCGAGGCCATAGTAGGAGGATATGAGCTTGATCTCATCCGAGAGGTCGACTTCTGGTAGTTTATCAATCACTGTCAGGATGATGAGGTAGTCTTCCACGTTTGACCTCAAGATGCCTAACATCATGATGATTTTGGTGGCTACTTCAGCAAAGTTTCTTTGCTCTTGAGTAGGTGTGGTAGACCCAGACACGACGCCGTCGATCTCTTCCAGCAAGAAGTCACGAGCGATATTGAGATTTTCGTCCATCTAGTAGCTCATCCGGTCAGTTGCGCAATATAGTGCACCAGGCCTGTACTGCTTCAAGGAGTCCAAGAGGCACTTCAAGGAGCTCACAAGTAGACTCTTGTTCACCTGGCCGAGCTCCTTGAGCAAATTGATTGAGAACTTGAGACCAACATCCAAGCTGACTTATGCGCGAGCCTCTCCCACACCCAGAGGTGGCATCGAGTACTGTATAGCAGCTCCTTCGCCTCCATCGCCGCCGCTCTGCTCTTTTCCATCCACGATAGCATTCTCCTCCTTGGGCAGGTTGAGGAACTTGTTGACGTAATCAAAGAAGTCCTTTGACTCTTCATCATTGAGTTTTTGGCGCTGTAGATAAATGCTATACAGAATATATAGCTGCTTTGAAATAACATCTCGAGAATACGCCTTGGACTCTTGCTAACCAACTTTTGAGATCAAGAAGTACTTCGCGTAGACCTTGTCATACGATGTCCTGGAGGCAGCATCACCGCTTTTCAGCATTTCAACGTGGCATTGAGCCGTTTGAAAGCCTATTTGTAAGTCTTGGTGGACTTCAAGAATCGCTTTATTCACCATGAGGGAGTCTGGGCTCAGATGATGCTCCTCATTCTCCTGGCAATTGCTCTCCTGCAAGAAATATTCAAAATCGACAGAGCTTGAACGCATTTTGCTTTTGACATGCTCGTAGATTTTGGCGATGACGTCTTCGTCTCGAATCAGATCATTCAAGAAATATTCATTGGAAGGCCTCTTAGGTCGCTGAGCTGCCTGTTGGGATTCTCCTGCAGGTCCTTCCTTCTACTTTTCGGAAGCCGCCGGCGGAAGATAGTGTGATGCAGCTTCTCGAGCCAGGGTGCTCATCAGCACCTCGGTCGAGATCTTGGGCTGACCTCTAAACTTTTCTCCATCCTTTTTGTATACACGAAATGCCGCTTGCAACTGCTGCACCTCGATGGGAATGGCTGCCTGAGCTGCGGCAGACGCCGCGCCTTCTTTGGCATCTGTCACTGAATTGACTTGTCCCATTTTTGATAAAAG